>OCZU010000956.1_pt1 | contig 19436 bp, 16 predicted proteins | sample 1539001 | NCBI WGS metagenome assembly OCZU01 (sample SAMEA3539306, study PRJEB22396) | soil metagenome | biome: tundra; feature: field; material: soil | place: USA | collected 2010-05 | depth 0.15 m | reverse complement strand
GGATTGATCTGCGTGATCTGCCCGTGTACGTCGAACTCGGCATACTTTTCGGTGAGTACCTGCGCCAGCAACTTGAGTTCGTCGGCATCCACGCTCTGCTGCTCGTCAGGACGCTGCAGCAGGCTGCTCGACGGGAGCTTGTACCCGCCAGCGATCTTGGGCATCGTGGTCTTGGGTTTGTGATCGCTATCGGCGCGCTGCGTCACCTCTGGGTCAACCGCAGTCTCCGTCCCGGCCAGAGACAAAGACTCTGCCAGCATCCCGCGCGTCGCCGCCGGGGCCTTCTCGGTAACCTCAGGCTCCAGCATGCGCTCAATGCCAGTGCGGCGAGCCTCTGCGGAAGGCCTCGTTTGTTCGATCGGTTCAGCGGCCTGGCGCGATGGGATCAACTGCGTCTTCACCACCGGCTTCGAGATCCGCCGCTTGTCCAATTCCTTCTGCTGCCGCCTCTTGGTCCGCTCCTCCTGCCAATCCTGATAGCGGTTCCACAGCGCGGTCACAAATGCAAACCGCGTCGGCACCCAAAGTTGAATCACGGAGAACGAGAACGCCGTCGAAAGATAAAGCGCGACCGCCAGCACGCTTGCGCACACGATGTACGCGCCTGCCAGGTTCAAGTAGTGAATCAGTAGATCTCCCACAACTCGTCCCAGGAGACCCTCGATAGGCACCACATGCAGCCAGCGCAAATTGCCGGGCAGCAGCCCCAGCATCGCAGGAGTGAAAATGACAAGCCAGATTCCGCCGAGACTCTTCGCCACGGGAGATTGAATCTTCCGCGAAGCAAACCAGCGAACTCCCAACACACCAAGAAAGAGCGGCAGAAGAAAAGCTCCGATGCCGAAAAACTGCAGGGCAAGGTCAGAGATGACCGCTCCGACCACGCCGATCCAGTTGCGCGCAACGTGAGTTCCGGTGAGTACAGAGGCGCTGTTCAGCGAGGGATCAAGCGGCGAATACGAAGCCAACGCGAGGAAAAGGAGGAGCGCAGAGACGCACAGCACGAAACCGATCAGCTCATTCAGCCGCCGATTGCCCGTCGGGACAAAGATGCTTGCCAGAAAACGCATGTGGGCCGTTTTTCACACCGGACGCAAAACAGTCCCGTGCCGCAAATCGGCCAGAGCCTCATCATTATGCCAAGAAGCGAACGCCTTGGGCAATGCCGGAATTCGACGGGAGTGTACAGTTGGCTTCCTGCTGGACTGCGGCTCCAGAACCGGCTCTCCGTAATGGGTCGGCTCATCCCGCCAATCTCGCCGCGAACACCAGCACCAGCGCTCCTACAATGATTCGGTAGACAGCAAACGGCGCGAACCCGCGCTTCCGCACGTAGCCCATGAACCACGCCACAGAGGCGTATGCGACGATGTACGAAACCACGAAGCCGATTGCCAGCACGATCCATCCATGCGCATCAATCTGCGAGACCCCAATCGGATTCTCGCCCTTGCCTCTGAGTGATTTGAAAAGCGTATATCCGGTAGCAGCGACCATGGTTGGAATCGCCAGGAAGAATGAGAATTCCAGGGCCGAAGCTCGCGACATCCCCGCGACCTGACCGCCCGCAATGGTCGACATGGAGCGCGAAGTTCCAGGAAATACTCCCGAAAAGATCTGGCAGAAGCCGATCCATAGGGCTTGTCCCAGGCTCATGCTTTCCATCTTCCAGGTGTGGATGCGCCCTCCGCCGGCGGACGGTCCCGCGGCTTCCGACTTGGCATTCATCGCATCGACGATCCACATGATGATTCCGCCGATCAGCAATGACCAGCCGATGATGTACAGGTTCTCCAGGTGTTTGCCAATGACCTTGGTCAGCAGGAACGAGGGAATGGCCGTGACCACAAAAGCTACGGTGACCAATCCCAGCGGGTGGGTGAGCGGCGTCCGGTCACCGCGCTCGCCGCGAGGAAAAGTAGAGAGAAAACTTGCGATGCGGCTGCGGAAATACACAGGCAGGCAAAGGATTGCGCCCAGTTGAATGACGATGGAATACATCTTCCAATAGCCGTCCGACAGGCTGATGTGCAGCAGCGCCTCCGAAAGCCTCAGATGCGCGGTCGAGCTGACCGGCAAGAACTCCGTCAGGCCTTCCACAATTCCCAGCAGCAGAGACAGCAAGTAGTCGTTCAATTGCCCTCCACAAGTAAGGGAACAGTATCTCAGAAAAGGTTCGGCAGTCGTAGCGCAATGCTTAGTCGGCAGTGTTGCCGTACGTTGCGATGCCTTGCTGAATGTAGAAGATAAGCCGCTGCGTGCGCCAGGCCCAGTCGCTTTGCCCGTACTGGCTGATGACCCTCTGCGCCAGCGCCAAAGCCCGGTCTTTGGATTCGGCGGACTTCTTCTGGTTGGGCTCTGTCTTGTAAATCTCGATCAGCGCCGCTCTTCGAAAGGCTGCGTTATACAAGGCCTCGGGTGCGGCGGGAGATTGGGGATGCTCCTTGGCATAGTTCTCGTAGAGCTCGGCTTCCTTGTCCGGGCACTTCGCGATGCCTTCCCATTCGCCGCAGAGCTTGTTCTCGATCAGACGAAAGGAGGCCAAGTCGGCCCACTTCGTGCTGGGGTATTTCTTGATCACCAGCCTCATCCACTCTTCCCCCATCTGGCCGCGCATGTAGTTTTCGCGCTCGCGTGCGGAAGGGCGCGTCATCACGTCGGATCGCTCGATTTGCCAGCGAATATCGGCCGCGCGGTACAGCGCTTCCGCCGCCAGCGGCGAGGTGGGCATCAGATCATACACTCGGTAGTAGAGCCGCATCGCATCCTGCGCGGCATCGCGCCGGCCGCGGCGGCGGCTGGCCTGGTCTTCGGAGTCCGCGGCCTCGCCGAAGATAATCCGATCGCCGTCTTGAGTTGTGGTGGTGACCAGCGCTTTGGCTAGAACCCAGCCGGTGATGGCTTTGCCTTCCTCCTCTTCTTCGGTTGCGCCTTCGTCGTGGCGCGGCTGGGCTAGAATCGCTTCCACGTGAACCCAATCGCGGCTGGTATCGAGGATGATCAACTCGTGTCCGCGTCCCGCGTCGCCCACTCTGGCGGCGTCCGCGCTGGGAGCGACGCGGATGGTTTCTTCATGAACCAGAGTGCCGCGCAAGGCATCAGCCGAGGCGAACGGGGCTGGAACCAGAATGCTGCAAGCAATCGTTAGTATGGCAATGTCGGTGAATCGCAGTTTCATAACATTCCCGGAGCTAGAGGTATGTTAGCCCAGAACCCGGTTCTCGGCACATGTCGAGGTGTGTGTTGCGTGAAATTACATTTGACCCGCCACCACGGCAGAGAGTAGCGTTTCAGCCGACAGCATTGGAACGGATCCCGCCAGGAGCTTTCCAAAATGAGGAGAAAACATGCGGCTGTGGACTCACCTGGGGATCGCCCTTCTATCCTTCCTTCAGCCTGCGGCATTCGCTCGACCCGCTGAGAGTTCCTCGTTGCCGACGGTCGCAGCCAACGATAACCGGACGCCCGCGGGACAGCTCAATAACGGTGTTCTGGATTTGCGGCTCGAACTTCGCGCCGGTGTCTGGTATCCCGAGGATGAAGCCGGCAGTCACCGAGATGTCTACGCCTTCGCCGAGGAAGGCCGCGCACCGCAGAGTTCCGGCCCGCTGATCCGAGTGCCGCAAGGGACGCAGATTCGGGCCACCGTCCATAACACGCTGGTCCTGGCGGCCAAACTTTACGGCCTGCATCGCCATCCCGGAGATGCGAAGGATGCTCCCACGCTGGCGCCGGGCGAGACGCGCGAGTTCCAATTCGTTGCCGGTGAACCGGGAACCTACTTGTACTGGGCGACCACTTCCGACAAGTCTCTGGAGCAGCGCGAGGAGGCGGAAACGATGCTCTCCGGTGCTTTTGTTGTGGACGCACCCGGAGCGAAGACGGACCGTATTCTTGTCATCGGTATCTGGACGAAAGGCACACCGGGCCTTCCCTCCGACGAAGTCCTTTCGATCAACGGCAGAGCCTGGCCGCACACGGAACGCCTAAGCTATAAGATCGGCGAGACGACCCACTGGCGTGTCCTCAACCCGACGTGGTCGGACCACGCGATGCACCTCCACGGGTTCTATTTCAAAGTGGATGGAGTGGGTGATGGAGAGCGCTATGAGCGCTATTCCGAAGAGCAGCGACGCATGGCAGTCACTGAGCATATCGATAGCGGGCACGTATTCGAGATGACATGGACGCCAGAGCGTGCGGGCAACTGGTTGTTCCACTGCCACATGGTGACGCACATCTCACCGCCCGATGCGCCCAGCCCTAAGGACTCCGGGCCTGCCGCCGACACCTCGGTACACGATCACAGAGCGGGTATGAGCGGACTGGTGATCGGCATCACCGTGCTTCCGGGTGCCAGCGCTTCACCGAGTCCGGCCGCCGCAACCGCTCCACGCAAACTAGAACTTGTGATTTCGGATCATCCAGGGAAGATCCCTCTGTACAGCCTTGCGGTTAACGATCCGGCGAAACCGGTCGCGCCCGACAAGGAGAAGCCGCCCAGTTTGCTGGGACCTCCGATTTTCCTTACTCGCGGTGAGGCCACAGAGATCGAAGTGAAGAACCAGAGCCACAACCCGACGGTGATCCACTGGCACGGAATCGAACTGGAAAGTTACTACGACGGTGTTGCCGGCTGGACGGGCTCCGGCCAGCAGACGACTCCACCAATTGCTCCCGGAACGTCGTTCATCGCCCACATGACTCCGCCGAGGGCGGGAACCTTCATTTATCACACCCACTGGCACGACACTACGCAGTTGCTGAATGGGCTGTACGGGCCGCTGATAGTTTTAGAGCCAGGACAGAACTATGATCCGGAGCAGGATCGGACATTTGTCTTCAGCATGGGAAAGTACGATCCGTTTGGTTATCTGCTGCTGGTGAACGGTCATCCTCAGCCTGATCCCGTCAAATTGCACACCTCAACCCGATACCGGCTGCGATTGATCAACATCACCGACAATTCAGCAGATATGCGAGTGCGTCTCATGAATAAAGGCGTCCCGGTCCAGTGGAAAGTGCTTGCAAAAGACGGCGCGGATCTGCCCCCGGCACAATTGACATCCGCTACGGCTGATATGGGTATCACAGTCGGTGAGACCTATGATGTGGAGTACCAATCAGACACTCCAGGCCTCGCCGACCTGGAAATTCGGCAACCCAGCTTTCCTACACCGGTCACGCTGCCGTTGCAGTTTGTGGGTCCCAAGTAGCGGGCGCAGTTGCCGCTGCCAAGTCTTATCAAAGAATTGGTAGGATTGCTGACCAGCGCTCCGATGACACCTTTGACCATATTCGGCCTGTTTGCGGTAACGGCGATGCTGGTCTGCTACGCCTTTGAAGCGCGGAGCCGCTGGTTCATCCTGGCCTTTTCCGGAGCTTGCGCGCTGGGCTCAGTCTACGGCTTTCTGCAGGGAGCGTGGCCGTTCGGGTTGGTTGAAGCCGTTTGGTCTGTGGTTGCGATACGGCGCTGGGTGGTCGGGGGGCGATCGAAGTGATTTTGTAGCGAAGGCAGTTGTGTGTTACCCAATGGCGATTGGCAGTTAGCAATCAGCAACCCACTTGGGATTTTCTGGCTGTTTGGCTAAGCGCAAGTTGCCAATCGCTAGCTGCTAATTGCTTCTTGCAGCTCATCATCGTCGCCGCAGGTCTTCTAACATCTTGGGATCGATGTTGCCACCGCTGATGATGGCGACGTTTAGCTTCGTCTTCGGAAGTTGGTCGCGGTGGAACAGGAAGCCGGCCACGGCCACGGCACCGCTGGGCTCGGCTACAGTTTTGGGATTCGATGCCAGCAGCCGGACCGCCTCGCGAATCTCAGCTTCGGTTACGGTTACGATGTCGTCCACGTAACGGCGGATGTGCTCAAAGTTGATGGGGCCGATGCTTTGCGTGCGCAGCCCGTCAGCGATGGTTTGAGAAACCTCGCTGGCAGGGAACTGAACGATCTTTCCGGCGCGCAAGCTGGCCTGCGCATCGGCTGCCAGCTCCGGCTCCACGCCGATTAACTTAACCGAGGGCTTGCTCAGCTTTATCGCCGTGGCCACGCCGCTGATCATTCCGCCGCCTCCGACCGGCGCAAAAACTGTTTCTACGTCCGGCAGATCTTCGAGAATCTCCAATCCAATCGTGCCCTGACCGGCGATGATCTGCTCGTCGTTGTAAGGAGGAACAATTACGTAGCCATGCTGCGCGGCCAGTTCCTCAGCTCTGATCTGGCGCTCTGAGCTGCCCGGGCCTACGAGGACGATCTCCGCACCCAGCGCTGCCGTGGCCTCGCGTTTGATGGCCGGAGCATTGCCCGGCATGACGATGACCGACTTCACGCCCAATGCTCGGGCGGCATAGGCCACGCCTTGAGCGTGGTTGCCGCTGGAGTAGGTGATCACCCCGCGCTTACGGTCTGCTTCCGAAAGGGAAGCGATCTTGTTGTAAGCCCCGCGGAGTTTGAAGGCGCCGATGGGCTGCTGGTTCTCCGGCTTAAGGAAAAGTTGGCGGGAGTGGGATTCCAGTTGGCCGAATTCGATCAGACGTGTTCGGATGGTGATGCCGTGCAGTCGGGCTTGGGCGGAGCGGATGTCGTCGAGGGTTATCATCGGCGCCGTTCAGGATCAGGAAAGGAGAACGCTGCCAAGCCGGGCTCAGCCCGGACGGACGAAGGCGCCTGTCCCAGCACAAGCAACAGGGAACGGTCGCGCATCAGATCTCCAGTATCACCGGCATGATCAGCGGGCGCTTCTGAGTCTGCCTGGAAATATAGCGCTTCAAATCCGCGCGAATCTTCTCCTTGATCACGCCGTAGTCTGCTTTTTCCTCTTCGCTGGAGTGCGCCAAGGTGTCTTCGACGATGCGCTTTGCTCCGTCCAGCAAACCGTCTTCTCCGGGATTGAAGCCGCGAGTTACGATCTCCGGCGCCGTTTCCACGCGGCCGGTAAGCTTGTTGATGGCGATGATGGGCAGCACAATGCCGTCTTCGCTCAAGTGCCGCCGGTCTTTAATAATCAGATCCTCAACCACATCCGTTCGCGAGCCGGAATCGATGCAGACGCGGCCCACATTGACGCGTCCGGCCTTGCGGGCGTTGTGTTCGTCGAACTCAAGGATGTCGCCACTCTCGATCAGGATTACCTTGCCCACCGACTCGTGCATCGCTCCGGCCATTTCGGCGTGCAACTTCAACTGCCGGTACTCGCCATGAATGGGAATGAAATATTTCGGTTTCACCAGGTTGATGATCAGCTTCAGTTCTTCCTGGCTGGCGTGTCCGCTGACGTGGATGGGAGGCGAAGTCCCGTCTTCGTAAATCACGTAGGCCTCGCGACGGAACAGGTGATCGATCATGCGGTAAATCGTTTTCTCATTGCCGGGAATAATGCGCGACGAGAGCACGACGGTGTCGCCCTTCTCGATTTTGGCGTGCTTGTGGTTATCCACCGCCGCGCGTGACAGCGCTGACATAGGCTCGCCCTGGGTGCCGCTGATCATCACGCACACTTTTTCCGGCGGGAAATTCTTCATCTCGCCGGGATTGATCAGAAGCCCATCGGGAATTTCCAGGTAGCCGAGATCTTCGGCGATTTCGGCCGAGTTGTTCATGGAGCGGCCGATGAACGCCACCTTGCGTCCGTGCTGATGTGCCAGTTCCACCGCCAATCGGATGCGGTGAATGGACGAGGAAAAGCATGAAATGAACAGTCGGCGCTGGGTGTGCGCGAAGACTTCATCAAACTTCCGCCGCACGGCCCGCTCGCTAGGCGTGTAGCCTCTGCGCTCGACGTTGGTCGAATCCTGAAACAGCGCCAGCACGCCTTGCTTCCCGTATTCGGCGAAGGAGTGCAGGTCGAAGAGATGGTTGTCAGTGGGCGTGGGATCAACCTTAAAGTCGCCGGTGTGAATGATGACGCCGAGCGGAGTATGAATCGCCAGCGCCACGCAATCCACGAGGCTGTGCGTCACTCTAATTGGATGAACCGTGAACACACCCGCCTTGAAACGCTCGTTGGGGCGAATCTCGCGCAGGTCGGCGTCCTCGAGCAGTCCGTGCTCGTCCAGCTTATCTTCCACGTAGGCCAGCGTGAACTCCGTGCCCCAGACCGGCACATTGAGCTCCGAGAGAATCCAGGGCAGCGCCCCGATGTGGTCCTCGTGGCCGTGGGTGAGGACAATGCCGCGAACCCGCTGGCGGTTCTCGATAAGGTAGGAAATATCCGGGACCACAATGTCCACGCCGAGCAGCTCCGCCTCGGGGAACATGAGGCCGCCGTCGATCACGATAATGTCGTCGCCCCAGCGAACGGCCATGCAGTTCATGCCGAACTCGCCGAGGCCTCCGAGGGGGATAATCTGCAGTTTTCCGGTTGGCATTAGATACTGAAGATGCTAGCACAGCGGGCAGTGACAAGTGGCCCGTGCCCGCGAACTGCTCTTGCTGCTGGCCTTTCGCGCTGGGCTGGGTTAACGTTGGGAAGATGGCCAATGTGGAATCCAAATCGTGGCTTCGCGGGCGCGTCGAGAAGGCGCTTATCAAGGGGCTCACGCGCGCATACTCCACTGTTCAGGTCAATCCGGATAAGTTCTTGATACAACTCCGCACCGCCTACAGAATGCCAATCAGCGGTTATCACGGAGTGTATTCGCTGGAGATGGGCGAACTTGACACGGTGGCCGACGACCTCATCCGCAGCGGCATGAAACTCGCCGCTTTGGAGGGTGCTGGTTTCGGCCTCGGCGGGATGATTACGATCTTTCCCGATCTCGGCATTCTTTCGGCCATAACCATGCGCACCATCCAGAAGCTGAGCCTGGTATATGGTTTTCAGTTCAACACCGACACTGAAATCGCGGAGCTCTGGATTGCTGCTGCCAGCGCGGCCGGGGTCGACATCAGCCGCGAGTTGCTGGAGAAGGAAGTCGTCAACAAGTTCGTCCCGCGCGTGATCCAGCGTATCGCCGCCCGAGCCAGCGCTGAGGTGGTTGAGAAGTGGGCGGGGCGCATGATTCCTCTGATCAGTTCCGCGATCGGCGCCGGCCTGAACTACTGGTTCGTGCGTGCCTGGGGCGAGCGCGCCAAGGCCCACTTCCGCCAGCGGCATTTGCAACTCCGTCAGCCAGCCCAGCAGTCAGTCTTTCCGCCACAGCCGCCACAAATTCTGCCGGCTTCGACCCGCTAGCGTAGTCCGCTCTGTGGTAAAAAAAAGAATGACCACCTTTCGCTGTGCCGCTATCCTCTTCGATCTCGACGGAGTTCTCGTCGATTCCACCCGCGCCGTGGAGCGGCAATGGCGCATATGGGCTCGAGAGCAGGGAATTGACGAGGAGAAAGTGATCGCCCTCGCCCACGGCGTCCGGGCAGTCGAAGTGATTCGCACCGTCTCTCCTCATCTCGATGCCGAGGCGGAGGTTCGGAAACTGGAAAGCCGCGAGGCGGATGATCAGGATGGCGTGGCCGTGATGCCCGGTGCTACCGAACTGGTCCTCGCGATTCCTGAGAGCCGTTGGTGCGTGGTTACGTCTGGAACTCGCCGTCTGGCCAGCGCGCGGCTGCAGCGTTTCGGAATACCGGCTCCGAAGGTTCTGGTTACTGCAGACGACGTCGCAAATGGAAAGCCGCATCCTGAGCCGTACTTGAAAGGCGCCAAGCTGCTGGGGGTGAACCCTGCGGAGTGTTTGGTGATCGAAGACGCGCCCGCCGGAATCCAGTCGGCGCACGCAGGAGGGATGAAAGTGATTGCGCTGACCAGCACCTATCCCGCGTCGACCCTGAGCCAAGCCGATGCGGTGATACCGGAGCTGGAGCGGATTCAGGTTGCCTTGGACGGCACGCGAATGCTGGCCATCAAAGTCGGCTAGATACGAATGTTTGTCATTCCGAACGCGGGCGCAGCCGCTCCAAGCGCGGCGAGACAAGAGAGGAATCTGCTGTTCGGACAATCCCGACACCGTCAATCCGGCGACGAATCACCGCAGCCAATCTTCCAACTCGATCCCACGGTCCGTCTTCTCGTCGCGGTATTTCACGATCACTGGGGTATACAAAGAGATTCCTTGTTTCGCCGCCGCACCCTTCTTTACCGCCCGCGAACCGGGTACGACCACCGCACCTTCGGGCACCTCCAGCGCTGACTCTGGAGTCGCGCGGTAAACTTTACCCCGGACCAAATCGTAGATCGGCGTCGATCGCGTCAGGATCGTTCCCGTGCCGAGCACTGCTCGTGTCCGCACCAAAGTTCCCTCATACACTCCACAATTGCCGCCCACCAACACGTCGTCTTCAATGATGACGGGCGCTGCATTCACGGGTTCGAGTCCCCCGCCGATCGGCGCCGCCGCGCTCAGATGCACACGCTTACCGACCTGCGCGCACGATCCCACCAGCGCGTGCGAATCGATCATGGTGCCTTCGTCGACATACGCGCCCACATTGATGAACATTGGAGGCATGCAGATGACCGACGGCGCAACGTAGGCCCCAGTGCGCACCGACGATCCGCCTGGAACGACGCGCACGCGGTCGGCCACAGAAAAGTGGCGGGCAGGGAAGGTGTCCTTATCCACGAAGGTTAGCCCAGCGCTGCCAGTCTCGACTAATTCGCCGAGACGGAACCCTAGCAGAATTCCGTGTTTCACCCACGCGTTCACGACCCAGCGGCCGTCGATCTTTTCGGCGGCGCGGACCTTGCCCTGGGTGAGCGCGTCGCGAAACTCAAGAAACGCCGGCCGCGCTTCGGGATTGTGTTCGACTTCGCCCAGCGCAGCCAGGCGCTCGATGGAAGTTTTCAAGGATTGCATGCGGGGAAAGTATAAAGGAAACGCAGAAGGCGAAGGCGGTTTGCCTCTAAACGCACTTACACTCGCTGCGGATCAGCACTCCGGTCATGCCATGCGCGACTTCCCGCCCCTGGGCCAACGTCGCATACGGTCCGTGCCAGCGCGCGTGGTTGGCGTCATGCCCCGCGGGGCGGCCCTTGCCCTGGTTGCATTGTCCGCACGACCCACGGTGCAGCACGATCTTGCGTGGACCTGCCGCCCAGTTTTCATAGATGTAGAACTCTGCCGCTTCCGGCGCGGGCGCTGCAGGCCTGGCAATCAGTCCAACCTCCATCACAACCTTCTGCAGCTTCGATCGCGTGTCGCGCCGCATGGGCAAGAGCGGCAGCCGATAGTTCTCTTCAATTTTGCCCATCATCGCCAGCACGGCCTTCACCGGAAGCGGGCTTGATTCAATGAAGTTTGCCTGCATTAAGGGAAGATACTTGCGATGGATGCTCCGGGCGGTGGTCCAGTCGTTATTAAGTGCCGCCCGAGTCATACTTGCCATCTCCTGCGGAATTTCGTTCGCCGCCACCGACACAATCCCCACACCGCCCAGCGCAATCACCGGCAGAGTGACGGAATCGTCTCCGGAGAAAACCAGAAACGTTTCCGGCACCACATTGATGGCCTCAGCGATCTGCGTCATATTTCCGCTGGCTTCCTTCACGCCCACAATGTTCGGAATTTCCGCCAGACGTGCCAATGTGCCTGGCTCAATGTTCGCGCCAGTGCGTCCCGGCACGTTGTAAAGAATAACCGGCTTGTCACCGGCAGCCTCCGCGATCGCTTTGAAGTGCCGGTATTGGCCCTCCTGCGTCGGCTTGTTGTAGTAGGGAGAAGCCGTAAGAATGGCGTCCACCCCGGGCCGCGCGGTAACCTCTTTGGCCTTCTCTACGGCATCATGCGTGGAATTCGAAGTTGCGCCCGCCACGATGGGAACACGCCCCGCAGTCACTTCGATGGTCGTGTCGATGACGTGCAGCCATTCGTCGTGCGTAAGCGTGGGGGTTTCGCCGGTAGTTCCGCAGGGAACGAGAAAATCTATGCCCGATTCCACCTGCCACGCCACCAGATTGCGCAGGGCAGGGTCGTCAACAGAACCATCCTGACGAAAAGGGGTTACGAGTGCCGTACCACAGCCGCGCAATTGCATGCTAATAAGATAACCCGAATGGGTCTGTGAGGGAACGGGTGACGGAACTACAACTCCCGCCACACATCCTTGAAATCGTAGAAACCCTTCTTGCCTGCGAGCCACTCAGCCGCGCGCACTGCGCCGTCGGCGAAACCCTGGCGGGACTTGGCGTCGTGGCAGAGATAAATCCTGTCGGCGTTGGATTCGAGCACAACCTCGTGCAGGCCCACGACTTCGCCTTCGCGAAAGGACGTGATCTGGAGGTCTTTGCCATTGCCCTTGCCGCTGGCTTCACGGATTACGCGCTGGATGGCGATGGCGGTGCCTGACGGGGCGTCCTTCTTGTGAACATGATGCCGCTCGAATATCTGTCCTGAGTAGTCGTGGCGCAAAGCCGCGGCGGCAGCCCGTGCGACGTCGAAAAACAGATTCACTCCAACGGAGAAATTTGCCGCGTAAACGAACCCCGTGGCGTGGCTCTCGACCAACTTCCGGACGCGATCGAGTTCTCCGTACCACCCTGTGGTGCCGATTACCATGTTCTTGCCCGCCAGGATGCAGGCTTCGATGTGGCCGACCACGCTGGAAGGAGTGGTGAAATCCATCACTACGTCAATTCCGCGTAGCTTCTCCTCCGTGAGGGCTGCCCCTGCGGCATTTTCCGAGGTGCCCGCGACGCAAGTGTCATGTCCGCGCTGGCGCGCTGCTTCCGCCACCTGCGATCCGGTCTTTCCGCGGCCGAGCAAGAGGATGTTCATAGATCAAACTTTTAACCGGGCGCGAAGAAGAGCTGCGAACAACGCGAGGGAACTACGCGAACACTTCCGGGTCCAGTTCCGCAAAAAACGTGCTGTGCAGGCGCTGGATCACCTCGGGCACTTCATCTTCCTCGATCACAAACGTCAGGTTGATCTCCGACGCGCCCTGGGAAATCATGCGTATCTTCTTGTCTTTCAACTCCCCAAACACTAACGCGGCCACACCTGGTTTGTCCCGCAGGCTCTCACCCACAAGGCACACGATGGCTTTGCGGCCTTCATACTTCACGTCCGCCAACTTGGCGAGATCGGCGGCCAGGGCGGGGATGGCATGGTTCGAATCCACGGTGAGCGAAACGCTTACCTCCGACGTCGAAACCACGTCGACCGCGACTTTGTGCCGGTCGAAGGCCTCGAAGATCGCGCGCAGGAATCCGTGAGCCAGAAGCATGCGGGGCGCGGCCACGTCCACGATAGTAATACGTTTTTTCACCGCGATCGCCTTAAAGATGTTCTTGCCTTGGGGCGCGCGTGTCGTAATCTTCGTACCTTCGCAAGACGGATTTCGCGAATTCAACACGTACACTGGAATGTTCTTCTGGATAGCGGGCAGCACTGTCGCCGGATGCAGTACCTTGGCCCCGAAATAAGCCAGTTCAGCCGCTTCGTCGAAGCTGATCACCTTGATCCGCCGCGCGTCCGGACAAATTCGCGGATCGGTGGTCAGAATCCCATCCACGTCGGTCCAGATTTCAATCCGCTCCGCGCCCAGCCCGGCACCCACAATCGCGGCGGAAAAATCAGAGCCGCCTCGTCCGATGGTAGTGGTCACCCCGGTCCGGTTCGCTCCGATGAACCCGCCCATCACGGGAACCTGCCCGGCATCCAGCAGCGGCTTCACTTTGCTCTGCAGCCGCTCGTTGGTTTCTTCCGTTTGTGGTACCGCTTCCGTGTGGCTGCTATCGGTGACTAGAACCTCCCGCGAATCTACGTGGGCCCCGTTCAGGCCGAGGGCCGAAAATGCCGCCGCCACAATCTTGCTGGAGAGCATTTCGCCGAAAGCGGCAACATGATCGGTGGTGCGCGGGGTTAGCTCGCCCACCGCGGAAATGCCGCGCAGCAGTTCATCGAGCCCCTCGAAGTCGCTGCCCAGTTCCGAGTGGAAGTCGGTAAACAGAGCCGTGCCCAGCAGTTCGCTGGCGGTATTGTAGTGGCGCTCCTGAAGGGAGCGGCAAAGTTTGAGCGCCGTCTTGCGCTCCCCGGCTCCTGCCGCTCGCGCCATGGTAAGCAGCGTGTCAGTCACTTTCGCCATGGCGCTGACGACGACCACCGGCCGCTGCTGCAGCCGGCCCTTCACGATCGCAGCCACACGCTCGATGGCCCGCGCATCTTCCACCGAGGTACCGCCGAATTTCATCACGATCATTGGCGTGACTTCCTGGCAGAGCTACGGGAGTGCGGGGCAGGTTTCAATCGAGGTAACCCTTGGCCTTGAGCAGCTCCGCATTCAGCACCGCCGCGCCGGCGGCTCCGCGGATGGTGTTGTGCGAAAGCACGGTGAACTTCCAATCGAGCACCCCGCAGGGCCGCAGCCGGCCCACCGCTGTGGTCATGCCTGCTCCCATGTCGATATCAAACCGCGGTTGCGGGCGGTCATTCGCTTCCAGGTACACCACCGGATGTGGCGGGGCGCTGGGTAGCTTTAATTCCTGCGGCTCGCTGCGATAGCTGTTCCAGGCGGCGATGATCTCCTCAGGCTTGGCTTTCGCCTTCAGACGTACCGAGACCGATTCCATGTGTCCGTCCTCCACCGCAACCCGGTTGCATTGCGCGCTCATGGCGAACCCCGCAGGGATCACCTTCGTTCCATTCAGTTGCCCCAGCAGCTTAAGCGTCTCCTCCTCCATCTTTTCTTCTTCATTGCGGATGTAAGGAATCACATTGCCCAGGATGTCGAGCGAAGCCACGCCCGGGTAACCTGCGCCGCTGACCGCCTGCATGGTCACCGCCATCACGCTTTCGAGGCCGAAGGACCGCTGCAGTGGCACTAAGGCCAGCACCAGCCCGATGGCCGAGCAGTTAGGGTTGGTCACAACATAGCCGCCCGATTTCTTCCGCCACGCTTGCGTATCGATCAGTTTGATGTGTCCGGCATTGACTTCGGGAATCACTAGCGGCACATCAGACTGCATGCGCAGGGCGCTGGAATTCGAAACCACGGCACAGCCGGCTTGGGCAAAGCGCGGCTCCATCTCGGCGGCAATCGAAGCATCCAGCGCCGCAAAGATTATCTTCGGAGCACCCTCGGGTGTTGCCGGGGAGATTTTCATCGCCGCCACGTTAGCCGGAATCGGCGTCTTCAGCCGCCAGCGCACGGCTTCGGAGTAGATCTTGCCTTCAGAACGGTCAGAAGCAGCCAGCCAGGTTACTTCGAACCACGGATGGTGCTCCAGCATCTGGATAAACCTTTGCCCGACCACGCCGGTGGCGCCCAGAATCCCGATAGGAAGTTTGGTGCTCATAAGAAGATGCTTTCGATTCTACAACAGCCCTGATTTGCGGACGGGTAGCGGCTGAGGTCCACGATGAGACAGGAAACCTGGAAACTCACGAAGGCGCGCCGATTTCCCGAGTCCGACAGCCGCAGAGAAAGCGACCGGAACTGGCTCTCGGCGGACTAAGGGGCTTGGCTTGGGAAATGCAGGTGCTAAATGTCAGAAGGGAACTGAGAACTGCCGATCTATTTCTGCCGAATACCCTGAGTACCGAGTACGTACTCATTGAGGGGGCCGAATTTTCTTTTCTCCGCGTACAAGTGCCAGCGCCGGAAGACGATTCGCAGGCTCGCCATGACGGGGATGGAAAGAAAAATACCCAGAATGCCGGCCACCTCGCCGCCCGCCATGACCCCAAAAATTGCCGCCAGCGGATGCAGTTCCATGCTGTGTCCCATGATGCGGGGCGAAGATACGTAGTCCTGGATCAGCCTCCAGATGCCGAGAAAGACTATGATCACCAGCCAGTGCTTGTAACCCATCAGCAAGGCGACGCCCACGATAATTACAGCGGCCACCAGCGGTCCTAACACGGGAATGAATTCCAGCATGCCGCCCAGCGTCCCCAGCACCAGTGCATAAGGCATCCTCATTAGAGCCAGAACCGCCGAATATGCCACCAGGGTCAGTGCCGCCAGAGTGAGTTGCGCGCGGATGAAATGCGCCAGCATCTGGTTCAGGTCGCTCAGCACCCCCTGCAACAGTTCACGCTGGGGCCGCGACTGCACCAAATCCAGCAGAATTTCGCTGAAGGCGCGGCCATCCTTGAGAAAGAAAATCGACAGTAGCGGAACCACCACCAGCATCCATGCCTGTTTTGCCACCTGCGCCACGCGCAGTCCCACACCCTGTGCCAGGCTCGCGATTTCGTCGCCGTGGCTGGCGAGGTAGTCGCGGAGCAAGTCGACCGCTTTGCTGTTCCAGCCATGCTGCTGTCCCAATTCTTCCGCGATCTGCCCGGAGCTTAGCTGAGCCAAAGCCGGCAGCGATTGGCCCAGGCGCGCCCCTTCGTGGGCGATCCGCGGTCCCATGGAAATGAAAAACAGCACAACAACGCCCAGCAGCAACAGGTAAATCACCGCGATGGCGCGGCCGCGCCCATGCAGAAGTCTATCCAGGTGCGACACCACGGGGCTCACCAGATAGGCAAAGAAAATCGCAAACAGGAAGGCCATCAGGGTTTGCCGCGCGACGTAGAGAAACCCCAGACCCAGCGCAAACAACAGCACTGTGATCAGAACCCGCGCCGTGCGTCCGTCCGTGATTGGCATCGTTACCTGGTCAACTCTGAATTGAATCCCGAGCGGCTGCCACGTCCTCGCTAGTCCCGCACTACTTCTGTATTATCGTCCGCAATTAGTACTCGCATTAGCTTGAACTGGTCTTTGTCATCCACCCAAAGGGCCCAGTTGAACGCTTCACCCTTCAGGTTCAGACGTAACAGTTCCCGCTCCGTTCCCCGGATTGAGATCTTCTCTCTTCCCACCAGCTCCATTCGTACGCTCATCGACGTTTGATCTTGCGGCACCAGCACAGCGAAATCCAACGCTCCCTGCTGGCATTTCTGAGTACCACTCTCGGTGCGACAGTTGGTTGCCAGATAGCGCCAGGCCAGCACCTGGCGGTGCACAAAAAAGTTGTTGTCGAGAATCACTGCCGTGCTGGGCATTAGAAAAGGCTTCTCGGCCGGCTTGGAGGACGACGCGGTCGTAATTTTCTCGAGCAGAAATTCGTTGTTGGGCGTGACCACGAGCGCTCCGCTGCCATCGCTCCATTCGTAACGAACCAACTCCCCGCTGCCGGTCATCTGTAAACTTGATTTTTGGCCGGCAGAACCACCTGTTTCCTTGAGCTGCGACTTAACTATGCTGACGCCGTTGTCCTGCTGCACGCTGAAGGTTTCAGTTACCACACGCTGGCCTTTGACGAAGACCCCGAACGAGCCGGAGTCGACCATTTGAGCGCCCGCCGGCTTCGGCTTGTCTTTCCTATCGCCCGCCTGCAAACCTGCCGCGCACACCAGAACCGCAACCATTCCACATCGCATCCGCGCCATCAGAGTCACTGCTTTTCTCCTCGCCTTCCGCGTTCTCGATCCAGGCCCAGAGCTTGAACCACTTCTGACGCAATCTGCTCGACGCTCTTCGCGCCCGTTTCCTGCCGGAACGACGCCCTCATATAGTGCGGCCGCCGTGCCTCGTAAAGTTCCCGAAAACTTTCAAGACTGCCCAGTAGTGGTCGCTCAATTCCTTGACGCTCGGCCTGCTGCCTGCAACGCCGCCACAATTCGTCGACGCCTGCGTCGAGAAACACCGTGGGAACGCCTCCAGATTCGATCAGCCTGGCATTGCGCCTTTGTACAAAAGCCCCCCCCCCGAGGGCTACGATTCTGTTAGCCCCGGCACGTAACTCCTGCAGCAGTTCCTTTAGGGCCGCATGTTCCGCCCGGCGAAACGCCGATTCACCCGAATCGCGGAAGATTTCAGGCACCCTCCGCCGCTCTCGCCGTTCAATCCGTTCGTCGAGATCCTCGAACGTCCAGCCTAGTTGTTCACCCAAAATCCGGCCCACACTGCTTTTGCCGGCGCCCATGAAGCCGATCAAGACTGCAGCTCGCGCCCGGTACGCGCGACGGCTTACAGCAGGCTTGTGGCTATGCACACCGAGCCCGGTCGTTTTGGCCGGGCTTCGAGCAGACCGCTTCCGCCGATCCGGTTTTCGCTTCGTTTTCTTTATTGTTTTTCGGAGCGTTTTCTGAGGTGAATTTTACCACTGAAGGTGCGAAGTACCACCGTGGAGGACACAGCTACTCTCCCCATGGTACCTGCAAAGGCACGTCCCTTGTCGACCGCAAACCAGGTGTGATTTTTCGGTTGCAAAGGAATGTCGTCATGCACTTCGCCGCGCACGGATCGGGCGCTCACGTCGGCGGAGGTCCACTCGGGAATGGTGGCGTCGATGTCGCCGCTATGGCTGGTCAGCCGGTATTCGCCGCTGTTGCCGAAGTCGCCGACGTAGTTGATCCTACCGCTCGTCGAAACCACCTGCACCAGCGGGCCGTTCACGCCTCTTAGCGTGACTTCTCCGCTTAAGGAATCGACCTCAACGTGGCCGTTTTGGATGTTATCCAGATTCACGGATCCGTTCATCGTCTTCACATGCACATGCGCGTCCGAGATGTCCCGCACATCGACTGCTGCTCCTGGACCTTCCAGGCTGACGTCGCCGTGCAGCTTCTCCGCATGCATGGACCCGGTGTTGGAATGCAGTGTGATGCTGGCATCTGCCGGAACCAGAACCTCATAATCCACTCGTCCGGAGTCGGAGTCGGCGCCGGCCAGCAGGTGTGACTGAATATCCACCCGGTTGCCGTTCTGGTTGTTATCCACCTCAACCTTGTCGGAGTGCAAAATCGCGTTCACTGTAACCGTATTGTTCAATGAGGGTTTGACCGAAATCGAGCCATACGGATTCATCACCGACACGCCCGCTCTCGGGCCCACGGCGAAGTGGTACTCTTTCCTGCTCTCGGCCACCAGCGTACCCGCGACGATCACGCCAATCGCGACCAGTTTCACCGCGCGTTTGTTCACCATATGCAACTCCCCCAAGCGTGCTGCTCCACCTTCGCCCTGAAACGCTGCTCGAGAACTTTCACCATTATGGCAGAGACCGGTCCATCGCCATCTCAAAGAGCATGGATTTTTGTTCGTACGCATCCATGAGCGAGCGCCGGGCCTCTTCGTCATTCGGACTCTGGTCCACCATGCCCTGCGCATCGTGGATGGATTCATTCACGCGCCGCAGGTTCTCCTGGTATTGCGTCTTCATCTCCGGAGCGGTGTCCGCAACCTCTTGCATCAAGTCTTCGTCATTCAGGTCTGGCGGATTCGCGACCGGTATCTCGAGAGAGGCCTGCTGGGTTACCTGAGTGGGCAGTGATTCATGCCGCACGTAGATTCCCGTAGCCAGCAGTAACGTCGCCGCCGCGGGCACCAGCCATCGTGCCACTCCCCACCGGCTGCCGAACGAGGGCACAAGCGGTCGATCTACCCGCTGCGGACGGATCAGTCCCTCCTGGCGTAACGCAATCTCAATGGAGGTCCAGACCCTCGGGCTGGGTTCGTCCGCCGCTTGCAGTTGGCTGGCTGCTGCGACGATAAGATTCAATTC
>OCZU010000955.1_pt1 | contig 19463 bp, 17 predicted proteins | sample 1539001 | NCBI WGS metagenome assembly OCZU01 (sample SAMEA3539306, study PRJEB22396) | soil metagenome | biome: tundra; feature: field; material: soil | place: USA | collected 2010-05 | depth 0.15 m | reverse complement strand
AAATCGACGTTAATGCGCTCGCTGTCGGGATTGTTGCGGCCGGTTGCTGGCCAGATTCTATTGCTCGGCCGCGAGGTGGCGCGCTTTTCGGCGCACGAAGTGGCAGGCGCGGCCCTTGTGCTCGTGCCCGAAGGCCAGCAGGTATTCTCCGAACTCTCGGTCGAGGGCAATATTCGTCTCGGTGCGCGTACGCGCGAGGATTACCAACCGGCCGAAGTGGACGCCATTTTGAAACGCTTTCCGATGATCGAGCGCCGGCGCGGAAACCGCGCGGGTCTCTTATCCGGCGGCGAACAGCAGATGCTTGCCATCGCACGCGGGCTAATGGCGAAGCCCAAGGTGCTGCTGCTGGACGAACCGTCACTTGGGCTGGCGCCGGCGATCATCAACAATCTTTTTGACGTGCTGGCGAATTTGCGCGACGAAGGCATGACGGTACTGCTGGTGGACCAGATGGCGGCGCTGGCGCTTGGGATTGCCGATCGCGCCTACGCCCTCGAGTCGGGGGACATCGTCGCCGCCGGCTCGCCAGAGGAAATTCGCAGCGACGCGGCACTCGAGCGCGCATATCTCGGGGAGACCTGAGCCAAACAGCAAGGAGGCGAGACCATGGACATGATTCTTCGCGGCGGTCGGATCGACGGCTTTTCCGGATTGGTCGACATCGGTATCGAGGGCGGCAAGATTGCTGCCATCGAGCCGAAGCTGGCTGCGAACGGGCGGGAGATCGACCTCAGTGGCCACTTCGTCACGCCACCTTTTTGCGAGACCCACATTCATCTCGACAAGTCGTGCATCCTCACTCGCTGCAAAAGCGAAAAGGGCACGCTGGAAGAGGCGATCGCTGAAGTCGCGCTGCAGAAACAATCCTTCACCCCGAACGACGTCTACCAGCGTGCACGCAGGACGCTCGACAAGGCGATTTCGCACGGCACGATGCACATGCGTACCCATGTCGAGGTGGATCCGGGCATCGGCTTGCGCGGGCTCGAAGGAGTCTTCCAGGCGATCGCCGACTGCAAGTGGGCAATCGACGCCGAGGTGTGCGTGTTTCCGCAGGAGGGATTGACCAACAATCCCGGCACCGAGGAATTGATGATCGCGTCGATGAAAATGGGGGCGCGCGTTGTCGGCGCGGCGCCGTACACCGACACCGATCCTCATGGCCAAATCGACCGCGTATTCCGGATCGCGCGCGAGTTCGACGCCGACATCGACATGCACCTTGACTTCGGCAAATCAGCCGACTACCTGGACATCGATTACGTCTGCGAACTTACCGAGAAATTCGGCTACGGTGGGCGCGTTGCCGTCGGCCACGTGACCAAGCTGACGTTTCTGTCGCCCGAGCAACTGGAACCGATCACGCACCAGCTGGCGTCCGCCGGCGTGGCGGTTACGGTGCTACCGTCGACGGATCTTTATCTGATGGGGCGCGACCGCGACTTCGATCACATCCGTGGCGTGGTGCGCGTGCATGAGTTATTGCGCCATGGCGTGAATTGCTCGCTGTCGACCAACAATGTGCTGAACCCGTTTACGCCGTTCGGCGACTGTTCTCTCATTCGCATGGCGAACGTGTACGCCAATATCGCGCATGTCGGCATGCGTGATTTCGCCGACTGCCTCGATATGGTGACCAAGCGATCGGCCAAGCTTCTGCGCCGCGACGATTACGGCCTCGAGCCCGGCAAGTCTGCGGATCTGGTCGTGCTCGACTGCACCACGGCTGAAGAAGCCATCGCCGAGCTTGCGGTGCCGCTGTACGGGTTCAAGCGCGGCCGAATGAGCTTCTCACGCAAACCGGTCGAACTCTTCCGGCCATGATCGTTGCCGATGACATTCTCCATCGCGACACGCTGGGTGCGTTCTGCTGTCACACGCACGTTGCCGTCGACGGTGCGGCCGAAGGGCCGCTTTGCGGGACCACCTTCGGCGTCAAGGACCTCTACCACATCGCCGGACACCGCACCGGATTCGGCAATCCGACGTGGCTCGAAACCCATCCTGTGGCCGATCAAACGGCGGCCGCGGTGCAGCGCTTGCTCGATGCCGGCGGGCGGATGGTCGGCAAAACGCAGACCGACGAACTTGCCTATAGCTTGAACGGCGAGAACAGGCATTACGGAACGCCCCTCAACCCGAACGCGCCTGCGCGCATTCCGGGCGGGTCGTCAAGCGGTTCGGCATCGGCGGTTGCGGGCGGCCTGGTCGATTTCGCGCTCGGCAGCGATACGGGCGGATCGGTGCGGGTGCCGGCGAGCTATTGCGGCGTGCTCGGCATGCGTGTCAGTCACGGCGCCGTCCCGCTCGGTGGTGCCATTCCCTTTGCCCCGAGTTTCGACACCGTGGGATGGTTCGCGCGAGACGCCGCCCTGTTCGAGCGTGTCGGTCGCGTGCTGCTCGCTGACGGCGCGCCGGCCAGATCTCCCAAGCGGTTCCTGATCGCTGCCGACGCTTTCCGACATGCGGACGCGGCGGCGGCCTCCGCGCTCTCGGCAGCCGTAGCGCGCGTCAGAGCGTTGCTCGGGTCCCCCGAACCGACGCATTTGTGCGATGCAGGCCTTGATGCATGGATGAATGACTTTCGCGTCATTCAGGCGTTCGAGATCTGGGCCACGCACCGGGACTGGGTGAGCGGCCTGCACCCGGATTTCGGCGCCGGTATCGGTGAACGGTTTGCGTGGGCGTCCACCATTACGGCAGCGGCTGCAACAGCCGCAACCGCGCGGCGCATGCAAATCAGGCGGCGAATGGATGAACTTCTGGCCGACGATGCCGTGCTCGCTGTCCCGACCACCGTCGGCGCCGCGCCGCTGCGTGGCACGCCAACCAAAGACCTCGAGGTCTGGCGCAACCGCTGTCTCGGACTGCTTTGCATTGCGGGCCACGCCGGCCTGCCGCAAATCAGCCTGCCGCTCGCATCCTTGGGCGGCTGTCCGCTCGGACTATCGCTGATCGCAGCGCGAGGCAACGACACGCTGTTACTCGAACTTGCACGGCGGCTTTATGCTTCCTGACGATCGAGCCAAAAGCGCCGACCTGACCAACTCTCGCAGCGGGAGCCGCCCGTGTTGCAGACACTGACCGGGCCCAAGAGGCATGATCACGGCGCCGCACCACCTGGCGGCGCAAGCGGGGATATCGATCCTGCGCGAAGGCGGAAATGCGATCGAAGCAATGGTCGCGGCCGCCGCCACCATTTACGTTGTCTATCCGCATATGAACAGCATCGGCGGCGACGGCTTCTGGTTGATCAGCGAGCCGGGAAAATCTCCGGTCGGGATCGACGCCAGCGGACGCGCAGCCGAGCTGGCGACCGCGAACTTCTACCGTGATCGATCATGCACGGCAATCCCGTCGCGTGGACCGTTCGCTGCCAATACCGTTGCCGGGGCGATCTCGGGTTGGAAAACCGCACTGTCGATCGGCGGCGGGCGACTGCCGCTGACGCGCTTGCTCGAAGATGCGACGTGGTAGGCGTTGCATGGCGCACCCGTCACCAGGAGCCAGACCGGCTACACGTCCAAGTTTCTTGCAGAACTCTCGGGGCAGCCGGGTTTTGTGCAAACTTACCTGGAAAGCGGACGACCGCCGCAAGCCAATGGGTTGCGGCGCTATCCGGCGCTGGCGGCGACGCTCGAGCAACTCGCCAAGCGTGGCCTCGACGATTTCTATCGCGGCGACATCGCCCGCAACGTAGCTCAAGAGTTCATCCGGCAGGACAGTCCGCTGCGCTACTGGGACCTGGAAAAGCACGCGGCATCGGTGGTCGAACCGCTGTCGGTCGTCCTCAATGCGGGCGTCGCCTATAACCTGCCGCCGCCCACTCAAGGATTAGCTTCGCTGATGATCCTTGGAATTTTCGACCGGTTGGAGTGCGCACAGCCGGAAAGCTTTGCCCATCTGCATGGACTCATCGAGGCGATCAAGCAAGCGTTTCTGGTGCGCAACCGCTATGTCTGCGAGCCGCGCGAAATGGAGGTCGATCCCGGAAACTTCCTGATCGACTCGACGCTTGCCGAATGGGCGCGGGCCATCGATCCGGTGCGCGCGCGGCCCTGGCCGAGTGAATCCGAGCAAGGCGATACGGTGTGGCTGGGCGCCGTCGACAACACGGGCCGCATGGTGAGCTACATCCAGAGCGTCTACTGGGAGTTCGGGTCGGGAGTCGTCTTCGACAGCATCGGCGCGGCGTGGCAAAATCGCGGCAACAGCTTTACGCTTGATCCGGCGTCGCACCTTTTTCTGGTGCCCGGACGAAGGCCTTTCCACACGCTCAATCCCGCCTTCGCGCGGCTGTCCGATGGCCGGACGATGGTTTTCGGCACGATGGGCGGCGACGGTCAACCTCAAACGCAGGCAGCGGTGTTCAGCCGCTACGCGATGTTCGGCCAGGAATTGCAGCAAGCCGTCACCGCGCCACGCTGGCTGCTGGGACGCACCTGGGGACAGCAAAGCGTCACGCTCAAGCTCGAGTCGCGCATTCCGGCGAATGTCGTGCACGCTCTCGCCCGGGCGGGTCACGACGTTGAAGTGGTGGATGAATTCTCCGATCAGATGGGGCACGCAGGCGCGCTCGTGATCCATCCGAATGGCGTCATTGCCGGCGCCGTTGACCCACGTTCCGACGGCGCCATCGCGAGCTTCTGAAATGCGCGTTTCGCTTGCGCACGAATGGCGCGATTCATGGCAGTAAACAATTTATCGTCATAATCTTGACATCGTTTTGCCGGTTGCACACACTCCGCCTGACACCCCGCGGCGGGTTTGATACCCGTACACGACGATGCAGTGACGACCAAGCGGCCGCTTGTCCGCGACGACCAGGTTCGGGCAAGACAACGCGCAGATGTACCTTCATGGGGAGCAGACAATGAGGCTGAAAGACAAGGTTGCGATTATCACCGGAGGCGCGCAGGGGATCGGCGAGGGCGCGGCGCTCTCGTTCGCCCGCGAAGGGGCGAAGGTCGTCATTGTCGACATGAACGGCGAGAAGGCCAACGCAGTCGCGGCCACGATCAATCGCGAAGGCGGGAAGGCCACAGCGATCCAGGCCGATCTGTACGATGTCGCCAACACCGATCGCATGGTCGACGAAACCGTGCGGGCTTTCGGCGCCGTGCATATCCTGCTGGCTTCTGCCGGCATCTTCAAGTCGGCGACCATCGAAAACACGACGGAAGAATTATGGGACCAGCACCTCGATCTCGATCTACGCGCGGTGTTCTTCAGCATCAAGGCCGTCACGCCGGCCATGAAGCGTCAGCGCTACGGACGGATCATTACCGTGAGTTCGATCGCGGGCTTGGTCGGATTCCTCAATTCACCGGCGTATTGCGCCGCCAAGGGCGGAATTGTCAATCTGACCCGTGCCGTTGCCTGCGAACTCGCCGCGCACGGAATCACGGTCAACTCGATCGCGCCGGGACCGGTCGAAACGCCGATCAACGATCCGTTCAACTGGCGCACGACCGCCGGCGATGTGCACCGAAAATTCCTGAGCGAGCGCACGCCGAGCGGCGTGTCGTTTTACAAGGTGGGCGACATCACGGGCACCATCGTCTACCTGGCCAGCGACGAATCCAGCGCTGTGACCGGCGTGACGATCCCGATCGACGGCGGGTGGTGCGCGTGGTGACGTCCACGCGGGAGAGTCGCGGTGGATGAGTTCGACCTCTTGTTGATCGGCGCCACGGTGCTGACGGCCGAGCCCGATCGACCCGTGATCGATGACGCGATGATCGGCATCGTCGCCGACCGCATCGCCCTGCTGGGTCGCCGGGACGAGTTCCGCGAACTGCCGGCGGCCCGGCGGCGCGTGGACCTGACGGGGCGCATGGTCACCCCCGGTCTCATCAACATCCACACCCACGCGATCCTGACCGTCGTCCGTGGCGTGGCCGACGACATGGGTTTTGCCCCGGCCTATACCAAAGGCGTCGTACACGGGCATGACATCGAGGCGGCGGAAGCGGTCGCCCTGGCGCGCCTGGGTGCCGCCGAGGCGCTGCTGGCCGGTTCGACGCTGATCAATGACAGTTATGTCCATGCCGACGCCACCATGGCGCCGATGGCCGAGCTGGGCTTGCGCGTGCAGTCGTGCGGCCGCATCCACGATGTAGATTTCACCCGTGTCCACGAAGGCATCTGGGAGCACGACGAGAGCATCGGCGAGGCGACCCTGGACGCCGCTTTGGCCTTGGCCGAATGCTGGCACGGCGCGGCCAAAGGCCGGATCGGCGTGCCGTTGGCCGCACACGCGCCGGACACTTGCTCCGACCGATTGCTGCGCCGGGTCGCCGAGGAAAGCGCGCGGCGCAATCTTCGGGTCAGCACCCATCTGGCGCAATCGCGGGTCGAGGTCGAACGCATCCGCGAGCGCAGCAACCGCACGCCCTCCGAATTGCTCGACGATTGCGGCCTGCTCAATGAGCGGTTGATCGCGGCGCACGGCATCTGGCTGACCGACGCGGATATCGAGCGGGTGGGCCGCTCTGGAATGACGCTGGCCCATGTGCCGATTGGCAATGCGACCGGCGCCACCATCGCGCCGACGGCCAAGCTGCGTGCCGCAGGCTGCGCGATCGCGATCGGCACCGACAACAACAATCACGACATGCTGGAGGCGATGCGTTGGGCCGTGGCCGTCGGGCGTATCCAGGCCGGCAGCGTATCGCCCGACTGGCAGCCCGAGCACGCGTTGGACATGGCTACCCGCGCGGGCGCCGCCGCGCTCGGCCTCGGTGAGGAGATCGGCTCGCTACGGGTGGGGAAGAAGGCGGATCTGGTCGCGGTCGATTGCCGGCGCGCGCATCTGACGCCATTCCTGCGCCCGCTCGGCCTGCTCGTGCACTACGCCCGCGGCAGCGATGTCGAGTTGGTCATGGTCGATGGCGAGATCGTGGTCGAGGACGGGCGGCTGGTGCGCGCCGACCTCGACGAGATTTGTCGCGAGGCGGAGCGCGCCGCGCAGGCTTTGTGGGCCCGCGTCCGATAATTCGCCTGCTCCACTGCGGCATGCATACCATGCTAGGATGAGGCTCGACGAGAGGAGGACTGAAAGATGTTCAATGCGAATTTGCATCGCCGCAATGTCCTGAGGCTTGCCGGCGCCGGAATCGCGGTGGGTGCGTTTGGCAGCCTGGTGCGTCCGGCCACAGCCGCGCCGACGACGCTCGCCGATATCAAGAAGAACGGCGAACTCCGCATCGGCTGCGAGGCCGCCTATGTTCCATTGACCTTTCGCGACGCCAAAGGCGAAATCGTCGGCTATGACGTCGACCTGCTGAACATCCTGGTGAAGCCGCTGGGCGTGAAGGCGCTCTTCATCGACACGCAGTGGTCAGGCGTGATCCCGGCACTCTATGCCGGCCGCTTCGACATGATCACCACCTTGAGCTACACCAAGGAGCGCATGGAACGGGTGCTGTTCAGCATCCCCTATGCCGACGCCTCCCAGGCGCTGCTGATCCGCGTCGAAGACAAGGACAAGATCAAGACCGTCCAGGACCTCTCAGGCAAGGTGCTGGGCGTGAAGCTCGGCTCCCCCGGCGAGACGCTGCAGAAATCGCTGGACGCCGACATGAAGGCCAAGCGCGGCGCCGGGTTCAGCGCCGTGAAAACCTATGACGACCATCCCGCAGCGTATCTGGCGCTGGGGCAGGGCACCGTCGACGGTGTACTCAACACCGTACCGACGCTTGCGCAGGTGCTGAAGGACCGTCCCGGCAAATACAGCATCGTCTACAACGTCGCGACGCAGAACTGGCATGGCTTCGGCTTCCGCAAGGAAGACACCGAAGTCGCCGCGTACATCAACGAACAGATCCGCGCCGCGAAGAAGAGCGGCGAAATCGTCGCGCTGCAGCAGAAATGGTTCGGCCTCAAGATGGACCTGGCCGACCAGCCGCCCGTCTTCTCCTGATCCGCCGCGTGACGGGGAAACCGCGGCCGGCCGGCGCCGGCCGAGCCCTCCGCCCGGCCGCCCGAAGGAGGGCTCGCTCCTGCTTGGCGGGAAGGCGCGCAGCGCCAACGGTGCCCTACACCTGACATGGAGATCGACTGGCACATCGTCGAGATGGCCCTGCCGCTCCTGCTGCACGGTTCGCTCGTCACCATCCGCATCAGCATCACTTCCGCGATCATCGCTTGCGTGCTCGGGTTCGCGATCGGGCTGTGCTCGCTGTCCAACCTGCGGGTGCTGCGCTGGATGGCCGGAGCCTATGTCGACTTCATCCGTGGCACGCCGCTGCTGATCCAGATCTTCCTCGTGTTCTTTGTGTTGCCGCTGATCGGCATTCGTTTGAGCGAGATCTGGGCCGGCATCATCGCGCTGGCCTTCAACGGCGCCGCCTATATCGCGGAGACCGTGCGCGGCGGCGTCGGCGCGATCGAGCGCGGCCAGACCGAGGCCGCGAAATCCATCGGAATGACCAACCCGACCATCCTGACGTACATTTTGCTGCCGCAGGCGCTGCGCCAGATGGTTCCGCCGCTGACCAACGAGCTGATCACGCTGACCAAGAACTCCTCGCTGTTGTCGGTGATATCGGTCTACGAGCTAACGCGCGCCGGCCAGGCGATCATCTCCGTGCATTTCGTGCCGTTCGAGATTTTCACGATGATCGCGCTGTACTACTACGTGATCATCAAGACCCTGTCCTACCTTTCCCGGCGCCTCGAGCGACGCCTCCCCGCATGGTGAGCGCAGCCACCACGGCCGCTTCAGGCGGGCCCTTGGTGCGCGTGGGGGGTCTGCACAAATCCTTCGGCGATAAGGTCGTGCTGCAGGATGTCAGCCTCGAGGTGGCCGAAGGCGAGACGGTGGTGATCATCGGCGCGTCGGGCTCGGGCAAGACCACTCTGCTCCGCTGCATCAATTACCTCGAGCGGCCGAATGCTGGCACGATCGAGGTGTCGGGCGAGGCGATTGGCGGACGATTCGATGAGGGCGGCCGCTGGATCGCCGCTTCAGAGCGCACACTTGCACGCCAGCGGCAACGCATCGGCTTCGTGTTCCAGCGCTTCAATCTGTTCCCGCATCTGACCGCGCTCGACAATGTGGCGATCGGGCTGCGCAAGGTGCGCGGCATCCCGAAACGCGAGGCGCGCGAGCGCGCTACCGTGCATCTCCGCAGTGTGTTCCTGGGCGACCATATGACGAAGCGCCCGAGCGAATTGTCGGGTGGCCAGCAGCAGCGCGTCGCGATCGCGCGCGCGATCGCCATGGAGCCCGACGTGATCCTTTTCGACGAGCCGACGTCCGCGCTCGATCCGGAGCTGGTGCAGGAGGTGCTGGACGCGATTCGCGCGCTCACCGCCAGCGGCATGACCACGATGATCGTGTCCCACGAACTCAGCTTCGCGCGCCAGGTCGCCCACCGCATCATCTACATGGATCACGGTGCGATCATCGAGCAGGGGACGCCCGCGGCGATTTTCGGCGACCCGCGCGAGGAGCGCACGCGCCGCTTCCTGCAGCATTTCAACAAGCCCTGAGCCGAAACCTGTCCCGGAGCGTGCGGCGTTCCCCAAGGGTGGCGGCGGCGCGCCACTCAAAGGCCGCGTCCGAGTATGGGCTCAGCCTGTGCTCGCCCGACGCTTCGGACTTGCCATCTGCGGACGGTCGCAGCGGAGGAACCGGCCGCGACCCCTGGCGCCCTTCGCTTCCGGGCGACTCCAGACGACATCGCCGCGCGCGATCGTGATCTCGGGCCACGCGTTGAGCGAGCGCCCTGCGTAGGGCGTGTAGTCGACGTTGTGGTGAAGCATTGTATTGTCGAGCCGCAGATCGAGCGCGTCGTTCCACACGACGAGATCCGCATCGGCTCCGACCGCGACCGTGCCCTTGCGCGGATACAAGCCGTACATCCGTGCAGCATTGGTCGACGTCAGCGCCACGAACGCGTTCACATCGATACGGCCCTTCATCACGCCTTCGGAATAGAGGAGCGGCAGCCGAGTCTCGATGCCGGGAATGCCGTTGGGCACGCGATTGAACGGGGGATTCGCGCCGGCAATACCCTTACCGTCCGGCCCGTCGTAGCGGAATGGCGCATGGTCGGACGAGAAGATCCGGAATGTGCCATTTTCGAGTCCGTCCCAAATCGCCTGCTGATTGGCCTTGTCGCGCGGCGGCGGGCTGCAGATGCACTTGGCGCCATCGAAGCCGTCCGTGGCGAGGTCCTCGGCGGTGAGAAAAAGGTACTGTGGGCAAGTCTCGGCGTAGACGCTGAGACCGCGCCCTTGCGCCCAGCGGATCTGCTCGACCGCCTCGCGGCCGGAGACGTGCACGATCAGCACCGGCAGGTCGACGAGTTCGCCCAACGCGATCGCGCGATGCGTCGCCTCGCGCTCGACCAGCATCGGTCGCGACGTCGCGTGGAATTTCGGCGCCGTATGGCCCGCTGCGAGCAGTTGCTCGGTGAGCCACGCGATGCAATCGGTGTTCTCGGCATGAATCATCGTCATCGCGCCCTCGCGCCGCGCGACGGCGAGCACTTCGAGGATCTGCCGGTCATTGAGCTTCAGGTCGTCGTAGGTCATGTAAATCTTGAACGACGTGTAGCCTTGCGCAATGCAGTGCGGCAGCTCGCGCTGAAGTACGTCCGGCGTTGGATCGGTAACGATCAGGTGGAACGCGTAGTCGATCACTGCCTTGCCATCGGCGCGCCGATGGTAGTCGTCGATGGCCGCAGCCAGCGACTGGCCCTTCTGTTGGCAGGCGAACGGAATGACCGTGGTCGTCCCGCCACAGGCGGCGGATAGCGTCCCCGAGTAGAAATCGTCGGCCATTTTCGAGCCGTCGGCCATCGGCTGATCGAGATGACAATGGCCGTCGACGCCGCCGGGCAGGACCCAGCGACCCGCGGCATCGATGTCGACGTCGCCTCTTGGCAGATCGCGGGCCAGGACGGCAATGCGTCCGTCCTTGACGCCGATGTCGCATTCGAACACGTCGGCCGCGGTCGCCACGCGCGCGTTGCGGACGACAAGATCGAGATTCGTCATGACAATGCCTATGCGACGTCCTGAAACAGCCGGCCCCAACCGTGGATGCGCTTCGGGTCGGCTCCCGCAAGCTGCAACGATTTCCAGACGACGGTCGCGATCGTGTCGTAGATCGGGATGCCGGTCTCGGCTTCGAGCGCTTCGACCAGCGGCGCGCCGCGCAGCCCGGTGCAGAATATGGTAATCGCTTGCGGCTTGTCCTTCGCGACCTCTCGCACCATGCGGAGAATCTCGTCGGCACTGACTTCGGAAAAGGAGAAATTGTCCTGCTTGCGCAGATGGCGCTCGGCGACACATTCGAAACCCGACGCGGCATAGTTCTTCACGATCGCAGTCTGGACGTCATCCAGATACGGGGTCACCAGGCCGAAGCGCTTCACGCCGGTGAGTCGGAAGATCTCGTTCAGCGCCAGCACCGACGTGCACGCCGGCGCGCCGGTGGCTTCCGTAATCCGCCGGCACAGCCGCTCGTCCGTTTCGAAGCCGAGCCAGCCCGATGATGTTCCGTTCCAGCCGATGACCCTAACTTTGGCGTGCGCCAGCAGCTCGGCCGCGCGCAGGATCTGGTCATCGTCGAATTGACCCCGAGCCTGTTCGGAAAGCGCAATCTCGGTGACACGGAACCGACCGAAATGCGCGCTGGCTTCGGGGATGCCGGCGATCATTGCGGTGGTCACCGGCTCGAGCGTGGTGTTGGAGGAAGGGGTCAGCATCCCCAGGAGGATTCGGTTCATGATTGGCTTGATCACTCATTCCAGCGGTAGGTGGTGGAACCCTAATGCTGGTTGGGATTTTGCGCTCCCTCCGCTCGTGCCCGTGACCACAAGGTTTCGGCGGCGCGCTGCGCATCTTCGCGGATTCGAGCACCGTCGACCATTGTCGGCGCACCGCCCGCGATCACCTGTTTGCCGTCGACAAATACGTGCTCGACGTCGCGCCCGCAGGCGTCGTGCACCAGGGTGCCCAGTGGGTCGAGCAGCGGCGTTAGGTGCGCACGCCTGAAATCGAAAATAACCACGTCGGCAAGATATCCCGGCGCCAGCAGTCCCATCGCATGATCCATGCCCAGCGCCTTCGCACCTGCAAGCGTCGCCATCTCGAGCGCGTTTGCCGGCTGCCAGTCAGGAGCGACCGAGCCGATTTGAATGCGCGCCACCGCCAGCGCCCAGCGCATGGCCTCGGTCATGTCTTGGGTGAGATTGTCGGTGCCAAGGGCGATCCGCGCACCGGCTTTTTTCAACGTCGGCGTTGGCGCCATCGCGCCACCGGTAGCGTTGCCCTTGGGAACGTGAGCGACTGTCATTCCGGACGCCGCGATCCGCTTGATGTCGTCGTCGGTCAGGTAAATGCAGTGAGCAGCAAGAAGCGTATCGTTGAGTAGACCCACGCGTTCGAAGAGCTCGGTTGGGGTACAGCCGCTACGTTCGCGGATGACACGGTTTTCGAGCGGGCTTTGCGAAAGATGGGTCCATAGCCGCAATCCTGTCTCGCGCGCGAGTGCGGAAACCTTGGTCAACAATTCGTCGGAACAGGTATCGGGCGCGTGCGGCGCCAGCATCACGTTCTTGCGTCCGCCGGCGCCGCCATGGTGCTCGTTCATCAGCCGCTTGGTCGCGGCGATGCACTCGTCTCCGATGCGCGCATCGTGACGCCAGATACCCTCGTGCACGCGGGTGAAATCGACATCGTGGAATCGGGTGCACGACCATACGCGAAGGCCGAGATCCGCCATGGCCGGCAGCGTCACATGGGCGTGGACGTAGCTGTCGACCATGACCGTCGAGCCGAATGTCAGCGCCTCCAGCGCCCCCAGCCTTGCCAGCGCAACGGCCTCGTCTTCCGAAATGTCGTGGCCATGCGGAACGCCACGCGTATACGCTGGCGCGAACCCCATATCGAGCGCGATGCCACGCATCAGCGACAGTACGGCGTGGGTGTGGACATTAACGAAGCCTGGCGTTACCACGCGCCCGGATAGTTCGAGGACTTTTTCCGCGGCGATGGTCGCCGGGAAATCCGCGCGCGCGCCGAGCGCCGCAATGCGGTTACCGGTGATGGCGACGACGCCGTTGTCGATCACCGGATGCCTCGCGTCTCCTGTCAACACCGTGCCGCCTCGCAGAACCACGTCGAATGTCATTCGCGACCTCCTCTTCCTCGGCATTAAATCATCGCCGCGCGCCTAAATGTTCGCTGCAAGAAAAATTATTTCTTATGAATTGACAGCGCCACGTCCACCCTTTAAGATCAGAAAGAATCATACTGTGGCTGCAAGGACGCCTCGCACTGTGCCCGGTCGTGGACTCGGCGCGATGGTTTCGCCCGAATCGTAGCAATCATTTGCCGGGAGGAATGAAGTGTCTAAATCGGTGTCGAGACGGGACGTGCTGCAAGGCATGGGCCTGGCCGGGCTGGCCGGTGCGCTGCAAGCTGCCGGCGTTCCGGTCGCATTGGCGCAGCAAGGCCAGCAGTTGCTCGTCGTCCAATGGGGCGCGGCATGGATCGAAGTGTCGCGCAAGATCGTCGAGGACTACGAAGCAAAGACCGGCGACAAGATCACCTGGGAGACGCACGCCGGCGGCGCGATGGCTATCATCGCCAAAATCAAGCCGGTGTGGCCACATGTCAGTTACAACGTGATCTCGGGCTGGGATCCCACGTTCCGCGCCATGATCAACGAAGGTTGGGTCGAGCCGGTCAGTCTCGACGAGATGCCGGCGCTGAAGGAGATTCCGCCCGCCTTTTTCCAGAAGGACAAGGCCGGCAGGCTGATGACCACCCCGCTGTCGACGTCCGGCGCGTTCTGGGGTTACCGCACCGATCTCGTCGGCAAGCCGATCGAGTCCATCGACCAGTTGCTGGAGCCGCGCTTCAAGGGGCAGCTCTGCGTGCCGTTCCCGGTGAATCTGACGGGCCTGCTGATGCTCACGCTCGCCGTTCAGCGCGGCGGCAACGAGCACAACATGGAGCCCGGCTGGAAGTTCCTGAAGGAACTCGCCGAGAAGGGACAGATCGGCCGCGTCATCAACAACAATTCCGAATTCATCAACGCGATGAGCTCGGGTGAGACATCGGTCGCGTTTTTCAACATCGGCGCCTGGACGCAGGTGCGCAAGCAGTTCCCGTGCAAGATCCTCTCGCGGATGAAGGACAACAAGGGCTTTCTGTTCAACGAGGGGTTCGCGGTGATCAAGGGCGACAGCCCGGCCAAGATCGCCGAGGCGAAGAAGCTGGCCAATTATTTCGCGACGGCGCCCATCAACACGCAGTACAACTGGCCGCTCGGCGAGGGGCCGACCAATATCCATTCGAAGCCCAATCCTGACGTTGCCGATGTGTTCTACGCGCCGGGCGAGTTGGCGCAATACGCGTACATCGCCGATTTCGAGTTCATGTCGAGCCAGGTCGACGCCTGGGCCAAGCGCTGGGAGCAGGAGATCGCACCGCTGATCCGAAAGGCGTGACGCGCCGGTCATCGCATCGATCGTCCTGACCGCTGCCACTGTTCCAGGCTTCGCCCCGATGCGGCTCTCCAGACTGCATCGATTGCTGTTGGCGCCTGCGCTGTTGATCATCGTTGCGTTGCTGGTCGCACCGGTTGGTCTCATGGCGATCGAAAGCGTCAGACCTTTCGTCCCCGGTCGGGCGGGGTCGGGAGCCGGCTGGACACTCACCAATTACACCGAGTTGTTCAGCTCCGCCTACGCCTTTTACTTTTGGGACACCTTCCGCATCGGATTTATCGTCAGCGCGCTGGCGGTGGCTCTCGGCGCGCCGCTTGCGTGGCATGCAGCACGAACCCGCCACCACGGTTTGCGGCTGTTCATCTTCGGCCTTCTGATCAGCCTGCTGTTCTTAAGCCTCATCGCCAAGCTGTACGCCATTCAGATGACGTGGGGCGCAACCGGTCCTTTGACTTTTTTCGGCCGCCTCATCGGCATCCCGGTCAGCAGCCCCCGCTATGCCGAGGTGCAGGTGTTGATCGGGCTATTGCATTTCGTGCTGCCCGTCGCCGCGCTGATGCTGATCGGCACGTTTCAGAACATCAACCCGCAGCTCGAGCAAGCTGCCGCGTCGCTCGGCGCACCGCGGTGGCACGTGGCGGGCAGCGTGACGCTGCCACTCGCCGTTCCAGGCCTCCTGTCGGCGTTCATGATCGCCTTCGCGATGTGCATCAGCAATTTCGTGGTGCCGCTGATCCTCGGTCGCGGCGTGGTCCTGTTCACGACCAACCTGATGTACACCCGCTTCTCCGACGTGGCCAACTATCCGAGCGGCGCGGCGATCGGCATCATCATGCTGGTCCTGGCTCTCGCGATCGTCTACACGCTGATGGTGCTGGTGCGAACGCTGTTTCCGCAGGAGGCGCGGGCGTGAGCGCGCCGGGCCGTCCCAAGCGCGAATTGCGCCGCCTTGGGGGGTATGGGGGTCGTCCATGAAAGCGCCGACGGCAGCGTGGCGGGTGGCGACCGACCAGCTTGCCGGCGTGCTGTTCTGGCTGATTCCGGCAGCGGTCGTTCTCTTCCTCCTCCTGCCGGTGATCGTGTCGGTGCTGCTGTCGTTCGACGACCGAGAATTTCTGGGCGCTTTTCCTCCTACCAAATTCTCGCTCCGCTGGTATCGCCGCTTCCTCGACAACCCCGACTATCTCTCGGGCCTCGTCACCAGCCTCAAGGTGGCGCTCCTGTCGACGGCCGTTTCGGTCGTCGCAGGCACCGCGGCGGCGGTCGCTCTCGCCGAGACCCGCTGGCGCAGCCGCCACATGCTCGAGGCCCTGTTCCTGTCACCGAGAATGGTTCCGACCGTCGTCATCGGTTTCTCGATCCTCGGCATGGCGTCCGCGGTCCACATCTTCGACGCCTTCACCCGGCTCATCATGGGGCACGTGATCATCACCATCCCCTTCACGATCCGCGCCACCCTGGCGAGCCTCGTGGGGATCCGCAAGAACATCGTCGAAGCGGCCACTTCGCTCGGCGCATCGCCGTGGCGCGCCTTCCTCGACGTGACGCTGCCGCTCGCGAAAACCGGCATCGTCGCCGGCGGTCTGCTGGCGTTCGTGCTCAGCTTCGACGAGGTCGCGGTGAGTCTCTTCCTTTCCGACGCATTCAACCAGACGCTGCCCGTCGTGCTGGTGGCGGAGATGCGCACCAACCTCAACCTGACGGTCGCCGCAATCTCCACGGTCTTCGCGCTGATGACGGTGCTGATCGTCGCGTTTCTCGAACGCACCACCGGCCTCGACAACGTGGTCGGCAAAGGCTTGTACAGCGGATGACGGCCGACGGACTCGCGCTCGAGGGCGTCGTCAAGCGATTCGGCGAGCACGTCGCGGTCAACGAGGCCACGCTCGCGGTCGGGCACGGCGAGATCGTCGCGCTGCTGGGACCGTCGGGCTGCGGCAAGACGACCACGCTGCGTCTGATCGCCGGCTTCGAAAAGCCGGATGCGGGCCATATAGCGATCGCCGGCAAAAGCGTCATCGGCCAACCGGCATTCCAGCGCCAGATCGGTCTCGTCTTTCAGGACTACGCGCTGTTCCCGCACATGACGGTGGCGCAGAATATCGACTATGGCATGCGGCAACACTCGGTGTCCGCGACTGAGCGCGACGAGCGTCGGAGCCGGCTGCTGCGTCTTGTCCGTCTGGAAGGCCTCGAGCAACGACGGCCCGCGGCGCTGAGTGGCGGCCAACAGCAACGCGTGGCGTTGGCGCGGGCACTCGCGATTTCGCCCAATTTGCTGCTGCTCGACGAGCCGCTGTCCAACCTTGACGCGAAGCTGCGCGAGACGCTGCGCTTCGAGTTGCGCGAAATCTTGCGCTCGGTCAACATGACCACGCTGGTCGTCACTCATGATCAACTCGAGGCCATTGCGCTGGCGGACCGGATCGCGCTGATGAACAACGGCCGGATCGTGCAGATCGGAACCGGCCGTCAAATCTACGAAGAGCCGGCAACGCGGTTCGTCGCCGAATTCATCGGGCAGTCGCTGTGGTTCACCGGCAAACTCGACCCGCAACAAGATCACGGCCACGCGCGCTTTCATTGCGATGACGGCAATACGTTCGCCGCGGTTGCGCCGAGCCGCAGCAGCAGCGGCATCCAGGGTTTATCGATCCGTCCTGAGCACGTTCATTTGCGGCCACGGCCGGGTGACCACAACCGGATTCCGGCGGAGATCCAGCGCATCGAGTTCTTTGGCGCCGAGTTGATTGTCCACTGCCGGCTGGTACGAGGTGGGCGAGTTATCGCGGTGCCGATCAGATCGGATGAGCCGGAGATTCCGGCTCCCGGTATAATCACCGAGGTTGGCGTCGCGCCTGAACGGTGCCACGTCATCGATGACGATTGATGCTTGCGTGTTCGTCGTGATAACGGCTTCGCCCCGTCAAAGAAAAGGTTCAGGCATAAGATAATCGCACGGCGCAAGTGACGGTGCCCTGTGTTTCAGCCCCTAATTGCAAACGTTGCGAGAGGTTATGGTGATCAAGACGCTGGTGAATTGCCACGCGCTTCTCGGCGAAGACGCCAAGCCGAGCGATGGTCCGGTCGACATTGTCATCGATGGCAATAAGATCCGGGACGTTCGGCCAAGCGGTAGCCCACCCGAAGGCGAAGTCATCGATTTGAGCGGCCGGCTCCTGACCGCCGGCCTCATCAACTGCCACCACCACAGCAGCGAAGGCTACTACAAGGGCCGCAAGGACAACCTGCCGCTCGAGCTGTGGTTCAACTATGTGCGTCCGCTGAAGTCCATCGATTTCACGCCGCGCGAAATCTATCTGCGCACTATGATCGGCGCGATCGAGGCCGTGCACAGCGGCACGACAACCATCAGTGACGATGTCAACGTCAGCCCACGGCTGCGGTCGGATCATGTCGAGGCCGTGTTCCAGGCCTACGAGGATATCGGCATCCGGGCGCTGGTTGCACCGACGCTGTTCGATCGTCCGTTCTTCCGCGCCGTGCCCTTTGTCGATGAGGAGTTTCCCAAGGATCTGCTGCAGGAGTTGGACACGACGCCGATGTATACGTCAAGCGAGCTGCTCGAGTTCGTGCGCGGGCTCGCGCGCAACCATCACCCGAAGGAACATCGCGTTGGTTACATGGCTGCGCCGTCGGCGCCGCAACGCTGCACCAAGGAGTTCCTGCTCGACGTGCGACGCATGGCCGACGAATTCGATCTGCCGGTGATGATGCATGTCCAGGAGACGCGTCTGCAGGTGGTCACCGGCCAACTCTGGTATGGCTGCACGCCGCTCGAGTATCTGTACCAGATCGGGTTCATGAAGCCCAACACCCAGTTCATTCACGGCATTTGGCTCACGCCGCGGGAGATCGACATCCTGGCGAAGACGGGCGTGAGCGTGCAGCACAATCCCGGATCGAACCTCAAGGTCGGCTCGGGCCTCGCGCCGATCCGCGCACTGCTCGACGCTGGCGTCAACGTCAGCATGGGCACGGATGGGTGCGGCTCGATCGAAGGCACCGACATGCAGAACGCCCTGTACCTTTGCGGGCTGCTGCACAAGCTGCGCGGCGACCATACCAAGTGGGTCGGGGCGACCGAGTCCTTGCGCGCGGCAACGGTCGGCGGCGCTAGGGCGCTCGGGCGTGCGCGCGATCTGGGCGCCATCGAGAACGGACGCATCGCGGATTTGACGGCCTACCGCCTGAACAGCATTCCGTTCACGCCGCTCAACAACGCCGTCGATCAACTCGTCTTTGCCGCCAGTCGCCGCGAGGTCGACATGGTGATGGTCGACGGCGAAGTGATCAAGAAGGACGGCCAGTTGACGCGCGTCGACGAGGACAAGCTGCTCGGCGAGATCCAGCAGGCGCACGCCCGGCTCGCGCCGCTGATCGCCGAATCCGAGAAGGACGTGGAACGGATGCTGGCTCCTTACGAGCGCATCTACCGCCGCTGCCTGCGCATCGACATCTCACCGGACACCTATCCGGCGCGATTCTCGCACTAGGACGCGTTGGTCTCGACCGGGGCGTCACCAGCGACACGCCGCTCTTCAACGGCGTGACAGGCAACAAACGCCGAGCCGCTTTTGAGGAGAGCGGGATGCTCGCGGCGGCAGCGTTCGTTCGCCAACGGGCAGCGCGGGTTGAACGGGCATCCCGGCGGTGGCGAAAGCGGACTCGGCACCTCGCCTCTTAGCGGTTGGCGCGGGCGTTCGGGGCTGTCGATATCGGGAACGGTATCGAGCAGCATCCGGGTGTAGGGATGTTGCGGCGCTTCGAGCACGCTTTCGGCATCGCCCCACTCCACCAATCGTCCGAGATACATGACGCCGATCTGGTCGGCCATGTGCGCCACGACAGCAAAGTTGTGCGAGATCAGCAGATACGTGAGCCCGAGCCGCTGCTGAAGGCGGCGCATCAGATTGAGGATCTGCGCCTGCACCGAGACGTCGAGTGCGGAAGTCGGTTCGTCGC
>OCZU010000954.1_pt1 | contig 19464 bp, 14 predicted proteins | sample 1539001 | NCBI WGS metagenome assembly OCZU01 (sample SAMEA3539306, study PRJEB22396) | soil metagenome | biome: tundra; feature: field; material: soil | place: USA | collected 2010-05 | depth 0.15 m | reverse complement strand
ATGGGCACGTTCAGCAAATCGCTGGCGAGCCTTGGTGGTTTCATCGCGTCGGACGCCGCGACGATTGATTATTTGAAACATCATTCGCGACCGCTGATTTTCAGCGCAAGTATGAGTGCGGCCAGCACGGCGGCCGTATTGGCTGCGCTGCAAATCATGCTTTCTGAGCCGGAACGCATCGCTCAACTCTGGCGCAACACCGAGCGCATGCATCAAGGGCTAATTTCGCTCGGGTTTGATCTGGGCAATTCCGAAACGCCGATTTTGCCGGTGTATTGCCGCGATTTGATGGCAACGTTCAAATTCTGCAAACAGCTTGACGAAGCAGGAGTCTTCGTCAACCCGGTGATATCACCGGCGGTGCCGCCCGGTCAGGAACTAATCCGCATCAGCCTCATGGCTACGCACACCGACCGCCAGATCGATTTTGCGCTCGACAAGCTCGGCAAGATAGGCAAGAAACTCGGCCTGCTGTGAATTCGGTTAAACACTCTCACAGAGCTACCGGCCCGGACGGCGCGGCGCTTTGCTTCTCGGCGAACCAATGAAGGTCCTGCTCACAGGATCGAACGGGTTTGTCGGCAGTCATATTCTGGACAGTCTTCGCGCTCGCGGCCTCGCGACTACGGCGCTGCTCCGCCCGGCCAGCAGCAAGCGATTCATGCAGGCACACCTGGCGCGCCTAGAGGTGCGCGTCGGCTCCCTCAGCGACCCGCAAAGTCTCGACGACGCCCTGCAGGGTGTCACCCATGTCATCCACTGTGCCGGCTGCACCAAAGCACTGAGCAAATCCGAATTCTACGAAGTGAATCAAGTCGGCACGCGAAATGTCATCGAAGCTGTTAACCGCCAGCAAGGGCGGATTCAGCGACTCGTCCACCTTTCCAGTCTGGCTGCGGGCGGACCGGCATCGCCAGACCAGCCTGCGCGGGAAGACGACCTTCCCCATCCGGTTTCTGAATACGGCCGGAGCAAGCTCGCCGGCGAACGGGAATTGCATAGCGCGTGCAAAACGGAATACGTGATCCTGCGTCCGCCGGCCGTGTACGGCCCGCGCGACGAGGCGTTCCTGCCGCTGTTTAAAGCAGTCAAAGCGCACATTCTCCCGCGCTTCGGCGGCGGCAGGCAGACACTGAGTCTGGTTTTTGCCGAAGACCTGGCGGAGGCGGTCGCAACCTGCCTGACGCACCCGGCGGCTGCCGGGAAGACCTTTTACGTCGCTTCGGGCGAAGTCACGACCGCACGCGGAGTGGCTGGCGAAATTGCCGGACAAATGAAGACCACGACGCTGCCGTTGTCGCTGCCGGTGGTGGCGTTATGGCCGCTGTGTTGTTTGCAGGAAACCATTTCCTGGCTGACCCGCAGGCCGGGCGTGTTGAGCCGGCAAAAATATGCCGAGTTGCGCGCGCCGGGCTGGGTGTGCGACCCGACCCGGCTGCGGCAGGAAGTCGGTTTCGCGGGTGCCACCACGCTCAAGAACGGGATTGCCAAAACGCTGGCCTGGTATCGGCAGGAAGGGTGGCTGTGAAACGACCGACGCATTTTCGAGCGACCAATGGCAATTGAAGATCACAGTCTGAAATCTGAATGCTCGCAACCGCAGGCGCAGACTCCGCATTCGCGGCGGGGAATTTCCCGGCTGGTCGAGCACTACACGTTCGTTGACTACGCGACCCAGGGCTACCTGGCACTGGTGGGTTTGATCATCCTCTGCTTGCATGGCCACACCGTTCCGTATTGGCCGCTGATGCTGGCCGCCCATGGGGTTGGCATCGGGCTAGTGCATGCGCTGATCCAATCTCACGCCACTTACCCGCGAAACCGGGCATTGGATTTCCTTCGCCACTTCTACCCGATACTGTTTTACGCCGGCCTTTACCGCGAAACCGCCGAGTTGAACCATGTGCTTGTCTCGGGGTTCCTGGATCCGTCTTTCATCCGGCTGGAAGGGCGCGTTTTCGGTCTGCAACCGAGTCTGGCGTTTATGGACCGGCTGCCTTACGTGAGTGTGAGCGAACTCTTCTATGCCGCCTACTTTTCCTATTACGTGATGATTGCGGGTGTCGGCGTGGCCCTGTTTGTTCGGAATCGCCGGCACTTTTTTCACTATGTCTCGGTGATTTCATTTGCGTTCTACGTTTGTTACCTCGTCTTCATTTTCATGCCGGTGGTGGGGCCGCCCATTTTCTTCGAGGAAATCTCAGGCTATCGCCTGCCGGCCGATGTTCAGCCGGCGGTGCCGCCGACCTTTCCGGAGGCAATCACTGCCGGGCCGTTTTACCGGATCATGGCGCTGATCTATCGCATGTTCGAAGCGTCGGGGGCCTCGTTTCCCAGCAGTCACGTTGTGATTGCCATCGCCACCGTGTTTTTCTCCTTCCGGTATATTCGCCCGATTCGCTGGCCTCACCTCGCCGTGGTAATCCTTCTCTGCCTGGCGACAGTTTATTGCCGCTATCACTACGTCTTGGATGCCGTGACGGGAGTTCTGACCGCGGCGGCGCTCATTCCTTTGGGTAACTGGCTCTATTTCAAATTCGCAAAAACGGATGAGCTTCCTTAGGCACGCTTCCCGGCACAAATACTCAACCTCAAAACCACAGTTGGAATTAGACAAAGAAACATTAACCACGGATGGACACGGATAAACACGGATGAAGGCGAAGAAAACGTGACGCGAATTTCGCGAATTATCGCGAATGTGTTTTCAATTCGCGTAATTAAAGTCAAAGCTTTTTCCAATCCGTGTCCATCTGTGTTCATCCATGATTGAAATGCGTTTTCAGGCTCAAACCTCCCGCTCAAACAACCGATAAGTCTTGTATGGTTTTCCACCGAAGGCTTCGAGCAACCGGCACATCATCAGGATGTCTTCGAGTATCCACGAAGCTTCCGCGTCCTTGAAACCAATTCTGAAACCCGTTTTGAAACCTTCGGTGAGCATCAGGGCTGCGAGACCCCGGGTACGGTATTTTTCCTTCACACCCAGTGTAATGATCCGGCAACGCGGCGGCCATTTCCATCCGAGCAGGTAGGGCAGAAATCCGAGCAGCTTGGGTGTCGGCAGCCGCCCCCGCAGTGGCTTGAGCGCGGCGTTGTAATCCGGCAACGCCAGCATGAACCCGACGGGTTCCCCGGCCGCCTCGGCGACCCAGATCAGTCCGTCACCAGCAGCGGGTTCAACCGTTTTGCCATGAAATCAATTTCCGCGTCCGTCATCGGAATGAATCCCCAGTTGTCCTGCCAGGCTGGTCAACGATGCCCGCGATGCGTCCCACGTCCTGTCCGTTGCGCGCCGCCACCCAAAGCGCCATTTCCGCGTGTTCGAAGAGCGGATTGCTGTTTGTGAAAACCTTCTTCAAATCCATCGACAGAGGCGCCACCCAATGCGGGTCGTTGCGGTAAATGGCGTTGCTGACGTTTAAGAAGCGGCGCACGTCCCGCGCGGTGCGCGACAGGGGAATGATTTTAACGTTGCCGTTCACGTTGGACGCCGGAATTTGCCGGCTGGCAGATGACAGACAGTGAGCCGAGGGCGTGTGAACGTCAAGCACCTTGAAATCCTTCATCGCTTGAGCAAGGAACCCCACGCGACCGAACTGCGCCACCGCCGCACTCCGCCCAGGTTGCCGCTCCATTCTGGCAACCAAGTTTCGTCACTCCTCAGAATTGATTGGTCCGACCAAAGTGCCGTTGCCATTCTCCTTTGCTCTCCGAACCGCAACACCGCTTTCGTTGCGCGCGGGCTGGCGCAAAAAAGCTTGCCGCCCGCCAATGGAGGCATAACCTCACCGGAACACATGAAAACCAAGACCCCAAGGATTTTTGCCACCGCGACTGTTCTAGTATGGGCTGTTTTGCTCTGGGGCTGCGCGAGCAGCCACGTTGACCAGGCTCCGCAGAACGAGTCTCACGAGAACATCAGTCCTATACAGAAGGAGGCGGTTCTCAAAGCCCTAAGGCTGCATGCAAACCGAGATCTTTATATCATCCCGAATATCCCTCCAAACAAGTTAGCCAATGCGAGGCAATCCTGTGCTGTCGCGGCAGATGATGAGGTGCTGGCGTTGGTGGATACGAGCGCCATGAGGAGCGCCAAGAGCTGCCTCGTTGTCGCAACAAGCGGAATCTATGTAAAAAACGACTTGATCGCGGATTCTCCAGGACGAAGTTTTCTACCTTATTCAGGGTTTGTGGATGGCGGGATCAAGAGAATTGAAAGGAACGAGGTTTCAATCGGAGGGGTGATCTTTAACATGGCCTGGTGCAGTATTTCGAAGGACGAGATGATCCAGATGCTTTTGGATGTTCAGTTCCGCCTTCGCAGATGAGCGTAATGGCATGAAGGGGTTGTCGTAGCCAATAGCCAATAAGGAGAGCGGCTTATGCCGGAGTCTTCATCCGCCGCTACTTCACTCCGAGCCGATAAAAGAATGGTCCCGAACCCGTCGGGACGGGGTCCAGCAAACAGAACATGTCGGTCTGCGCTTGAATGTTGTCAGCAATTACGACAAACGCCGGCGGCAACAGTCCAAGGCTGCTCTCGCTCAAGACCCTTGACAGCGCATCTGCATGAAGGCCCGGACGACAAAGACGCTCATGGCGACGGCTTCGGGGCTGTTCAAAATGGTCGCGGCCATGATGGCGCCATATTCGGTGAAGGCGTGGGGCAGGTATTTGATATTTTGGCCGCGGTTCAAGGTCACAATTTGTGACCTTGAACGCTGCACTTCCTCGGCTTCTTCCGGGGTTAAAAACAACAAAAAATCTTCCGGGAAACGGTCGGCGTTGCGTTTTACCGCCTGGTTGAAAACTTTTGTCGGCACGCCGTAAAGTTCCGCTATGTCAGCATCGAGAATTACTTTCTGGCCGCGCAATGTGAGGATGAGCGTTTCAATTGGCTTCTTTGGTTTCATGGCATCGGATGGTTAATGAAATTGTTCAAGGTCGCAAATTGCCACCGGCGCCATTCTTGAAGTGGTCACAAATTGTGACCAGTTCGGCGCAAGGCCTTCTTCTGGAGCAGATTCGACACTTTAAGTTTCAAGTTCCCGCTATCCGCGACGCGCAGGGGACTGCGCGCCCTACCGGGGGAGATTTGAGCCTCCTCACGTCGGCGGCTACGATGGGGAAATGGGTTCATGACACTTTGATTTCGTAGGGCGTCTGGCGGATGGTGATGCGCTCGGCCTGCAACCGGTCTTTGCCCAGCAGACAGCCGGCGCAATAAATCACCTTCCCCAGCGCGGTCTGGCAGCGACAAAACTCATTCATTTCGCGGGGACCAGCAAGGGACCAGCTAAAGGATTGACAACGTGGCGTGCATATGCGGAACTCCATTATCATTATTATGTAATGGTTAGGTGATAACCTGTCGAATGGAACAATCATGCCGTGCACGGAGATTTTAACTGTGGAAGGAGGATCGGAATTAAGGGATTTCATCAACCTCCCATGGAGAATTTATGCCGGCTATCCCAAATGGGTTCCCCCGCTTAAGCAGGAGGTTCGCCGGACGCTGGACCCCCGCAAGCACCCTTTCTGGGAGTTTTCTGAGCGCATCCTTTTTCTTGCCCGACGCGGTTCTGAGACGGTGGGAAGGATCGCGGGCATCATTGACCGCCGTCACAACCAAGTCCACAACGAAAAGATGGGCAGTTGGGGTTTTTTTGAATGCGCGGACGATCCCGAGGCCGCGGCGGCCCTCTTCTCTTCCGTAGAGACGTGGCTTCGTCAGAAAGGGATGAATTTCATGAGGGGCCCGCTCAGCCCGTCGATGAACAACGAGACGGGATTGCTCATTGAGGGATTCGATTATCCGCCTGGCTTGATGATGCCGTATACCCTGCCGTATTACCCTAGGCTGGTCGAATCGTGCGGTTTCACCAAAGAGAAGGACTTGCTGGCCTTCCTGATCGATGGTGATTACCGGCTCCCCGAGTGGATGGATCGTCTTGCCGAGCGGATCGCCAAAAAAAAAGGCCTCCATATAAGGCGCTTTCGCCCAAAGGAAGAGGACACTGAGTTTATTCTGATCAAGGAGATATTCAATGATTCCTGGTCTGGCAATTGGGGTTTTGTCCCCCTGACCGACAATGAGATTCGTGACATTCAGAAGAGCGTGAAGCCATTCGCGGATCCGGATCTGGTTTTCTTCATCTACCATGACAGTGAACCCGCAGCGGCCTGCGTGATCCTTCCTGACATCAACCCCATGCTCAAGCGTCTCAACGGGCGAATCGGTTTGATGGGTTTGCTGAAGTTCCTCCTGTATCGGCGGGAGATCAAGGGATTAAGGCTTGTGCTCTTCGGGATCAAGGAGAAGTACCGGCAACTGGGACTTCCTATGCTGGCCTTCCACCACATCTATGAGATCGTGAGGGAAAAAAAGAAGTTTCAGTATCTGGAAATGGGCTGGACCCTGGAGGACAACGAGTCTATCAACTCACTGGCCGAGGAAGCCGGCGCAAAACCATACAAGAAATATCGCATATTCGGAAAGTCTTTATGATGGCATTGCCTCGATTTGGTGGACAGGAGCTATGGAAAAGTGTGAGTTAGGGGCAACACATGTGGGCGATACGCTGGCCACCACGCTGCAACTGGCGGCGTTGGATATGGCCTTGAAACAACGCCGACCCACGGCCGGGCCTGGTTCATCACTCGGATCGCGGGGTGCAAAATGCCGGTGCGGCTTACCGCCAACGGCTGGCGCAAGCCGGCGTCATCCCGGGCATGAGCCGACCCGGCGACTGTTACGACAACGCCGCCAGGGAAAGCTTGTGGAGCAGCCTCAAACGTGAACTCGTGCATTGCCGTCAGTTCGCCACGCACGATTAAAGCCAGGGCGGCCATCTTTGAATGGATCGACGTGTTTTAAAACCATGAGCGACTCCAAAGCGCCCTCGGCTAGCATTCCCCTGTGGACTTTGAAACCAAACTACACTAAAAATACCCATGCCGAATGCATTCACATCCCCTCCATAAAATCGAGGCAACGCCAAGGATTGCCATCACCGGGATGAGCATCCTCAATGCCTTGGGAAAGAGTCCGGAAGAAATCTGGGCCGCAAGCTTGGCCATGAAAAGCGGGATTACCTTGGTTCCGCCTTTACGTTGGGATCACGGCAGCTTTTATGACCCCCGGCCGCGCGTTTCGGACAAGACCTACTGCCAGGTGGGCGCCTTCTTGGACTTTAAGATCTCCCGCAACGAAGTCGGCATCCCGCCCCAGGATTTCCGGACAATGACCGACGCCACAAAGTACACCCTGTGGCTGGCGGACAGGGCCATCCGGGCTTCCGGCATCCTGGAATCAGACATCCCCCGCGAGCGAATCGGAGTCCTCATCTCCCAGAACTCCGGAGAGGCGGCGGGAACCCTCACCAATATCATCATCAGAGCATACGTTCATGACATCCTCGCCGCCGTCAAAAAGGCCGTTCATCTCACGCCGGATCAGGCGAGTGCAATCGAACAGGAGGTGAAGGCCGGGCGCATGGCCCCCGACGACACCACACTCTTAGGCAGACTCAACTGTGCAGCGGCCGGCTTCATCTGCAACCGGTATGGGTTCATGGGGCCCAGTTATTCTGTCTCCGCTGCCTGCGCGACCTCGCTGGTCGCACTTCACAGCGCCATGCAGATGATCCGAAATGGCATCATCGACGCCGCTATTGTCGGAGGGGCCGAGGATAATCTCACCCACCTGCATTTTTTGGAATTCTCCGCCGTTGGGGCACTCTTCGGGCAGTCGGGACGCGAGAGACCCGCTCACGAGACCTCCCGCCCCTTCGATGCTGAAAGAGACGGGATGGTCCTCGGCGAAGGCGGGGGAATGATCGTCATCGAGCGGGAAAGCCAGGCCCGCGCAAGGGGGGCGCAGGTCCACGCCATAATCACCGGCATGGGCGCGAGCAACAACCATCTGGGCATGGTGGAGTCGTCCAGCTTTACGCAGGAGATCGCTATCCGCGCCTCATTCCTCGGGTTACCCTATGGACCCGATGCAGTGGACCTGGTGGAGTGCCATGCCACGAGTACCCGGCAAGGGGACGTGGAGGAGGTACGTGCCCTGAAGACGTTCTTCAAATCCTCCAAACGCACGGTGCTCACATCATTCAAATCCCAAATTGGACACACGCTGGGCGCCTCTGGAATTAATAATCTCATTCGAGGAGTCATGGCCATGAAGACGGGGGTTTTCCCCGCCACCCTCAATTATGAGCATCCAGACCCGGAAATGGGCTTGGAAGGATCGGGTCTTCTCATCGCTCCTGAGCCGCTTGATTGGGAGCGCAAGAACGGCCACCCAAGAAGGCTTCAGGTCAACGCCTTCGGGTTTGGAGGCTCCAACTACGTTTTACAAATGGAGCAGGCTCTGGACGAAGTGGACACGCTTATGGTCTCCCCGGAAAGAGCGTCCAGCCTCGCGGGAGAGAAGGATGGCGGCACTCCTGCAATCCAAGGCGTCTCTTTTTTCCGGACGGAAGTGGACGGTCGTTACTGTCGTATGGCTGTGGTGGCACAATCGGATGAAGATGCGCTCGCGGTCATCGGGAGGTCAGCCGCTCTTGCCGAAGCCGGAATCGTCTCACCCAAGGCTTTGAGAACCATGGCGCTGCAAGGGATCTTCGCAAGTCCCGAGGATTTGCCAGCGCCGCCGCTCGCTTTTGTATTTCCCGGACAGGGGGCACATTATGGAGGAATGGGGCGGAATCTCTACGAGTCCTTTCCCGTCATCAAGGAGTGGATGGATCGGGCCGCCGCCGCAGCGGACTTCGACCTCCTGCACTTGTTGTTTCATGATCGGGAGGAGAACCTTCAGAAGACCCGCTGGCAGCAACCCGCCTTGTTCGCCCTGGAACACGCCATAGCTCGATACCTCATCACCCTTGGCATCCGCCCGATGGCCATGGCCGGCCACAGTTTGGGCGAACTGACCGCCTTGTGCCTGGCGGGTGTCTATTCCGTGGAGGACGGGTTTCGAATCGTGAACAAGCGGGCCCTTTGCATGGACAAGGCCGCTGCGATGCACGGGGATCCGGGCGTCATGGCGGCCACGGACGCTCCCTTGGATTTGCTGAAAGAGATGATCCGGGGACTGAAGGATGTCCACATCGGCAATATCAATTCACCGAAACAGGTCATCTTAAGTGGCAACACCGAGGCGGTAAAAAAACTCGGCGGCAGACTGAATGAGAAAGGATACCGGTTCACCCTCTTGCGGGTCAGCATGGCCTTCCACTCTCCGATCATGAGGGTCATCCATGATGAGCTCGAGATGTTCGTTGCTTCCATTCCATTTCATTCCCCGCAGATCCCCGTCATCTCCAACACAACCATGACGTCGTATCCGTCGGATCCCAGTGAGATCCGACGCATCGTGATGGCCCACTTGGAATCCCCCGTCCATTGGATGAATAATGTCCAGACTCTCTGGAATGACCTCGGTATCCGCCTTTTCGTGGAGGTGGGCCCCGGCGACATATTGAGCGATCTCATCGCCGACACGTTCCCCGAATCGGCCTGCATCCAGACCTGCATTCCCCCCGCAGAGAGCATCACTTACACGACCGCCCTTGCCCAGCTCTTTGTTCAAGGACATCTGAAGGCTCGAGGAGGACCGAGATGGGTTTCCCTCCCTGCATTCGGGAAGCCCCCCGAATCTCACCCCATCGCTCCAGCACCTACGATACGACCGTCGGAACAAAGAGGATCCGGGGTTCCTGAAGTCCAGAAGCAGGTCTCTCCCAAGAACCCGGGACCCGCGCCACTCGATCCCGCCCCTGCAATCATGGGAACGGTCTCGCCTGCCAGCAATGACGCGTCCGTTCCCCAGAAACTTATGGAAAGGCTTATTCGAATCATCATGGATGCAACAGGATTCGAGAGGGACGAGATCAAGCCGGAGATGGATCTCAGGAAGGATCTTTCCGTCCGCTCCAGTCGCCTTCCCATAATCATGGATGCCGCGGAACGCCAATTCGGGATTACGATCGATTTGGAGGAATTTATGGATGCCTGCACCGTGAAGGACATCGCGCAGAGGATATCCGGGGTAATCGCCAGGCAGCCAGACGACAACCTACCGCCAGCCTCCAAGGCGGTTGATCACGGGCCAGTGCAGAATGAAATGCTGAAGCCTCCAGAGGATGAGGAGTGTATAAAACGACTTGTATTCAGCCGTGTCCCGATGGAGCTGCGGGCCTCCATGCCCATGGAGTTGGGATCAGGCGAGTTGGTCCTCCTATTCTCACCTGACCGGGATGACGTCATTGCCGGAAGGGCGGGAGAGATCCTCCGGCGGGATTATGGGGTTGACACAATTCCGATGCGATTCATGCAATGCGCGCTGGGCATGGGCGAAGAGGGCCACGACATTCTGACTGATGAAGGGTCCGGCAGGGCCGCAGAGACTATCTCGGGCTTGGAGTCCCTCGCTGGAATGGTCATCACCTTGCCTCAAGGCGAATCGGGAAGGGTAAGGGGCATGGCGGAGGTTGCGCAGCTTCTCAGGGGGCTCTTTCCACCCCTAAAGGCATTTCTCCAATCACCGAAAAAGAAATTTGTCGTGCTGATCCATTCCCGGGAGGATACCGAAACTCTCGGTGGGCTGCTGGCGGAGGGGATGCTCGGGCTGTTTCTAAGCGCAGCGCAGGAGTTTTCATCGGTCCAGTTTCGCACGCTGGAAATCGGGCAGGATACCGACCTTCGCGTTGCCTTGCGTGAGGCCTTGGATAGAGGTTACAGCGCAGTGGAGATGATGCATGATGATGGAAGCTTCTTCACCTCGGAGGGGCACGTAGCCCCTTCGGTCTTCGGGGATATGTCCAGTATGATTCTGAGTCCGGGAGACGTTGTAGTCATGTCTGGGGGCGCAACCGGGATAAGCGCCCACTTGGCGCGCAGTCTCGCGCCTTTCATGCCCCGTCTAGTCTTCCTAGGGAGAACGTCTCTGGATCCAAACATTGCATTGGCCAAGCCGCGCCCCGGGGATTTGCCTTCTGAATCGTCTGCTGCCGATTTCCATGGATCAGATATCGCCCAAGGCGAAGACTTATTCCCCCCCGCATTTCTGAAAGCGTTCACTGCCGACCTCAAGTCATCGGAGATCGCACGGACATTGGCCGATCTGCGCGCCTCAGGGATCGAGGCAACGTACCATACCTGCGATGTAACAGACCCGGACGCGGTCCGCGCTGTCCTGGGCCAGGTGGTGTGCCGTTATGGCAGAATTGACGGGATCATTCACGGTGCCGGCGTCCTCAAAGATGGTCTCCTCAGTCAGATGACCCAGGATGCTCTTTCCACGGTGGCGGACGTCAAGTTCCGGGGCGCTTGGAATCTATTCACGGCGGCGGAGAGATCAGGCTTGAGGTTCTTCATCGGCCTCTCCTCGGTGGCCGCGATCCAGGGAAATCCCGGCCAAACCAACTACGCTGCCGCCAACCGGATGATGTCCGCGTTACTCAGATACCTTCGCCGGAGAAACGGCGCCATCCGGTTCAAGGCTTTGATGCTTCCCCCCGTCGAGGGAGCGGGCATGGCCGAGGATGCGGATGTCCGGGAAATGATGAGGCGCAAGGGCGCGGCCTACCTCCATGTCAATGAGATTGCAGAACTTTTCTGCCGGGAACTCTTCGTAGCCCCGGCCGACGACGATTGGGTAATGTTCATGAGAAGACTGCCTTCCGTGAAGACGGCACGGCTGAATGATACCATCCCAACTGCGCTCAATGGAGATTTGAATGGGGCCGCCGTGACCTTCAAGCCCAAGGACTTCCCCATGATCGAGGGGCTTTCTTCCCTGGACATCCATCGGGGGCAACTGGACGCTTCAAGATCGTTTTCCCAAGAGAAGGATCTGTGGATTGCAGATCACAGGCCGTTCACGTTCATGAAACATCCTCTGGTTTCAGCCACCATGGTTCTGGAGACATTCATGGAAGCCGCCCGGCTCCTGTATCCCCACCTGCACGTGCGAGGAGTTCGCCAAGTGCGGCTCATGGACATGATCCAATGTCCGCCTGCGGTTCCGCGGCCTTCCCGGATCTCCTGCCACCGTGCCGGCGATGGTCTTCGTGAAGTATTGTGTGAAGTCTCTCTGTCAACACAGGACATCTCCCCCGCAGGAAGATTGACGGGAGGCTTCATCCCACACTGCAAGGGCCAGGTGATCCTCGATGGCGGAAGCGGAGAGCTCGGGGAGGGATTCCAGGATTTTCCCGTCCGGCCTGACGAATTGCGGACGGGGCTCATGAATCATAAGCAGGTCCTAAAATGGTACAAAAACCACAGCGGCCTCGAAGGCAGATATCGTGTGATTGATCTCCTTGACGGTGCAGGTCCGGGAGTGGTGCGGGGCCGAACCCTCCACCGGGAGACAACTGATTTCGCAAATCTGGAGAACGCGCGGTACCAATACTCGCCCTATCTTTTCGAGGCCCTTTTACAGTTGATTATTTTTTACATCGCTGCCATGTATCCGTCGGAGCGACGATCCATGATTCCCACGGAGATCGGGGAGATGAGGTTCGTGCGGCCATGCCGGGCGGGGGAATGGTTAACCCTGGAGGCTCGCATGCGGGTGCAAAATGAGAAAGGTTTCGCCTGGGACGCCAGAGGACTTGACGATCAAGGACATGCCATCATGCAGGTCCAAAATATGCGTATGCATTGGGTTTCGGACTGAACCGCAGATACTGACAGATGAGAATGAATGTAGAAAAGGATCGCGAAGAAGCAACCGTCCATACGATGAATCCCGTTCATCGAAGCGGGCCGGTCTTCTATGCATCCCTGCCATGTGACACTGAAACCCCCGAGGGACATGAGACGAATGGAGAAGAAGTCAAGCACCGCCTGGTCTCCATCCTGTGGGATCACCTTGTGGCGATGGACAGTCCTCGCTGGGCATCCTGTTTTTCCGCCAACACAGCGGCGTTCCCGATTCAGGTGGTTCGCGACCCGCTGGGCAAGCCCCATCTCCTATTGGGCGCACAACGGGGACCGGCCATTTCCTTCAGCGAAGGTGGACGGAGAGTCTGGGCCGCCCTCTGTGGGGATGACTCCGATATGGGCATCGACGTGGCAGAGGCCGTCGAATTCCGGGGAGACTACCCCTTTCACCGGGTCTTCAATGCACAAGAGTTTCAGCTTGTCTTGAATCTGGCGGATGGAGATTTGGAAAAAGCATCAGCCTTGCTCTGGTCGGTCAAGGAAGCCGTGGTCAAGGCTCTCGGATGCGCATTCCACTTGGTGGATCCGCTGCAAATCCACGTTGATCCATCTATCGGATGGGACGACGGGTTTGCCTTCCCGGTGCGCTTATCCGGAAAGGCTCTGGCGCGTTTCCCAATCGGTGCGGGCTTGTCTTTATGGGTGCGCTCGTTTCCTCTGGTGAAGATGTGGCTTTCCATTGCCGTTTTAAATCGCCAAATCAATTCGGCTGTGGGCGGAAGGATGCTTTGCGCGTGCCCCGGTCTGGCAGCCACACGAAGAATGCCTCGCTGGCAGCCTCTCCCTGATCATGCAGATCGGCTGTCCAGCTCAAGGGGAGATCCGGAATGAATAACCTTACTTGCAAGTGCGCACCGCGGTTGGACGGACTGCCGGCAGCAGAACTTGGACGGCTTTTCCCGGAGCCTTCCAACACCGCTCCGCTTCTGTCTCTCTTGCAGGAATCGGGTATTGACGGCTTTAACCTGCGAAGCATCGTGGTATCAAAAGATGATGCTCCCATTCTCTTGCTGCCGTTGTTTGAAACCTGTTTTGATTTGTCCACTTTTGTGGAAGGATGGATCAAGAAATCGCTGAAAGTGGCAGGCCGTCTTGTCCCGTCGCTTTTTCAACCCCGTGTTTTAGGGGTGGGATTGCTGGTAGGGGAATCAAGTGAAATCGGGATTGATCCTCAAATTGATGCGGGCACCCTCGAGTCGGCGTTCAAAATGGCCTTTGACACCTTGCAAAGACTCGCGGCCGAACTTAAAAGCGACATCGTGGCGCTTTACAACTTTAGCCATTTTGGCGGACTTCCCGAGGAAGTGCTCAATACCTACCACCGGGCGAAATGTCAGTCTCGCGCCCGAATGCCGATCGATTTTAAGAACCTGGAGGAATTTCTGGGCCGCCTTTCCCGGGCCACGAGAAAAAACCTGCGCCGCAAAATGCGGGCTGCCCCCGAAGTCCGGGTGATTCGAACCCGCAACATCTCTCCTTTTCTGGACCGGATATACCATCTTTATCGTGCCACGGTCGAGCGCAGCCCCATGGCGTTTGGCGCGCACAACCGATTGTTTTTTGAAAAAATCTGTGAGCGAGTCCCGGGCGCCGAATATACGCTCTATTTTGTGCGGGAAGAACTCGCCGCCTTTAACCTTCTCGTCGTAAAACAGGAAGCGATGGTGGACAAGAATTTCTGCATGGATTACGAGCTCGGCCGCAAATTTCATCTTTATTTTTTGTCCTGGCTGGAAAATGTTCGCACCTGCGTGGAACGAGGGATTCCTCTCTATGACGCGGGGCAGGGCGTGGAGAAAACCAAAGCGCATTTGGGGGCGGCGTTAACTCCGATGTATCTTCTGTTCAAACACCGCCAGCCCGTAATTCACCGCTTTCTGGTCGCCTCCCCGGCGGTGAGCGAAAAGGTTCTCAGCCACATCGGGTTCTGGCCCGCCGCACCGGATGTGCCGGGCCAAGGCTGACAGGAGTACATGACGAACGAAGCTGAACATGTAATCGAAGTCGAGAATCTGACGAAACGCTACGGCGGGTTGCTGGCGGTTAACGGGATATCATTCACGGTCAGGAAAGGTGAAGTATTCGCATTCCTGGGCCCGAATGGCGCCGGCAAGACCACGACCGTCGAGATCATCGAGACCATCCGCACGGCCACGTCGGGCAACGTGCGTCTTCTCGGGATGGACGTTACGAAGCGGAAACGCGACATCGTCCCCCGCATCGGCGTTCTTCCACAGGGATTCAGCTCGTTCGACAGGATAACGGTCCGGGAGACCCTCCAGTACTTCTCGAGGCTCTTTTGTCGCGGGAAAACCGATGTCGACGGGCTGATCGACCTCGTGAACCTCAAGGACAAGACCCGAGAGCAGTACCAGAACCTCTCTGGAGGCTTGAAGCAGCGCCTCGGAATCGCGATTGCGCTGGTGAACGACCCCGAGGTCGTGTTCCTCGACGAGCCGACGACAGGGCTCGATCCCGGAGCAAGGCGCGAGGTGTGGGAAGTTCTGCAGGGCCTGAAAAATAAGGGGAAAACGGTGTTTCTGACCACGCACTACATGGAGGAGGCGGAACTTCTTGCGGACATGGTCGCAATCATTTCGAAGGGGAAGATCATCGCGATGGGCTCTCCCGCGGAACTCATCGAAAAGAACACAAATTACCTGATCCTCACGTTACAGTCCGTCGATGAAAAAGCCTTTGAAATCATCCGGAAGATGGGCTTCGAGCCGATTCTCAACGACCACAAGGAAATCAAGACCAAGGTGGAGCATACGGACGAGGTGCAGAAGATACTTAGTGCCATCAAGGATGCCGGGGCGTTGTACCTCGGTCTGGATGTTCGAAAACCCAACCTTGAGGAGGTCTTCCTGAAGCTTACCGGCGAGGCGCTCCACGACGGTCAGGTCGGGGGAAAGGGGGCGGAATGAACCTGCGCGTTGTCGGTGCAAATCTCTTCGTGAAACTTCTAAGCGTCTACCGCGAGAAGACCGCCATGTTCTTCACGATTGCATTCCCGATAATACTGATACTCGTGTTCGGCACGATCTTTATGAGCCAGGACAACGTGGGCTTTCACCTTTGCGTGCAGGACCTCGATCAGACGAAGTCGTCCGTAGAGTCCGTCAAGGCCCTCGAACTCAACGGAAAGTTCAAGATAACCAGGGTCGATCCGGGTGTCGACGCTACGCAGTATGTCAGGAACAACAAGGTGGACCTTGTCCTCGTTATTCCCAAAGGCTTGGAAAAGGCCCTCATGCGGAGGAAGTCTTCCAAAGACTTCAACGCATCCGTCACCATCACATATGTATACGACCCCAGTTCTTCTTCGGTCTCAACGAAGATGGATATCCTGAACGGAGTGCTCGCCGGGATAAACCAGGAGATATCCGGGAATCCGCCGTTCATCAGGTCGGCCGAAAAATCTATACTCACCAGGAAATACCGGTTCATCGAGTACTTCATTCCCGGCATCATCGCTATGTCGGTGATGACTTTGAGCCTGTTCGGCACGGTAAACTTAAACACGGAACTGCGCCAGAAGGGGATCATCAGGAAACTCTCCACGACCCCCATCACCCGAACCGACTGGATACTGTCGAACATCCTGTACCAGTTTATAATCGCGGTCATATCCACGACTGCGATGCTGCTGGTGAGCTATGCTGTGTTCAACGTCAACCTGCATCTGGACGCGTGGCTCCTTGCGTTCATTCTACTCGACGTATTCGCGTTCGTCGGAATCGGGATGTTCCTTACCCGCTTCGTCAAGGAGGCGCAAAGCGCCGCCGCCGCCGCAAACGCCATCAGTTTCCCGATGATGTTCCTCTCGGGGAGCTTCTTCCCGATCGAGCTGATGCCTGGTTTTCTACAGAAGATCGCCAAAATGCTGCCGCTCTATTATGTGAACGAGGGGCTCCGGGCAGCGATGGTCTTTGAAGACAACATGGCCGCGCTGAAGGACGCCGCGGTCATAGGGGTTTTCGCGGCCGTGGTTTTCATCTTGGGCATCATGGCCACCAAATGGGAAGAGAGCCAGTGACAGCAATGCACCTCCTCAACGCCATCACCCAGGCACCCTATCCCCGTGCCATGACCGCCTTGGTTGCGGCGACCCTCGCTCTCCTCATCGATCTCATTTTGAGGTTCCGCGATTACCGTGCCCTCCTGAATTCGCTTTCGGTGGCCGACATCATAAAGTTCCTGGGTACCTTCATGCTGGTCTTCCTGCAGGTGGTTGCCCTCTTCTACCTCATCACCCTCCTCCCGGGACCTCTCCGCGCGTTCGTCCTCCTTTTTTCCGCTTTCGTTGTAGTCGTCCAACTTTCCTATTGGCGGACTCTATCCCAGTTCATGACCGGCACCGACCTGTTTCTCGCCCTGACCGTCAGTGGCGACCATCGGCTAGCAGCCATCTTAAGCTTCTTCAAGCCGATCGTCTTCTTCCAGGCTCTACCCTACCTGCTCGTTCTGTCCGTGCTGATCTTCGTACCCCCTGGATTCGCCTTCCGAGAGACCCTTCTCCTCAGTCTCCTGCCGGCGCTCTTTCTCCTCGCTTCAAATTACGCCCTCTTCCTCCACGTGCCGGAACGCAGCTTCCATCTGAATCCCCTGACCTCCTTCCTCCGTTCAGCGCTTCAATGCAAGTTTGAAAGCCTCCGCGAATATCATGGACCGCGAGACGACCTGCCCCCGTTTCACACCTCCCGTCGGCCACACGATAGCATCATCTATGTCATCGATGAGTCAGTTCGTGGCAGCAATCTCAGCTTGAACGGCTACCCGCGCGCCACCACACCGTTCCTTCAATCCCTTGAAGCCCGGAGCCGTCTCAAGAACCTCGGCATTTGTGTTGCCGCAAGTTCCTTTTCACACATAAGCAATGCCTATCTGATTAGCGGTCACAACGCATTTCCCGACAATGCCTTTCGAACCGACAAGAACCCGACCATCTTCGATTACGCAAAGAAAATGGGATACGAGACGATATGCATCGACATCAATGAAACCTGCCTTTATTCGCTCATGAAAGCAGCCGGGGATGGTCCCGTGAGAGCCTTGGATCGGTGGATGAACGATGAGACTTTCAAGGAACATCACATAGATCTTGAAACTACGAAGGATTTAGGCATAGCCCGCGTTCTCAGCACCTTTCTGAATGAAAAAAGCGGCTATTTCATTCTCGTCAACAAGAAAGGTCTCCATTTTCACTATCGCGATAGATATCCGGACGATCCGGCCTCGACGATCTGGAAGCCGGTTATGAAAGCATTGCAAGCCATCGACCCCAGCGCGGCCGGACGTGAGAAGCTCGTCAATACCTATGATAACGGGATTCGCTTGCAGGTGGATGAATTCTTCCGGTTGTTCGTGTCCGAAACGACAAATCAGAACTATGTCATGCTGTACACATCGGACCATGGCCAGACGCTGGCCGAGCATGGGCAAGCGTATACGCATATGAAGCCTGACCAGGAGATCGTCGATGTGCCTGATTTCCTCGTGTCTGGCGAGGGATACAGCAAAAAATGGCTCTTGGATGGCATCGCCCCCGGCATCAGGGTTTCCCATCTCAACAATTTCGCGACCCTTCTTGACCTGATGGGCGTACCGATCTCTTTGCGGGTTCGTCATTACGACAAATCGATTTTCGCTTTGACGGAAGAGGACAACAAGAAGCGTTACTATATGAGCGGCTCTCTTCATGGATTAGGCGATTATGTGGTGAAAAGTATCCCTGCACCACCGGAAGCGGGGTGGGGCGTTTCGAGACCTGTCGGCAATGATACGAGGCAAGAAGATGAAAATAAAACTTATCGCGCCGCATGACATGGTGCGGACGCTTTATCCAGCCCTTTCCCGCTGCAGAGGGTGAATCTTCCTCGTTTGGCGGCGCTTACCCCGCCTGGCCACATGATGACCATTGTCGAAGAATCTTTTGCTCCCGATGACATGAATAACGACGCAGATTTGATGAGTATCACCGTCATGACTGAACTTGCGCTAAGGGCCTATCACATTCCTATCCCGATCGGTGTCGAGACATATCAAGGGTGTCCGTACGATTGCGAATTCTGCTGCGCTGGCCGGATCTTGGGGTGGCAATATCGAGTCGGGCCGGTTCCAGAGGTGCTTCCAACGGAATTGGAACGCACAGAGTATGCGGACTTGCAGAAGAGACGTAGCACTAATAATATGGCAACCCTTTTGGGGCGGAGCATGAATGAATGACGACGACCGAGCATATTCTGATCAGCGGGAATGAGGCCGTGGCGCTGGCCGCGTTCGAAAGCGGCGTGGCGTTTGCCACCGGCTATCCCGGCACTCCCTCGACGGAAATCCTGGAGCGCTTTTCGGCGTTGGGTGGCCCGGCGCGCTGGGCCCCCAATGAGAAGGTGGCGTTGGAGGTGGCGCTGGGGGCGGCGTTCGGCGGAGGGCGCGCGCTTGCGGCCATGAAGCACGTCGGGCTCAACGTGGCGGCCGATCCGTTGTTCTCGGCCGCTTACACCACCATCAACGGGGCGCTGGTCGTCGTCTCGGCCGACGACCCCGGCATGGCCTCGAGCCAGAATGAGCAGGATAACCGTCGTTATGCGGTGGCGGCCGCGCTGCCGATGCTCGAGCCGTCGGACTCGCAAGACGCCTACGATTTCACGGTCGCGGCGATCGAGCTGTCCGAGCGTTGGCGGCTCCCCGTCCTGTTGCGGATGACGACGCGAGTGTGCC
>OCZU010000950.1_pt1 | contig 19528 bp, 17 predicted proteins | sample 1539001 | NCBI WGS metagenome assembly OCZU01 (sample SAMEA3539306, study PRJEB22396) | soil metagenome | biome: tundra; feature: field; material: soil | place: USA | collected 2010-05 | depth 0.15 m | reverse complement strand
CAGCAAGGTGGGATGGGATACGTGCTGTTGTGGCTTCTCGGCGTTCCAATTCCGGTGCTGATCCTGATATCGCTGCTTCGCGGCTGTAACTAGCTTGCGTTCTGCTTCGTATCGGCGCGAGCGTTTGACACGGTGCGTTTAGCCGGAATTCGGCCATCAATAATTCAAGAGGGGAAACAATGGAACATGTCCATAACGGATCCACGACGGTGGTGGTGGATTCTTATTCGCAGGTGAGCATGAACTGGGGCGCAATCATCGGCGGGTGGCTGGTCGCGACTGCGATCGCATCGCTCATGTATGTCGCTGGCCTTGCCATCGGTTTCAGCGCGCTCGACCCCTACAATGCAGCGACGACGGCGAGGGGCATCGGCATGGGCACTGTAGCCTGGCTGGTGCTCACCTGGGCCGTTTCACTGCTGCTGGGAGGCATGTTCGCCAGCTGGTTCGTCGCACGTCAGGATCAAACCGTCGGCGCGCTGCATGGCATCACCGTCTGGGGTCTTTCGGTCGTTGTCAGCGGACTGCTGGTGGCCTTCGGCTTGTCGCAATTCGTGCAAGGCGGGGTTGCGATCATGAAGGGCGGCGCCGCAGCCGGTGCCGTGGCGGCGGGCATGACGGCGCCACAGATGGGTTCGCGCGGACAGTCAGGACCTATGGGTGACGCCATCGCTGGATTGCAGGCCCAACTCACGCAGCGCGTCGCGCAAACCAGCGCGCGGAACGCACCGGGCTCGTCGATGGTCGTCCCGGCGCCAGCAGCCGCAGCTACAACTACAACGCAGCCAACCGCCGGCCAGCCGAGCGCTTCGGACGTGCGGCAAGCCGCGGGCCAGCTGGATCGTCAGACGATGGCGGCAGTTGCGGCTTCGCTGATTAACGGCAACACCGACAACGCCAAGGCGCTGTTGGCGGCAAACACGTCGCTGTCGCAGCCCGAGATAGATCAGACGCTGCAGAGCCTTTCGGCTCAGGTCGACAAGTACAAGGCCGACGTGCAGGCAGCGGCCGACACTGCGGCCCGCTACACCGCGTCCGCGATGTGGATCGTCTTCCTGAGCAGCTTGATCGCCTTGGTGGCGGCGGCGGTCGGCGGCTGGCTGGGCGCGGGACACATTCAACGCGTACACCATCTGCGTCGCTACGACACCGCGCTCGCACCGCGGCTTTGAGATTGATGGTGCGCCCGGAGGTGACGCCGACGCACCGCAGTTTTTCGCTACACATGCAGGTTCTCGCGCCCGGATCCCCGGGCGCGTCTTTTTGCCGTCGTGCAAGGCAGGCGTTGGAGAAAAAATGCGAAGAGCAAGACGATCGTCCGGGCTGAATGCGTTCTCGTCGTGGCTCAGGCTGGCGCAAACCTATACCGAAATGACGACTGCGGCGATGCAGGTAGTCGCTCATCGGACGAAGAGGATGACAACAGCCGGCGCACGCCCGAATGCCCGCGACCGTCGCGAGTTAGCGCTGATGGTGCAGGAGAAGGTCGATGCCGCGGCGCACTCGGCTTTTGCCGTCAGTTCGGAGCTCTTGCGGGTGAATCACCGCTCGGCGATGCGGGCCTGGCTGGCGATGATGACGGTCTCGGCGGATGCGCTGAGCCTGGCAGGAAGCCGGACCGCATCGCAAGCCGTGGCCCGGCAAATCAGGCTTGGTCGTGCGTTGCAGCGTACGGCGCCTACGATCACGGCCTTGTCGACCGCGACGACGTCGCTGGCGAGCGCCGCGTTGAAGCCGGTTCATTCTCGCGCGATGCGCAACGCCGTTCGCTTGCGCCGCGGCTAGTCAGGCAGCCAGATCGACCTCTTCCGAGCCGGGACGCACCGGTTTCTTTTCCTCGTATCCGAGAAACTCGCTGATCGGCCGCAGGTCTTCCACGCGCTCGCACACGGCCTTGATCGCCATGACGATCGGCACGCCCAGCAGCAGGCCCCACGCACCCCACAGCCAGCCCCAGAAGAGCAATGCCACGAACACGATGACGGCGTTGATCTTCCCGATCCGTTGCGTGAGCCAGGGCACGAGCAAGAGGCCGATTGCGCCGACCAATGTCAGGGTGACGCCGATGATCATCGCCACCGGCTGCAACGTATCGAATTGAACGTAAGCCACCAGTGCAGTGATGATCACGAGCGCGGTCGGGCCTGCATACGGGATCATATGCAAGACTCCGCCGACACAGGCCCAGAGCAACGCGTTATGAAGACCGATCCAGGCAAATGCCACCCACGTCACGAGAGCGAGCAGCGCGCTGCTGACGATCTGAACCAGGAGATAGCGCTGAATCTGCAGATCGATTTCGTCGAGGATCTGCACGGTGATTTTCTTTTTCGTCAGTGAATCGCCGCTGATGCGTATCAGCGTCCTGCGGAAGCTGTCACCCGCGACGAGCAAAAAATAGACGAGCGCGATCACCACCACGAGCTGGCCCATCCCGGCGATGAAACTGGCGGTGCCCATCAGCACGTAGTCGCGCACCTTGAAGCGCGACGTCTCGGGCGCGGACGGCAGTTGCTGAGCCACTGCACCCTTGGTTGTGGTCGTCGTCCCGGCGTCGTTGGCCGCCTTTTCGATTTCACTCGCCGCCTTTTTCATCTTCTCGACCGCGTTCGCGGGATCGTGGGGATTGCCGCGAATCGCCAGGCTGAACTTCTGAGTCGCTCGCGGCACGATGTCCAGAATGTCCAGCGCCTCGGGCTGCAGCGAATTGAGGCCCCAGCCGATTGCGCCCAGAAGAACGGCGAGCGTCGCTGCCGCTCCGACCACCTTGGGCAGCTTTGCGTATTTCCGCAGCCAGTTGACGACCGGCGTCAGGGCGTAGCTCAGGAACACGGACAAGGTGATGGGAATCAGAACGGCCTGTGCCCACTGCAGGAATAGCGCTACCGCGATGAACGCGATGACGACAATCGCGTTGCTGCGGACCAAGACGTGCGTCTGCGACACAGTCGGCGCCGGCACGCTTGTCGCGATGTCGTCGGCTTGCGCGGGAGATTCCGGGGGGGTGGCCATTGGCTTTGAGAGAACGAAAAGCGTCCGCCGCGACATTAAACCACGGGCGGACCGCACGTGCCGCGGCCCGACGATTTCCCCCTGTGACTCCTATCAGAGCTTCAGCAGATGCGGCAGCCAGAGCGAGATGGCCGGAATATAAGTGACCAGCATCAGCACGAAGAACATCACGCCGTAGAACGGCCAGATGCGGCGCATGACCTGTTCCATTGTCACCTTGCCCACGGCACAGCCCACAAAAAGAATCGCGCCGACAGGCGGATGGCATAGGCCGATGCCGAGGTTGAGCAGCATGATCATCCCGAAGTGAACGGGATCGACGCCAAAGCTCGTCACGACGGGTAGCAGGATCGGCGTGCATATCAGTATCGACGGTGCCATGTCGATCAGGCATCCGAGGACCAGCAGAAGGACGTTGATCATCATGAGGATCACGTTCTTGTCGCTCGAAAGCGTAAGGAAGAACGCGGTGACCTTGGCCGGGATCTGCATCAATGCCATGACGTAGCCGACCGCGGATGCACAAGCGATCAGGGTCATGACCATCGCCACCGTTTTGAGCGTGCGATGCACGAGCGCAGGCAGATCCCGCCACTTGTAGTCCCGATAGACGAACATCGTCACGAAGAATGCCCAGACGCATGCCACCGCGCCCGCTTCTATGGCGGTGAAAATTCCGCCGAGAATGCCCCCGAGGATGATTCCCAGCGTGATCAGCCCCCACAACGCGTCGAAGGTGACCTTGAGCGCCTCACGCAGGGGCACGGCCACTCCCCTGGGATGGCCGTCGCGATAGGCCATGAACAGGCAGAGCACGATGAGCGAGAAGCCGAGAAGAAGCCCGGGGACGACGCCGGCCATGAACAGGCTGATGATCGAGATCGTTCCCCCCGTGGCGAGCGAGTAGATCACCGCGTTGTGACTCGGCGGCACCAGCAGCGCCTGCACCGACGCGGTAATGGTGACGTTGGTGGCGAACACCCGCGGGTAGCCGTTTTCTTCCATTTGCGGAATCATCACCGAGCCTATGGCCGACGTGTCCGCGACCGACGATCCCGAGATGCCGCTCAGGAATGTCGTCGCCACGACGTTGACCACCGACAATCCCCCGCGAATGCGAAAAAAGCCGACCAGTACATTGGCAAACGCCACCAGCCGCCGTGCCATTCCGCCCTCGGCCATGATCGCGCCTGCAAGTACAAAGAACGGTATGGTCAGCATCGCGACTTTGCTGACACCATCGGAGATCTTGAGCATGACCGCTTCCAGCGGAACCCCGATCCACATCGCGCCGGCGATCGCTGCCAGTCCGAGCGAGTAAGCGATGGGGACTCCGATCGCGAAGCACGCGAACAGGGTGATGACGACGAAAAATTCCATGTCGCGCTCCTCTTCAGGAGGGAGAGTGCATGGCGGTGGCCTCGGGATCGAGCTCGATCGGCGGCGGTCCGATCAGCATTCGCTCGATCACGAACAGCAGCGTGATGGCGCCGCCGACCGGAATCGGAAGGTAGGTCAGGCCGACCGACAAGGTCGGAAAATCCGCGATGTCGGAATGCCATGTGGCGGCGCAAAGCTTGCTGCCGTAGATGACCATGAACACGGCCAATGCTCCGACCATCGCTTCGGCCGAGAACCTGGCGAGACGCTGCCGTGATCCTGAAAGCATTCGCACCAGCACCGACACGCTCATGTGGTTACCCGAGCGATAGCACGCGGCCGCGCCGATGAAGGTCAAGACGATGGTCAGCAATACTGCCATGGGCTCCGGCCACGACGCGGCGCGGTTGACGACGTAGCGCGTGTACACGCCCCATGGAATCACTGCGGAAATGAGCACCAGCGCGGATCCGGCGACAGCGACGCAGGCCAGATAAAGCGCATCCATGGACTTGCGATAGATGATCGACATCGTTTCCTCCGATGCGGCCGGACGGGCAGACTCGTCGCGCGAGTCGCCCTGGCCGGTGCTGCCGGCGCGAGCCGTAGGGGGCGCGGCGACTGCGCGCGCCCGCTGCCGCGTCTTATTGAACGGCCTGGATACGCTTGATCATGTCGGCGTACTTGGGACCGTACTTGTCCCACACCGGCTTGACCGCGTCCTGGAACGGCTTCTTGTCGGTGATTTCGGTGATGGTGATTCCGGCTGCGCGGGCCTTGTCCATTGCTTCCTTTTCGTACTTGACCCAGAGCACACGCTCTTCGAGCTGCATTTCGCGTCCGAATTTGATCAGCAGTGCCTGATCTTCCTTCGACAGGGTGTCCCATGTCCGCCGCGAGAATACGACCATCTCCGGAACGATGAGGTGCTCGTCGAGGGTCAGGTACTTCGCGACCTGGTAGTGATTGTCGAACACGAAGCTCGGTGGATTGTTCTCGGCACCATCGACGACGCCCGTCTGCAGCGCACTGAACACCTGATCGTAGCCCATCGAGACACCATTCCCGCCGAGGGAATTCATCATGTCGACGAACATGGGATTGCCCATGACGCGGAATTTCATGCCCTTCAGATCATCGATGTTCTTGATCGCTTTCTTGGTGTCGTAAAGACTGCGCGCCCCCGCGTCCATCCAGCAAATGGCGACCAGGCCGGCTTTCGGGTTGTTGGTGACCTTGTCCATCAGCTCCTGGCCGATCGGCCCGTCGATCACTTTCTGCATGTGCGCGGTGTTGCGGAACAGATACGGCATGTTGAAGACGTTGAGCTCATCGATGACCGGACCCAGCGCGCCGACAGAGACACGCGCGATCTGGATTGCGCCGACCTGAGCCTGCTCGATCGCTTCTTTTTCGCCTCCGAGCTGCATTGATGCGTACATCTGCACGCTCAGGCGTCCGTTGGTCGCCTTCTCGAGCTTCTTCCCCATGTTCTCCACCGCGGCGACCGTGGGATAGCCCTCGGGATGAACATCGGAAGCCTTTAGGACCAACTTCTGCTGCGCCGATGCGAGGCCGCCGGCAGGGCGCCGGCGAGGGTAATCAGCATGGTTGCAATGCCCAGTCGTACCGCGTTTCGTCTTGCGTTCATTTCTCCTCCTGCGTTGTTGGACTTCTACTTTTGTAATCTCTACGCTCCCGTTCCGGCGGATCGTCGTTTCACGCCGCCCCACGATGGGGCCGTATCTTATCGCGCCATCGAGGCTACCGCTCGCCCAGGCCCAAGAAGCTGTCTGTCACTGCTGAGGTGACCATCGTCGGTGCGTTCATGTCAGAAAATCCTCCTTGCCATGGATATCTTCGTAGAAAAAGTCCGGGTTCATGCGCCGGATGTCCTCCATGCTGATCCGCAGGTTGTCGAGGTGTCCCGCCATTGCCTCCGCGGCGCGATCGCCATCGTGACCCTCGATAGCCGCGACGACCGCCGCGTGCTCCTTGATGACGCGCGCCATGCGACCGGGCTGCGGAAGCGTGAGCAGGCGATAGCGGTCGATTTGCGTCTTGACGCCTTGGACCAGCGACCAGATTCCCGGATAGCGCCCGACGGTGGCGACCGCCGCATGAAACTCCTCGTCGGCGCTGTGAAATGCGCCGCGATCACCGGCGGCGTCGGCCTCGCGCTGCCGCTCGAGAATCGCGCGAAGTCCGGTCACTTCACTGCGCCGGGCGTGAACCGCCGCCGACCGAGCGGTCACCTGTTCCAGCGCTTTGCGCACGACCATGGCTTCCGGAAGAGCACGCAAAGGAATGCGCGAAACAAAGGTCCCGGATTTCGAGATGGTGTCGACGAGACCCTCGGCGGCCAGCCGCAACAGGGCTTCGCGCACCGGTGTCCGGCTTACACGCCGGGCGAGCGCGATCTCCTTTTCGACGATCGGCGCTCCAGGCTTTCTCTTGAGCCAGATGATTTCCTGCCGCAGCTCGCGATAGATCATCGCGGACGCGGTCTCCGCGCGCCGCCCACGTTCAGGCGCGGTCCGCGTAAGGGGCACGTTTCGCTTTTGCGCCGGCCGTGGCGCGGCTTCTGCTTTGAGGTGACGGTCTGACATCAGGATCCGCGCTTCCATCGCTTGCCCGCAACTAGTATATCTAATATATTAGTCGCTGCAAGCCTCGGCGGCACCAGCATGCCCGCGTTGCATGCAGAGAAAGCGTTCGCGAGGCAGCTTGTCGTTTTAGCGGCAGGAGGAAATCACGATGGCTCGCAACGTCTAGGCCGTGACCGCGATGAGCGCGGAAACCGGACTTGCAGCAGGGCTCGCAGTCGAGTCCTCGAAACCGCTGGTCGAAGTCCCGAGCGGAACAGTGCTGCGCACAGTCGACGCGATCAGCGAAGGCATCGTCGTCATCGCGCTGCTGGGCGAGTTGCTCGTCGTGCTCGGCAACGTCTTCGCGCGCATCTACCTCCAGCATTCGTTTCTATGGGCCGACGAAGTCGCGCGATTGACGCTGTCGACGCTCGCCTTCATTGGCGGCGCAGTCGCGTATCGCCGCCGCGATCACGCGTTCGTGCGCGTGGTCCTCAATCTTTGCCCCCCTCGGACCCGGAACGTCTGCATGGCGCTTGCGGATGTCCTGGTGCTTTTCGTTGCCGGACTCACCGGCTTTGCATCGCTGGAGTTTCTCGCCTCGAGCTGGAACGAGCGCACTCCTGTCCTGCAGCTTCCGGCCGCGATCATAGGCTCGCCGCTTCCCGCGGGCATGGCGCTCATCTGCGTGTACGCGATCGTCCACTTGTGGCGCGAGCACGGCCGGATGGCGTGGAAAGTCGCCGGCGCGTTCGCGCTGCTCATGGCCGTTGCGATAGTTACGCGTGACACATGGCAGTCGTGGTTCGCGGGCGACGCCGCGATCACCGCCGCCTTGGTGTTCTTCTTCGTCGCGATCTTCGCCGGCGTTCCAGTGGGTTTCGTGCTGCTGCTGGCGACGGCGGCGTACATGTGGATCACCGGCACGGCGTCGATGGTGGTGCTGCCGCAGAGCATGGTCAACGGCACCGGCAATTTCATCCTGCTGGCGGTGCCGTTTTTTATCCTTGCGGGCCTGATCATGGAGCGCGGCGGCATCAGCGTGCGCCTGGTGCGCTTCATCTACACCGTCGTCGGTCACATGCGCGGGGGCTTGCTCCAGGTGGCGGTGATCAGCATGTACGTGGTCTCCGGATTGTCCGGATCCAAGCCGGCGGACGTGGCCGCGGTCGGCACGGTGATGCGCGACCAGTTGCGCGAGCGGCACGGCGCTCCGGAGGGCGCCGCGGTGCTGGCAGCCGCCGCGGTCATGGGCGAAACGGTGCCGCCGAGCATTGCCATGCTGATCGTCGGCTCGATCACCAATGTTTCGGTCGCGGCGATGTTCATCGGCGGCCTGGCGCCCGCGGCGGTGATGGCGATTGCGCTGATGGTGCTCATCTACCTGCGCGCGCGCCGCTCTTCGATCCCGAGCGTTCCCCGTGCGTCCGCGCAGGTCATGGTGCACGCGGGACTCGGCGCGATCCTCCCGCTGCTGCTGCCCGGCATGCTGCTCGCCGGCATTTTGCTCGGCATCGCCACGCCAACCGAGGTGGCGGCGTTCGCGGTCGTCTACGGCCTGTTTCTGGCAATCGTCGTCTATCGCGACATGGGCGTCCAAAAATTCATGCGCACCGTCGTCGATACTGCCGCGCTGACGGGCGTGCTGTTGTTCATCTTCGCGGCTGCGTCGGGCTTCTCCTGGACGTTGACCATCGCCTACCTGCCGCAGCGACTGGTCGAGCTGCTGCATTCGGTGGGCAACAGCACTGCGATCTTCATGATCGGCTCGATCGCGTTGCTGATCGTCGTCGGCGTGCTGCTCGAAGGTCTCCCTTCGCTCAACGTGCTCGCGCCGCTGCTGCTGCCCATCGCCGGCAAGCTCGGCTTGAGCGAGCTGCACTACGCGCTGGTGCTCATCATCTCCATGGGCGTCGGCGGCTTCATGCCTCTGGCGGGCGTAGGATTCTATGTCTGCTGCGCCATCATGCGCGCCGACATCGAAGCGGCGTCGCGGGCGATGCTGCCCTATCTTGGCGTCGTGCTGATCGGCTTGCTGATCGTCGCGTTCGTGCCCTGGTTCGCGCTGTTCCTGCCGCATTACTTCGGTTTCAGAGGTTAAACGCTGTCTCGGTCGATAGAGGCCGACAGATTTCAACAGAGGAGGAAGTCATGGATCGCAGAAAATTTCTGAAAACGGGTGCGGGTGTTGCCGGAGCGTCGCTTGCGGCGCCCTACGTTGCGCGGGCGCAGACGCCCCTGACGATGCGCTGGGCACACTTCGCGCCCGAAGATCACCCCGCGAACATCGCTGCCAAGCAGTTCGCGAGCCGGGTGGAAGCGCGCACCAACGGCGCGATCAAGATCAACATCTTTCCCAACAATGTGCTTGGCGGGCCGCCCGAGCAGGCGCAGCAGATCAAGCTCGGCACGATCGACATGGGCCTGCCGACGCAGGGCCAACTCGACAAATACGACACGGCCTTCGCCGCGGTGATGTTGCCGTTTATTTTCGACAGTCCGGCGCAGGCCTACAAGGTCCTCGACGGACCCGCGATGGACTGGCTCGCGCCGCTGGCCGAGAAGCAGGGATTCATCCTGCTGCGCAACTGGGAGTACGGCTTCCGCAACGTCACCAACAGCGTTCGCCCGATCAACGTGCCCGACGACATGAAGGGCCTCAAGATACGCACACCGCCCGAGCTGCAGATCCAGGCGTCGATGGAGGCGCTGGGCGCGATCGTGCAGGCGATCGCCTTCCCGGAGCTCTATCTCGCGCTTTCGCAGAAGGTCGTCGATGGCGAGGAGAACCCGATCGCCGTGATCTACTACAGCAAGTTCTACGAGGTGCAGAAGCACCTGGCGATCACCCGCCACATCTACAACAACATGATCCACACCATCGGCGTCAACAGCTGGAAGAAGCTGACGCCGGCGCAGCAGCAGATCTTCCGCGAGGAAAGCGCTTCCGCGGGCGACCTGATGCGCAAGCTCATCGGCGATGCCGAGGCCGATCAGATCGACAAGCTCAAGACAGCCGGAATGCTGGTGACGCGTCCGGATCTCGCACCTTTCCGCGCTAAGATGGATCCCGCATACAAGCGGATCGCGGCTTATGCGGGTGAAGACAACGTGAAAAAATTTCGCGACATGGTCGACCAGGCGCGCAAAGCATGATCATGCGATGGAACACGGCGCGGGTGGCTCGGGAGGCTGACCGATGAATCCGGCGAAGTCATTCGACTATCGGGCTCTGTTCGATCTCTCGGGTCGCGTTGCGTTGGTTGTCGGCGGCGGCTCGGGCATCGGCCAGGCGGGCGCCGAGGGCATGGCCGCCCAAGGCGCGCACGTCGTCGTCGCCGATATTGTTGCGGAGGACGCGAAAGGTGTCGCCGAGCGCATCTCGAGCGCTGGCGGAAAAGCGACTTCGGTCCAAATCGATGTGCGCAACACCGCCGCGGTCGACTCGATGGTCGACACGGTGCTGCGCGTTCAGGGCCGGCTCGACATCGCTCTCACCACCCCGGCTATGAACCTGCGCAAGCGCTTGCTCGACTACACCGACGAGGAATTCGACCGCGTCATCGAGCTGAACCTCAAGGGAACGTTCCGCGTTGCCCGCGCCTGCGCGAGGCCGATGATGGAGAAGAAGCGCGGCAGCATCATCCTGATGTCGTCGATGCGGGCGGTGAATGTCGAGCCCGGCCAAAGCATCTACGCGTCGACCAAGGCGGGCATCGGGCAGATGATGCGCGGCCTCGCGGTCGAGCTGGGACCCAGCGGCGTGCGTGTCAATGCGCTCGCACCCGGCATTGTCGCGACGCCGCTCACGGTTCCTATTACTTCCAATCCGGCGTGGAGCGAAGCGTATTCCCGGCGCTGCGCGCTGGGACGGTGGGCCCAGCCCGAGGAAATGGCCGGCCCGATCATTTTCCTGGCCAGCGACGCCAGCAGTTATCTGACCGGAACCACGATCTTCGCCGACGCAGGCTGGACGGCGATCGACGGCCGTTTCGAGCCTCAGCTCAAGGCCTGAGCGCAGGGACCGCCGGGCCGGGATATCGGATCAGGGCACAAGCCTGTAGCCGACGGCGGTCTCGGTCAACAGGTGCTTCGGCTGCGCGGCGTCGTCCTCGAGCTTGCGACGCAGATGACTCATGTGCACGCGAACGTAGTGATCGCGCCCCACGTAGGAAGGACCCCACACCTCGCGCAATATCTGGCGATTGGTAATGACTCGCTCCACGTTTGCGATCATCGTCGAAAGCAGTCGATATTCGATCGCGGTCAGGTGGACTTCCTCGCCGCGTTTGCGAACCACGCGTTTGACGAGATCCGCTTCCACGTCGCCGAAGCGGAATACCGATTGCTTTTCGGCTCTGTCTGCGACTTTTCTGCGCAGGACCGCGCGGACGCGGGCCAGCAACTCCCCTACGCCGAACGGCTTGGCCAGATAGTCGTCGGCGCCGGCGTCGAGCGCCTGTATCTTGTCGGTCTCGTGCACTCGCGCCGAGAGGACAATCACCGGGATCGCAGACCAGGTGCGCAAATCGCGGATGAAATCGACGCCGTCCCCATCCGGCAGCCCGAGGTCGAGAATGACGACATCGGGCTTGCGGGTTCCCGCTTCGACAAGGCCGCTTTTCATCGTCTCGGCCTCGAATACATCCCACCCCTCAGCCTCGAGCGCGGTGCGGACGAATCGCCGGATCTGCCGTTCGTCCTCGACCAGAATCGCGATGGGAGCGGCGTCGCTCATGGGCGCGGTTTCATGCCTTGCTCTCTACGGACTCTTCCGGGGGCGCCATGTCGGGCGGGGTGCCGAGCGGCAAAGTGAAGCAGAATCGAGCGCCAATCCCGCCGCTGTCCTCGACCCAGATCTTTCCGCGATGCGCTTCGACGATGGCCCGGCTGATCGCGAGCCCCAGCCCCACACCCGGGGTCGCGGACTCGCGCGAGCCGCGAGTGAACTTGTCGAAGATCGCTTCGCGTTGCGCCTGCGGTACCCCCGGGCCGTTGTCGCTGACAGTGACCAGCAGCTGATTCCCGGATACTTCTGCAGCGATGCGGATAACGGTTCCGGCGGGCGTGTATTTGCCCGCATTCTCCAGCAGGTTGTAGAGCACTCGCTCGATCAGGGTCGCGTCGAACTCTACCAACGGCAGGTCCGCCGGCAGCGCCACCTCGATGCGCTTGTTGGCGAGCGCGGGCTGGATCGCCTTGAGTGCGCCGCCGACAACCTCCTCGACCGACTGCCATTCGCGGCGCAGCTTGACGTCTCCGCTCTCGATGCGCGCCATGTCGAGCAGGTTGTTGACCAACGCGTTCATCCGGCGCGCCTCCTCGGCGATTGCCTGCGCGGTGTCGCGCTGCAGGCCGGAAAGCTCAGGCTTGGTCAACTCGAGCGACTCGGCCAAGCCCACCAGAGCCGCGAGGGGCGTGCGCAGATCATGAGAAAGCGCGGCCAGCAGCGAATTGCGCAAGCGTTCGGATTCCATGCGGATGAGCGCCTGCTGCGCCACCTCGACATAGTGCACACGTTCGAGGGCAATCGCGACCAGTGCCGCAAACGTGTCCAGGTGCCGCCGTTGCTCCGGCACCATGAGCTGGCGCCGGTTGGCCGCCTTGATGGCGAGCACGCCGCGCGTGCGCATCGGTGCGCGCAGCGGCAAATACAGGAATTCACTGCCAGGAAGGGTATCGGTGCCGGCGCCGGCCGGCTGTGACTTGTCGTACGCCCATTGGGCCGCGGCACGCAGATCCGTGGTCAGTGCAAGGCCGCCTGGATCCTGCATCTGAAGCCGGTCTTGATCGTCCGGTATCAGGATCGCCACGTTTGCGCGAAAAGTGCTGGCGATGAACCTGTTCGCGGCCTCCACCACTTGATCGGTTTGCAGCAGACTCGACATGTCTCGCGCGAACTCATAGAGCGCGGAGGCGCGTTCCTCGCGGAATGAGGCGACACGTGCCTGGTAGCGAAGCCCCGCGGTCATCTGCCCGGTGATGAGCGCAATGGCAAGCATCACCACCAGCGTGAGCAGGTACTGGACGTCCGTTACGGCAAGCGAGAATCGCGGTGGCACGAAAAAGAAATCGAAGCTTGCGACGCTGACGAAGGCGGCAAGAACGGCGGGGCCGCGTCCAAATCTGACGGCGATCAGCACGACCGTGAGCAAAAAAAGCATCACGATGTTGGCAAGGTCGAAGTACGGCTGCAGTGGCGTGGCGATCAATGTCGTCGCCAAGCACGCAAGGAGTGCCCACAAGTAGCGAAGGCGCTTGGCATTGCGGCGCGGATCCTCAGCAGGCTCGGAGACGATTGCCTGCCGGGATTTCTCGGCCTGTGGCTCACCGCCGCCGATTTCGATTACGTCGGAATCGGGCGCAAGAGCGCCTACGCTCCTTGCGATGCTGCGCGTCCAGGGCCAGCCTGAATACCCCTGGGCGCGGCCGACGACCAGCTTTGAGCAATTGTGGATATGCGCGTATTCGACGATTGCCGCGGCTGCGTCGTTGCCGGACAGAACCACAGTCTTGGCGCCAAGGTCCTGCGCCAGCTTCACGGTCGTGAGAATGCGCTCGCGCTCCCGCGGCGGCAGCCGCTGCAACTTCGGCGTCTCGACGTACGCTGCCGTCCATTCGATGGCGAGTTGGTTGGCGAGCCGCGCCGCGCTTCTGACCACATGCTCGCCTCCCGGGTCAGGCCCCACGCAACAAAGCAGCGATGCCTCGGTTTTCCAGATGCGCTGGATCGCCTGGTCGGTGCGATACGCTTGGACGTCGTCTTCGACGCGATCGGCCGTGCGGCGCAGCGCAAGCTCGCGCAGCGCCATGAGATTGCCCTTGCGGAAGAAATTTCCGGCGGCGCGCTCGATCTGCTCGGGCATGTAGACCTTGCCCGCCTTGAGGCGCGCCAGCAATTCGTCCGCCGGAACGTCGACCAGGACCACATCGTCGGCCTCGTCGAAGAATGTATCGGGAATGGTTTCCCAAACCCGGATGCCGGTGATGCCGCCGACGACGTCGTTCAGGCTCTCCAGATGCTGGACGTTGAGCGTCGTGTACACATCGATGCCGCTCGTCAGAAGTTCGTCGATGTCCTGCCAGCGCTTCGGATGCCGCGCGCCCGGTGCGTTGGTGTGGGCAAGCTCGTCGACGAGAATCAGAGTCGGGCGCCGAACGAGCGCGGCGTCGAGATTGAATTCCCTGACCGATGCGCCCTCGACATCGAGCATCAATGGCGGCAATGGCTCGAGACCCTCGAGCAATGCGGCTGTTTCGGCGCGGCCATGCGTTTCGAGCACGCCGACCACGACGTCGCCGCCGGCGCGACGCAGCGTCTGGGCGGCGATCAGCATCGAATAGGTCTTGCCGACTCCGGCCGAGGCGCCGAAGAATATCTTCAGCCGGCCCCGGGTCGCGCGGGCCTCCCGCGCCTCTACGGCGGCGAGAAGTTGATCGGGGTCCGGACGCTGTTTCGGCATGCCTTGAGCCTAACAGTGGTCGGCCATTTTGGGTACTGGCGCAGCCGTGCCATCGGGCCGGAAATGCCCTATGGAATGTCGAGGCCCATCAGCCGGTCATCGTGTAGAAAATCAGTCTCCAGGCGCTGGGCGATCGCGCCGCCGATTCATTTTGCGACGCGATCGAGCGCGATGTTGAGCTTGAGGACATTGACTCGCGGCTCACCCAGCACTCCAAGCGTGCGCCCTTCGGTATTCCCGGCAACCAGACGGCGTACATCGTCGGCTGCCAGACCGCGTGCCTTTGCAACCCGCGCGAGCTGGTAGTCGGCGGCCGCGGCGCTGATATGCGGATCGAGGCCGCTGCCCGAGGCGGTGATCAGGTCGACCGGCACCGCGGCTGAGTTCCCCGGATCGGCATCGCGCAGCGCCTTGATCCGGTCTTTGACCGCGTCGGCCAACGCCGGATTGCGCGGACCCAGGTTCGAGCCGGAGGATGACATTCCGTTGTAAGGCTGCGGCGAGGTCGCCGACGGCCGGCTCCAGAAATACTTCGGATCGTCGAACGGCTGGCCGATGAGATCGGATCCCAGCGTCTTGCCGTCTGACACGATCAGACTACCGTTGGCTGCACGCGGGAACGCGACCTTCGCAACGCCAGTGACGACCAGTGGGTAGATGACACCAGTCAGCGCCGACATGACGAGAAGCATTCGCAGGGAAGGCATGAGTTGCGCAAACATCGTCGTTCTCCTTGTGGTTCTCTTTGCAGTTCTCGTTGGATCAGGCCAGGTTCAGCGCGACCAACAGCAGGTCGATCAGCTTGATGCCCACGAAGGGAAGCAAGATGCCACCCACGCCGTAGATCAGCATGTTTCGACGAAGGATAGCGGCGGCGCCGACCGGGCGGTACTTCACGCCCTTGAGGGCCAGAGGTATCAGCGCCGGGATGATCAGCGCGTTGAAGATCACTGCCGACAATATGGCGCTGTTTGGTGTCGCGAGCTTCATGACGTTGAGTGTGTCGAGCACGGGGTAGGTGCTTGCGAACGCCGCCGGGATGATCGCGAAATACTTGGCGACGTCGTTGGCGATCGAGAACGTCGTCAGCGCGCCACGGGTCATGAGGAGCTGCTTGCCTATCTCAACGATCTCGATCAGCTTGGTCGGATTCGAGTCGAGGTCGACCATGTTACCGGCTTCCTTCGCCGCCTGCGTGCCGCTGTTCATCACGACCGCGACGTCGGCTTGCGCCAGTGCGGGGGCATCGTTGGTGCCGTCGCCTGTCATCGCGACGAGCTTGCCCTCCGCCTGGATGTCGCGGATCAGCTTGAGCTTGGCCTCCGGGGTCACTTCGGCGAGGAAGTCGTCGACGCCGGCCTCGGCGGCAATCGACGCCGCTGTGAGCTTGTTGTCGCCGGTGATCATGATGGTGCGAATCCCCATCTTGCGCAGCTCGGCGAAGCGCTCCTTGATCTGCGTCTTGACGATGTCCTTCAACTCGACGACGCCGAGAACATGGCGGCCCTCGGCGACGACCAGCGGGGTGGAGCCGCGACGCGCCACTTCTTCGACCCGCGTCGTGAGCTCGACATCGATCGAGCCGCCTTGCGCGGCAACCCACGCGCGGACCGCATCGAGCGCGCCCTTGCGCAGCTCCCGGCCCTCGTAGGTCACGCCACTCATTCGCGTCTGAGCGGAGAAAGGCACGATCGTGAATCTGCCGGGTACCAGCTCCGGTGGCACGACCCCGAAAGCGCGCTTGGCGTAGACGACGATGCTCTTGCCTTCCGGTGTCTCATCGCCGAGCGAGGCAAACAAGGTGGCCTCGGCGAGTTGCTGAGCCGTCACCCCCGACAGCGGGAAGAGACCTGAAGCCTGGCGGTTGCCGAACGTTATGGTGCCGGTCTTGTCCAGCAACAGGACATCGCAGTCGCCCGCCGCCTCGACGGCGCGCCCCGATGTCGCCACCACATTGGCGCGCATCAGGCGGCCCATTCCGGCGACGCCGATCGCGGACAGCAATCCGCCGATGGTCGTCGGAATGAGGCACACCAGCAGCGCGACCAGCACCGTGATCGTTACCGGCGTGCCGGCCTTCGCCACCTCGACGCTGTAGAGCGAAAAGGGCAGCAAGGTTACGGTAGCGAGCAGGAACACCAGCGTCATCGCCACCAACAATATGGTCAGCGCGATCTCGTTCGGCGTCTTCTGCCGTTTGGCGCCTTCGACCATGCCGATCATGCGATCGAGGAAAGCCTCGCCGGGATTGACGTTGATGCGCACGATCACCCAATCCGAAAGTACGCGGGTGCCGCCGGTCACCGTGTTGAAGTCGCTTCCAGCGGCGCGAATGACCGGCGCGCTCTCGCCGGTGATCGCGCTCTCGTCGATCGATGCCGCGCCCTCGATCACCTCGCCGTCGCCGGGAACGAGATCGCCCTGCACGACCAGAACGACATCTCCCTTGCGCAGATTGTTGGATGGCACCAGCGTCTGCGCGGCGTCGCGCTGCGGCTTGGCGAGTTTCTTGGCGGTCGTATCCCTGCGGGCGCTTTTGAGCGATGCTGCCTGCGCCTTGCTGCGTCCCTCGGCGATCGCCTCCGCGAAGTTGGCGAACAGCAGCGTTACCCACAGCCACAGCGTCACGGCGAGAATGAACCCGGCGGGCGCTTCGCCCTTGCCAGTGAGCGCCTGGATCCAGAGTATCGTCGTCAGGATGCTGCCGATATAGACGACGAACATCACCGGATTGCGCGCTTGGTAGCGCGGGGTCAGCCGCAGGAAACTGTCGAGGAGTGCCCTCTTCATCAGGTCCGGATTGACGAACCAGGACAGAGCTCCTTGCTTTGCAGTCGCAGTCGACATGATCAGTTCTTTCGAGAGTTGAGACGCTTTACTTGCCGCCGAAGAGCAGAAGATGCTCGACGACCGGGCCCAGTGCCAGCGCCGGTATGAACGTCAGTGCACCGACGGTGATCACGGTACCAATCAGGACGACGACAAACAGAACCGTATGCGTCGGCAAGGTGCCAGAGGAGGCGGGCACGCGCTTGGCCGCGGCCAAAGCGCCTGCGAGGGCGAGCACAGCAATAGCCAGCCAATACCGTGCAAAGAGCATGCAAAAGCCCAGCGCGATGTTGTAGAACGGCGTATTCGCGGAAAGGCCTGCAAACGCACTGCCATTATTATTGCTGGCGGAGGAGAAGGCGTAGAGGATTTCCGAGAAGCCATGCTCGGCCGGGTTGGCGACACCCGCTTTGCCGGCATCGACGAGCACGGCCAACGCCGTGCCACAGAGCACCAGCAGCGGCGGAAGCAGGATTGCGATCGACGCCATCTTGATCTCGAAAGCGCCGAGCTTCTTGCCCAGATACTCCGGCGTGCGTCCGATCATCAGGCCGGCGATAAAAACGGCGATGATCGCAAACATGATCATCCCGTAGAGGCCCGATCCGACGCCGCCGAAGATCACTTCGCCGAGTTGCAGAAGCCACATCGGGATCATGCCGGCCAGCGGCATGAAAGAGTCATGCATGCTGTTGACCGAACCGTTCGATGCCGAAGTGGTCGCAACTGCCCACAGCGCCGAGTTGCTGACGCCGAAGCGGGTCTCCTTGCCTTCCATATTGCCGCCGGGATTGGTGGCGCTTGCGACTTGATCGGCACCGAGCGTGGTGAGAACCGGGTTGCCTGGCGCCTCGAGCGCATAATCGGCGGCGAGCAAGACGACGAACACGATGGTCATCGTCGCGAGCAAGGCCCAACCTTGCCGGGTATCTCCGATCATCTTCCCGAAGGTGTAACAAAGCGCTGCGGATATGAGCAGGATCGCCAACACCTCTAAAAAGTTGGCGAGCGGTGTTGGATTCTCGAACGGATGCGCCGAATTGACATTGAAGAAGCCACCACCGTTGGTGCCGAGCTGCTTGATCGCGATTTGCGACGCCGCAGGCCCCAAGGGAATCGTCTGCTCGGTCGCGGTTGCCTTTTCAGTGACCGGATTTCCCTTGTCATCCTTGAGCGGTTGCCCATCCGGGCCGTTCTTGGGATTATCGAAGGTGACTGGCTGGACCAGCGTGACGGTAGCGTACTTGTCGAATGTCTGAACCACGCCCTGGCTCACAAGTGCGAGGGCAAGAATAAGCGACAGCGGCAGCAGGATGTAAACGGTCGAGCGGGTCAAATCCACCCAGAAGTTGCCGATCCCTTTTGCCTCTTTGCGAACAAAGCCTCGCACCAGCGCGACGAGCACCGCCATGCCCGTGGCCGCAGACACAAAGTTCTGGACAGCGAGCCCGAGCATCTGGGTGAGGTAGCTCATCGTGCTTTCGCCGACGTAGCCCTGCCAGTTGGTGTTGGTGATAAAGCTTGTCGCGGTGTTGAACGCGGAGTCCGGGCTGATCGCGGCCATCTCCTGCGGATTGAGCGGCAGCCATTGCTGGACGCGTTGCAACGCATAAACCGCCAGGCCGCCCAGGAGATTGAACCAGAGCATCGCCAGGGCGTAATCGATCCATCCCATGTCGCGAGTCTGGTCGACGCCTGCGCCGCGGTAGATCAATCGCTCCAATGGACCGCCGATGCGCTGCGCAAATGTCGCGCGCCCCTCATAGACAGCGGCCATATAGGCCCCGAGCGGCTTCGCCAGGAGCAGCAGAACGAGGACATACAAACCAAGTTGCAGCCAACCCGAGGTGTTCATGAAAAAAGCTCCGGCTTGAACAGCGCAATGACCAGATAAACGAAGATGCCCAGCGTCGCGAAGCCACTCAGCCAATAAACCCAGTTCATGACCTGCCTCCCTTGTCCATCAGAGCCGCGCAGAAGTAAATCAACCCCGCCGACACGACGAAAAATCCGACGATCAATGCGATATAGATGAAGTCCATTTCGATTTCCCCAAAGGTGCGGCTTGGTCGATCCTGACGCGGCGGGCGTCGTGGTCCCTACTTAAGTTTTCAGTCGTGAATGAAAGGCGCGATACATCGTAGCGGAACAGATTTTAATCTACGCTGTATTGCGCCAGATCAAGGTCGAATGTGTAATGCCGATCAGAACGTTTTCTGGATGAATACCGTTCCGGTGGACTTGCCGATGTTCTTG
>OCZU010000949.1_pt1 | contig 19531 bp, 18 predicted proteins | sample 1539001 | NCBI WGS metagenome assembly OCZU01 (sample SAMEA3539306, study PRJEB22396) | soil metagenome | biome: tundra; feature: field; material: soil | place: USA | collected 2010-05 | depth 0.15 m | reverse complement strand
CGCCTTCCGATTCCGCCTGGACCGTGTAACAAGATGTCCACCCCAGAGCAATCAGTAGAATGATCGCGATGACGCCGGCGATCAGCCGCACGGGAATATGAGGCAGCTGCAAAGTTTGAATGGCGGGCGGCTGATTGGTCATCGCGGAGAATTAGAGATGTGTCTGCTGGAGCGTAGACAGATCCGCTCGTCCGAGGAAAGAAGAAAACGTGTTCTTATTTTCGACCCCGGGTTCATATGACATATACAATCTTTACCTTTTTGCCGCGTGGAAATAGGCTGCAAGATGCAGTCTATTTCTTGTGCGGGTCGTCAGCTTCCTTGCCTACGGGATAGTTTTGCCGCTACCTTTGCTTTACTTTGGTACGTTCTTTATCTCCTCTTTTTTCAGATGTCCTCCCTGAAGCCACGCCAACCAGCACTCGATTTTTGTTGCTAACAAAGTGTTAAAATCATACAAAAAGAAGTGCCAATGAAGACATTTGCGTTATGGAGTTGCGCGTTTGTGGCGGCACTTTTTCTGGGTTTGGCTCACGCCAGAGCGGATTTGATTACAAACGGCGGGTTTGAGACCGGGGATTTCACTGGCTGGACACCGGGAGCGAACTCGTTTCCCGAAACGGTGCAGACAAGTCCGGTGCACAGCGGCACTTACGCGGCCCAAATCGCGGGTTTCTCTACTAATCCCGATACTCTTTCTCAAACGATCTCGACAAGCGCGGGTCAGCTTTACGATCTGAGCTTTTGGCGTTCTCTTACTGCAAGCGGCCCAACCCAAACATTGACGGTGTCGTGGGATGGAATCCAAGTTTTTTCTGAGACGAACCCGGGTCCGCAGCCTTACCAGATGTTCTCAGTCGACGTGATAGGGACTGGAAGTGACACGCTCCTTTTCACCTGTGCGAATGATCCGGGCCTGACCTATCTGGACGATGTTTCCTTAACGCCAACGGTTGTGCCCGAACCGTCGACGCTCGTTTTTCTAGGCGGTGGCGCGGCTTGTCTTGGACTTATTGGCGTTCGCCGTCTCCGTTATAAGAACATCGTCGCCTAGGGAAGAGACCTAACCCTGTGGTCCAGCGCACGACTTTATGGCGTTGCGTTCCGATGTTAACCTTAGCTAGGACGCCCGGCATGCAGTCATGTGCGCCTCCCAGAGCCGTCGCTGATCTTGGGTCTCGTTAGGTCTATGCGCGAACGCAACCCGCTGGAAGCATTCCTTCCCCGCAGCAGTTCCGTATTCGTGTTCATCCCTGTTGTCGCCTGCTACGGGTTCGCTGTCACGGCACTGCTTGGAGTGATGGTTGCCGTTTTGCGTTTCCCACCACGTCCTCCGAGTTTTTGGGAATCCCACGGCGATCCGGCAGCGCATCTGATCGAGGCTCTCGCGTTCGCACCGCTGTTTGAGTCATGCGTGCTTATTGCTATCATCGAGTTGCTGCGGTGGCTGAAGACGCCGACTGTGGTCCAGGTTCTTCTCGCAGCGGTAGCCGTAGCAGCTCCTCACTCTTACACATGGGGCTGGGAGCCGTATGCGTTCATTGTCGCACCGAGCTTTGCTATTCAGGCCGCCTCATATATTTACTGGCGAGCGGTATCGCGGACGCGAGCTTTTGCGGTGGTCGCATCGATACACGCGCTGCATAATCTTGTGCCAGCGTTGGCAATGATTGCATATGCTACCGGAAAGACCTAACCCGGCGATGGAGCGAACGGCCACCCGTTGCGCGTTCACATCTTACGTCGCTACAACCCGTGCGTTCCGGTTCACGCTCGCTCTCGGTGGCCGTCGCTCATCTTGTTCTCGTTAGGCGGCAGGAAAGAGTGAGTGCGCCTTGAAGATCTTTGAGACAGAGCGGCTGGTTCTTCGCGAGTTATGCATCGATGATGCGGTATTCATCCTCCAGCTCGTGAATGAGCCGTCGTGGCTGCGCTTTATTGGAGATAAGGGCATCAAGACGCTCGAAGCTGCTCGGAATTATATTCTGAAAGGCCCGGTAGAAATGTATGCCCGGCTAGGCTTTGGGCTATGGCTCGTAGAGTTGAAAGAAGGGAGCATTCCCGTTGGCATCTGCGGCTTGATCAAACGCGAGTCGCTTAAAGATATAGACATCGGCTTTGCTTTTCTCCCTGCCTACTGGAGAAGAGGCTATGCCTTTGAGTCGGCTTCAGCGGCAATGGCGTATGGGAAGAAAGCGTTGGAGCTCAAGAGAATCGTCGCCGTCATGTCGCCAGACAATTATGCTTCAGACCGGCTGCTTGAGAAACTCGGTTTTCGTTTTGAGCGCATGGTCCGGCTTCCCGGCGATGCACCGGAGATCAGGCTGTATGCGGCTGCCGTCTAACAAGGCGCTGCAGCTGGCCGATTTCATACGACATATAATGTTTTTGCTTTTTTTGCAGGTGCGGCTTTTGTCGTCATAATACGTGCTGCTTCGAAAATTCAAATTCAACGGACGATGAACACGAGAGTTGCAACGCAGGCAGTGGAGATTCCGGCCAAAACAGGGCAGCCTCCTCAACGCATTCGTTACGCTGACGATAAGGCGGTCGAGAAGGCGCATCGGCGCGCGATCAAAATGTTTGCGCGCATGTTTCGTAAACTCGCAGAATAATGGGGTTTGAGTGGCCCGGCTTTCCTGTCAGAGGTCTCCGGCTTCGTTGTTCATTGCGTGTTGATCGTAAATTGCTTGATTCCTTCGGCAATTGTTTCAAACCGTCTGTTTGCCTCGTCATTAACTGAAGTCCCGAAAGCATTCGGGATTGGTCACGAAGGGTTCACCGTGTTTTAATCCTGAATGACATGGGCCTATAGCTCAGCGGTTAGAGCAGGGGACTCATAATCCCTTGGTCCCAGGTTCGAATCCTGGTGGGCCCACTGACAATTTTCGATTTGCGATTTCCGATTGCAGATTTGTTGCGGGAGCGTTCTTGGTGCTAACCAGCCAAAATGGAGTGAATAAACTCTTCCGCCTTGGGAATAACCGGTGAAAAAGCTGTGTTTTACCTGTGAGAATCCGTTGACAGCCCCGGGGAAGGTGGCAATAATAGCGCGTGTTAAAGAAATTTATCCCGCAGAAGCCAATGTCGGCGATCGGTGAAGGATCGTTGGCGGCACCTGAGGAAACCAACCGCGCCGCTCACAGCGAGCAATCAAGACAATCACAATCAACAACCGACTATCAAAAATTTATGGCTGAACACACTGGAAAAGACATCTTATCGAGCGACGTGGAAATCAAAGGCTCGATCAAATTTCAAAAGGAGCTGCTCATCGACGGAAGAGTCGAGGGCGAGATTCATTCCGAAGGAGTGTTGACGATTGGTGAACACGCGGACATTCGCGGTGAAATCAAAACGAAGTCGATCACGGTTTTCGGCAAAGTGCAGGGCAACATCACGGTGAGCGAGCGTTGCGAATTGAAATCAAAATGCACGTTGCAGGGCGACCTGAAGGCCGCTCGGCTCGTGATCGAGGAAGGCGCGACCTTTGTCGGAAAATCCGAAGTGACCAGCGGAATGAGCGTTTCAACGGGGAAACCATCCAGTGGTGCTCGGCCGGAAGTTGTCCGTCACGATGAGCCGGTCAAGACCCCGGCTTTCGGTGGCGCTCGCGTGTAATGTTAAATTAGCTTGGCTACCTCCGCGAACTAGTGCCCTCGAAGCCGTTGCCTGCTAAGGCCAGTGTGGAATGTCCGCACTGTGGCTTTAAGCAGATGGAGTATGCGGCGGCGAAGAGCACGATGTGCCGCCAGTGCGGCAATAGTTTCTCGCCATCGGCGCCGAAGCCCGGACTAAAGTTTCGGGCGAAAGAGGCGGCGGCGCCTGCGCAGGAGTCCTCCGGTTTTCGGAAATCTGAAGGCTTTTGGAATCGGCAACGAAGTCGCAGCGTCACGTGCTTCGAATGCAAGCGAAAACATGAAGTCAGTGACGCGGCCACATCGACAAATTGCCCGGGATGCAGCGCACACATCGATCTGCGCGATTATAAAGTCACAACGAGCTTCAGCCGAAGCATTCGCACCCGCGGCGACCTGCATCTTACTTCCAGAGGGGATCTCAGCAGCACGAACGTCGTTTGCCGTTCCGCGCTGATCGAAGGAAAATTGCGCGGAAATTTGCAATGTTCCGGGCCCGCGACCATCAACTTCGTCGGGAAGATCCCTGGACGGTTGACTGCGCAGCACGTGACCATAGAACGCAAAGCGGACGTCCAGTTCTTCAGGCGAGTCCGCGTCTCCAGTATTGAGATCAAGGGAAGAATGCTGGGCGAAATCATAGCGGAAACGAACGTGACGATTCATAAGAACGCGGTGCTCGAAGGGGATGTTACCGCGAAAGCGATCACAGTTGAAAAAGGCGGAATCTTTTCTGGCCAGTTGGTGATCGGCAAAGCGGATTTCACACAAGCTGAATTGTTGCCCGAGCAGAAGCCGGCTGTGGCGAGCGAAACCACGCCCGAAGCTGCCGCCCCTGTTGCTCAGCCGCTCCCTGCAACTTAATTTCAGGGATGCAAAAACTGCGACCTCGCAGTCCCTACGAAAAACTGGGCGGATATGTCCATCTGCCGCGTTTGATCGATAAGGCGAAGCTTCACCGCAAAGGTTTGCTCAACGGTTACAACTACAAAACCGTCGGCTTCGACAAACATTTTCTCGCGTTTCTAAAACTGAATGGCGACGCGTTTGAAGAAGCCGCCAATCGATTGGAGGACGACAAGGCAATTTTGCAATGGGTTCAGGAAAACGGCATCAAACATTCAAACGAAGAGGTCGAACACTGGAACAAAGAAATGATTTCGCGTCATCCGGATACGGCGGCAAAGAAGGCCCGTTTCACCCATTTTCTAAAAGAAGCCGGCGGCGATGGCCGAAAGGATATTTGCACCTACTTCGATTTGATTGAGTTCGACGAAGGCCGGTTGAAGTAGCGCTAATTACTGTAGCGGCGGTCTATGACCGCCGAATCTATTCCTAACCTAGGGCGCGTTTTCGGGGCTACAACTTCGCGAACATCTTGCTGGCTTCCTCCAGCGTTTCTTTGCTTCCGATATCCAGCCATTTGCCTTTGATCTGGAAAGTCTTCACCGGTTTGCGCGTGTAAAGCCATTGCACGAAACGTCCGGGTTGGTCGGGATTGTTACCGGCCGCGACGTAGGTGGTGAAAAGTGGAAGAACTTCGCGGGAGTAATAATAAAGCGCGATCGCCGCTAAAGTGCTCTTGGGCTTTTCCGGCTTCTCTTCGAAGTGCGTAATGATCCCCTCGGCGTCGACGCTGATGTTTCCGTATTTCTTGATCGCTTCTAGGCTTCCGACGTCGTAGACGGCGACCGCAACTTCTGACTGTTTCGCGCACTCGACAAAATCAGTGAGCGGCTCGCTGAACAAATTGTCTCCAGCGATGACAATGAGGTCGCTTTTTTTGAGATCGTCCTCTCGCGTGAGAACCAAATTAATATCTCCAATCGCGCCCAACTTGTCATCGTCGCTGGTGGAACCGTCGTTGATGATTTTGAATCTGAAATTCGAGTGTCGATTGCGATAGCCGTCCGCCCACGCTTGGAAGGCGGCTGCGAACTTGTCGTTTGTAACAATATAAATCGTTTCCAAATCTGGAACGGCCGCGAGACTATCCATTACCCATTCGATCATCGGCTTGCCGGCCACTTTCAATAGTGGCTTGGCCTTGGTCAGGGTGAGGGGATAAAGCCGTGTCGCATAACCGGCGGCGAGAATGAGTGCATTCATGCGAAGGTTCGGTCGGTCGCCGCAGTTCCTAGCGCGGCTGCCTGAAGATGCTTCTGCAGAGATGAAATTCTATGAGAGTCCGTGACTTTGCCGCGGGTCGCTTCATCAACAACGTAGAAAGTATCGATCGCCGCGCCGGTCTGCGTGCTGATGCGCGACAACGCGATGTGAACTCCTTCACGCCCGAGACATGAGAGCAATTCGTGCAGTAGGCCGATCCGATCAGGCGTTTGCACCTGGATCAATGTGTAAGCCGGATGCGCCTTGTTATCCAGGACGATGCTGGTCGGGAATTCCGCTTCTTGAGCGAGGCGATGGCGATGCTCGCGGCGTGCTCTTTCCATTAACGGACCAAAATCGAAACTTTCGTTCTCAAGGGCGGCACACAAGGTTTTTTCCACCAATGCGAGATCCTTGGAATCAGTGACGGCGCGTCCCTTGGTGTCGCACACGCGGAAAACATCGAGAACAACATGATCCGCGCGCGGAAAAATATCGGCGCTCAAGATGTTGATGGGAACGACCGAAAAAGAACCGGCAATCTTCGCCAGCAGATGCGGACGATCCCATGTGCAGATGGAGAAGATGGTGTGTCCTTGCTTCGGAAATGCTTCCCAAGAGATTGCCGGCGCAAGCGGGCGATCGTTAGTCCCCGATACATTCTCGAGAAGCGATCGAAATAACTTGAGATGCGTTACGATCTCCGGAACTCCCGAGGCCCTAAAGTAATTGTCCGGCATGAGATCGAAATGCGCTTCGATCTCGTCGGTATAATCGCCGGATAAGTGTCGAGCGGCATCGGCGCGCGAACTTTCGCGCTCAATCTTCGTTTGCTCGTGATACGCTTTTTGGTCGGCGAGATATTGCGAAGCGGCCTGAAAGAGTTCCCACACCAGCGATTCCTTCCAGTCCGACCAGGTCTCCGGACTCGTTCCCTGGCCGTCCGCCAACGTCAGCAACATCAGCGCGTCCAGGTTCCTTTGGTTTTTCACGATGTTCGCAAACTCCTCAACCGTCGCCGGATCGTCGAGATTTCTCTGCTGCGCGATATTTGAAAGAGTCAGGTGATGGTCGACCAAAAGAGTGAGCGACTTGCGCTGTTCGGATGAAAGTTGCAGCCGCGTTGCAACTCGCTGTGCGAACAAAGCACTCGCTTCGGAATGCGGACGGGCGCCCACGGCTTTGCCGGTATCGTGAAGGAGCAACGCCAGATAAAGAACGAACGGATCTTCGAGCGATTCGAGCAATCGCCTATATAAAATTAGCTTGGGATCCTCCGTGCGTGCCAGCGCATCCAGTTTATCGATGCAAACCAGTGTGTGTTCGTCCGCCGTGTAGCGATGGCAAAACTCATGCTGCACCAGGCATGTGAGTTGGCCGAATTCAGGAATATAACGCCCGAGAAAGTCCACCCGGTGCATCATCCGGAGAACGCGGCCGGTTTCGCCTTTGCGCGTTAGAATTGCCTTAAAGCTTTCCCGCGGACCCTTTGCATATCGATACGTTCGCGTGACTTGTCCGAGACACCGCGTCAACAAATCTTCCAGTTCAGGGCTAAGATCGACACGTTGCTCTTGGGCGAGTTGAAACACCTGCATCATTTCTTCGGGATTCTTTGCAAAGAGGTCCCGCTGGCTCGCGTGAAGTTGCCCGTTGCGCGTGTAAAAAGATCCTAAGTGTTTCTGGTCGCCGCGGCGTAACGGAAGAAACCCGAACAGGGATCGAGTTCTCGTTGTGGAGTAACCACTTGCGAATTGCTCCGTGATCCGCTCGGTCACACGAAAAATGTTGCGCGTGTGCTCATAATAATCCCGCATTAGTGCCTCGCTGCGCAGTTGCGCGCTTTTTTTGGAGTAATTAAGGCGCTGAGCGATTTGTTCCTGCAAGTTACGGTGCAAAACATCGGTGGCGCGCCCGGTCGCGTAGTGCAGATCGGTGCGAACGCGCAAAAGGAAATCGTAGGCCGTCTCGATCCGTCGTTGATCGGTTTGACTCAGCCAGTCTCTGCCAACCAAGTGTTTTGTCGTAAGCGAGCCCTCCTTAAAATAAGACATCCAAAGCAGGTTCTGATAATCGCGCAGGCCGCCGCAACCGCTCTTCACATGCGGCTCCTGCAGATAAACGCTGTTGCTGAATTTGTTATGCCGGGCCGCCTGATCTTGCATGCGCAATTCCGCGTATTCGCGTTCGTAACCGGCGACACATTTCGACCGGAACTCTTCGCGAAACTCATCCGCCAGTTGGGAATCACCGGCGAGATACCGCGACTCGAGCATCGCGGTTTTCGTAAGCATATCGCGGTTTGCCTGCGCGATCGCTTCTTTGATCGAGCGAGTGGAATGTCCCACTTTGAAACCAATATCCCAAAGCAGATAGAGGATTTGCTCTACCACCTGTTCGATATATGGCGAAATCCGGCCCGCGCTCTGCCGGTGCAAAAGCATGACATCGACGTCGCTGAATGGATTGAGCTCGCCGCGGCCGTATCCGCCGAGGGCGATGAGTGCCAGCGCCGACTCACTCGCACCGGTTCCTTTGCGAGCCGCGGTGGTCGCGGCCGTAAAGGCATGCCGCAATAAGACATCGACGAGATCGACGCGGCGTGCGCAAATTTCCCGGCCACCGCCGCCCGCCTGATGACTCAAACGCAAGCGGTGCTCTTCGATCTTCAAAAACCTTTTGTAGACCGGGAGAACTTCAGTGGGACGCTGCGCACCGGTGACAGCGAGCTGATTCTCTGCGTGCGCCAGGACCTGTTCGAGATGGCGGGTCATTTACAAGATCGAGCTTAGCGCGGGTGTGCCACAGCGCCAGCGGAGGTATCGAGATGCTCGCCGGACGAGCGCTGGTCAAAGCTCGATCGCGTAACGCTTCATTTTGTTATAGAGAGTCGGCCGCTGAATTCCGAGAAGTTGCGCCGCTTTCTTCTTGTTTCCGTGACATTGCGCCAGCGCCTGCAGAATCGTCGCCCGTTCCACGTCGTCGAGACTTTGCACGCCTTGCTGTGCCGCAGCGGCGCGCTCCGTTCTTTGCAGCACGGTCGGTAACCGGACTTCGGCTGGCAGCTCTTTTACGCCGACAAGATCTTGGCGGGCCAGAACGACCGCGTATTCCATTGCGTTTTGCAGCTCGCGCACATTTCCCGGCCACGAATAATCGACCAGCTTTTGGAAAGCATCCGGTGCAATGGCCGGTTCCGATTTGCCAAGTTGCTGCGCGAATTGTTTCACGAAAAACGCTACCAGCGGTGGAATATCTTCCTTTCGCTCGCGCAGGGGCGGGACCTCAATTTGAAAGGTGTTCAAACGGTAATACAAATCGGTTCGAAGCCGATTTTCCGATAAAGCTTGCGCAACCGGCCGATTCGTCGCGGCGATGAGGCGGAAGTCGGCTTTAAGTGTCCGGGTGCTACCGAGAGAGCGGTATTCCCTTTCCTGGAGCACGCGCAAGAACCGGGTCTGCAAATCGGCCGGCATTTCCGAAATTTCATCCAGGAATAGCGTGCCGCCACTCGCTTCGGAAATCATTCCGGGAAAATCGTTTGTCGCACCGGTGAACGCGCCTTTCATGTACCCAAACAGCTCGCCTTCGATCAGCGTTTGCGGAAACGCCGCGCAATTTAGTTTCACCATCGGTTTTTCCGCTCGCCGGCTGCGAACGTGAATGAGATTTGCGATGACTTCCTTGCCCACTCCGCTCTCACCGGTGATCAACACATTTGCTTCCGATGGCGCCATCGCGTTGATCAACTCCTCGATTTGCTGCATCGCTTTGCTTTTGAAAATCGGCACCGCCCGTGTCTCAGCTACCTCGAGCCGTTTCTCGAGCTGCTGAGTCCTTTGCCTGAGTTCTTCGGTTTCACGCAGGAGCGATTGCTTCTCCAGCGCCCTGTCCATCAGGCTGAGCAGCTCTTCCGATGCGTAAGGTTTGCTTATGAAATGATAGGCGCCGCGCTTAATCGACTCGATCGCGTTGCTCAACGTATCGTGCGCGGTCAAAATGATGACCTGCGTGCCAGGATGCTCGGTCTTGATCTGATCGAGCATTTCCAGCCCTTCGGCGTCGGGCAATTGAAGATCGAGCAAAACCAGCGCCGGCGATTTGTCCTTGAGCAGCTTGCGCCCGGCTGCGGCCGTGCCGGCAGTTTCGACCTGATAATTGTGCCGGCTCAGCAGCGCCTCGAGCGTAAGCAGGATGGGACGCTCATCATCGATAATCAGGATCCGCCGGTTCTCGACACCCATATTCAAACTTCGCCGAAGACGGGAAGGGGACGCCCGCAACGTTCATCTGTCGGCGCCAGAAATTGGCAACGTGATGGTTGTGACGAGTTCCGAGGCTTTCGGGTCGTATTGAGCGCGCAATTCTCCGCCATGAGCTTTGAGAATAACCCGCACTCGATTTAGGCCAAGGCCATAATGACCCTGCCCCACCTTTCCGATCGGTTCGCGTCCCCAATTCTCCGTCGATAACTCAAAACGCGCTTTCGGTTCGCTGAGAGTAAAGACAAACTTCTCGTTGTTGATCCTGGCATCAGCGGCGAGCGGTCCTTCGCCACGTTCGTGTTGAAATGCGTTCCGAAAAATCTCCAACAAGGCGAGCTGAAGCAACTGAGGATCGATCGAGACCATCGCGTCACTGGTTTGATTTTCCCAATTCACCGCCGCGCTTTCCGCCGGAAAATCCTTGAGAATCTTCTGGCGAACGTCCTCGACAAAGTCCGAGACACGATATGGCATCATGTTTGGACTGATCTGGCCAACCGCGGAAGAGATTCCTTCCAGTGTTACTGCTAGTTTTGAAATCAACGCACGCAGACGTTTGACTTCCTCCTTGAGCTCCGCGTCTTCCCCTGTCAGCTCGCTGACAAAAGCGGCTTGCAATCCGGCTGCGTTCAAGTCGTTCCTAAGGTCATGGCTGAGCTGCCGCACAAAGCGGACAATATTGTCCCAGGAAACGTTAATGTCTGATTGATTTCCGGGGGGCGCGGCCGCAGCCATAAGTGTTTGGATGTCGATCAAAAACCTTCCCGCATCATTTTGCGAGCGAAAATTTGTCGTCCCCTGCGTCCTCGCCCTTTGAAGTCTTGACGGCGGGATCATTGCTCGCAAGATGGCGCAAGGCATGAAACACATCTTCCGGGTCGGCATCGAGGGAATGCGCAATCTCTTCGGCGGTTTTGGCTGACTTTGATAGTTGGCCGCGCACTTCACTCTGCAATTCCAGCAATTTCGTGGCCGCCTTCTTCCCCGCCTCCACTCCGGGCTGGTGATAGGCATTGATGTTTACCAGCGAGCCATAGAAACCGACTGCGCGTTCATAAAGCGCAATCAGCGCACCGACATGGAACTCGTCCACGCTGGTAATACTCAACGTGATCGATTCGCGTCCGCTGTCGTAGAGCGCGGATCGCGTGCCGCGCAGAAAACCCTGGAGGTAATCGCCGCTCGTGAATCCCGGTTCGACTTCGAAGGGCGCACCTTCTCGATCTTTGCCTACCTCGATGAACGTCACGAAAAAATTCAGAACACCGTCGCGCAATTGCTGCACGTACGCGTGCTGGTCGGTCGAGCCTTTGTTACCGTAAACGGCAATGCCTTGATGCACCACGTTGCCTTGGAGGTCTTTTTCTTTGCCTAACGATTCCATCACCAGCTGCTGCAAATATTTGCTGAACAGCGCAAGCCGATCTTTGTAGGGCAGAATGACCATGTCTTTCTCGCCTTTGCCGTTTCCGGCGTAATGCCACATCAAAGCGAGAAGCATCGCGGCATTTAGCGTGGCGTCATGGGCGCGCGTCCGCTCGTCCATCGCAGCAGCGCCCGCGAGAAAATTATCGATCTTAAAGCCCTGAAATGCCATGGGCGCGAGGCCGACCGCGCTCATGATGGAAGTGCGGCCACCAACCCAATCGTGCATCGGAAAACGTATGAGCCATTCGTTCTTCTCTGCGTATTTATCGAGATTGCTTGCCTCTCCGGTGACGGCGATCGCGTGCTTTCCAAACGGAATTCCTTTGGCTTTGAATTTTGCTTCCGCCTCCAGCATCCCGTTGCGCGTTTCCTTCGTCCCGCCGGATTTTGAAATTACGATCGCCAAGGTCTGCGAAAGAAGATTGTCGATCTTGGCGAAGGTCCGATCGAATCCGTCTGGATCAGTGTTGTCCAAAAAGTAAATGTCCATCGGATCGGCGGACGAGCCGAGAGCCTCTGCGACAAATTGCGGACCCAGCGCCGAACCGCCAATCCCGATCAAAAGAACGTGCTCGAATTTCTTTCCGTTCGCGGCCGCGATCTTTCCGGAATGAACATCGGCCGCGAACGCCTTGATGTGCTTGTTCGTCTCTTCGATGTCGCGCCGAAGATCGGGATTCGGAGCCAGCGCCGGATTGCGCAGCCAATAGTGGCCGACCATGCGGTTCTCATCCGGATTCGCGATTGCGCCTGCCTCCAACTCGCGCATGGCCGCAAACGCCTTGTCGATTTTCGGCCGCATCTTGTCGAAGAAATCGTCGCCAAATTTCATTCGGCTGATGTCGATCGAAAAATCGACATCGTCGTAACGCAGGAAGTACTGTTGGAAGCGCTGCCAGAGCGAGGATGACGCCATGTCTCAGTCCTAGCGGGAAATTTCTTTCTTCGAAAGACTTATCTCGACGGTGTAACCGCTTTCCCTGGGCTGTTCTTAATCGGTATCTCCTGCTGCGGAGCAACTTCGTATTCTGGTTTCGCAACGCCCATCAGCCAATGGTCGAACCAGCCGACGATGTGCTGCAGCCGCTCGACTCGATGCCACGGTTGACCGGAGCGCGAAAGCTCATGCGACTCGTTCGGAAAACGAACCATCACCGTAGGAATTTTCCGGAACTTCAATGCGCGAAACATTTGCTCGCCACCGGCTCCTGGCGGCGTCCGATAATCCACCTCGCCGAGAATAAACATCATCGGCGTCTTTACGTTCTTTATATAAGTGATCGGCGACCGCACCTTGAAATCCTGCTCTTCATCAAATGGCGGCCCCTTGAACCACCTCGGCTGAAACAGAGTAAAATCCGCCGAGTACCACCAAGCGCTCCAGCTCGCGATGTCGCGTTGGGCCACAGCGGCGGCGAAGCGCGTTGTTTGTCCGACTACCCAATCAGTAAGCAATCCGCCGCCGCTGCCGCCGGTCACGCCGAGTTTCTTGTCGTCGATGTAGCCGCGCTTGATCACTTCATCCACGCCTGCCATAAGATCTTTGTAATCGTCGCCCGGATAGTGATACTGAATCACGTTCCCAAAATCCTGGCCGTAAGTCGTGCTCCCACGCGGATTCGGATAAAGCACCACGTAACCTTTTGCCGCCATCCATTGGAACTCATGCTCGAAAATATAGCCATAGGCGCCGTGCGGACCGCCATGAATGTTCAGGATCAGCGGATATTTTTTTGCCGGATTAAAGCCCGGTGGTTTTTGGACCCACGCCTGAATCTTTTTACCATCGAAACTTTGATACGAAATCTCTTCCGGCTCGGGCAGATTGAGCTTGGAGAAAAGTTCGTTGTTAATGTTCGTTAATTGCCGCGGTTCGCTGCCGGGGCCATCCATCGAGAACAGCTCGTTAATTCGCGTCGCCGTCGAAACGGTATAGATAATGTTCGAAGAATTTGTAGATGCGCGAAAACGGACAACCGCTTGATTGCCGTGCGTCAGGTCGGTCGGTTTACCGCTCGCAACATCAAACGACGCGAGAATAGTTCGGCCTTCTTTTCCATAGATCTCAATCAAGCTGCGGCCGTCCGACGACCAGATCGGAACGTTGCCCCCGCCACCGCGTGGAGCAGCGCTGTCCCCGAAGACTCCGCTGCCCAAATCGTAATCAAAATCCGCGGTCAGATTCCGCGGCTTCGCGTTCGCGGTAAGATCGGCTACCCACAAATCCGGTTCCGTATATGAATTGACCGGCTGTGTGGTTGAAGCAATGAATGCTATCTGTTTGCCGTCGGGGCTGAGCGCCAAGTCGCCCACGTCCATGTCAAACGTATTGAGCTTTGTCGCGTCGCCGCCGGTAAGGCTGATCGAATAAAGCTCGGTCTTCGCCAACTCGTAGTAAGGCTCATCGACGCGCAGCGAAGTAAAATAAATTCGCGAACTGTCTTTCGACCAGACCACCCCGCCTTCATCGAAACGGCCGAAGGTGATCTGCTTCGGTTGCACTTTTTCATCCGCGCTGTGCGGCGCCGGGATGGTCCAGATATGCTGCGGATGTTTCGGATCAAGATAGCCCTCGTTGTCTTCCCGATAAACCGCGTGCGTGATTACATGGATATCGCTCTCATGTTCCGCCTCGCTCTCCGCTTTCTTAACTGCTGCATCGGAAGCATTCCCGGTTCCTTTTCCGGGTGAACTGGATGGCGAGGAACGAGCCGCCCCTTTCTCGTTCTTAGGCGACGCCGAAGCCTCCGCGCTCACTGCCTTCTTCAATTCCTCTTCCTTGCTCTTCTTTTTCTCCTGCTTCTCCAGATCCTCAGCGTTAGTGGAACTAGTGAAAGCGATTGCTTTCCCGTCCGGCGACCATTTCGGATCGCCCGCGCCCTTCGGCAAATCGGTAAAGGAAAACGAATCGCCACCCGCCATTGACAGGATCGACAACTGCGGCGGTTCCGGTTTGCCATCTTTCTCGGTCGCGCGAACAAAGAGCAGATATCTTCCATCAGGCGACCAGCGCGGCGCGCCATCATGCTTACCAGTCGTCAATTGGCGGGGCTGGTCGCCGCCTGAGGTCGGCACCGTCCAAATCGAAGTGTCGTAGCCCTCCTTCTTCTCATTCACCGTCACGCGCACAAACGCCACGCGCGACCCATCCGGCGAAACCTGCGGATCCCCGATCCAGACAAAATCGAAGAGGTCTTTTTCAGTGATGTTGCGCTTCTGAGCGAAAGCGGGGCTGATTCCGGCGGCGGCAACAAGCACATAGGTGAGAAGTGTGCGCATGGATTCCTTTCAGGAGCGATTGTTGATCTCGTCTTACATGTGCTCGATGACATTATCGCCGAACTGCGAGCATTTAATTTCGGTGGCGCCTTCCATGAGACGCGCGAAATCGTAGGTGACGCGTTTGCTGGCGATCGCGCCGTTCAGACCTTTCAAGATTAGATCGGCCGGTTCGGTCCAGCCCATGTAACGGAACATCATCTCGCCGGACAGAATGACCGAGCCGGGATTTACTTTGTCCTGGTTCGCGTACTTCGGCGCGGTGCCATGGGTTGCTTCAAAGATGGCGTGACCGGTGATGTAGTTGATGTTGCCACCGGGCGCGATGCCGATGCCGCCGACCTGCGCGGCGAGCGCATCGCTCAAGTAATCGCCATTCAGGTTGAGCGTAGCGATGACGTCGAAATCTTCAGGTCGCGTTAGGATTTGCTGCAGCGTGATGTCGGCGATGGCGTCTTTGATCACGATCCCGGCGCCAGGTTTTCCCATCGGAATCTTGCACCACGGCCCGCCGTCGATCTCTTCCGCGCCGAAATATGACTTCGCAATTTCGTAGCCCCAATCGCGAAACGCGCCTTCGGTGAACTTCATGATGTTGCCTTTGTGCACCAGCGTGACGCTCTTGCGTTGATTAAGGATCGCGTAACTGATCGCGCTGTGGATCAAACGCACGCTCCCAGCACGGCTCACCTGTTTGATGCCGATGCCGACCATAACGTCGGTCTTTTCCGGCGCGCCGACTCTCTTCCAGAACTCTGCCGCTTTCTCTTTGGTGCCGAAACGAATCTTCTCGAACTCCTTCGGAAATTCCTTGGCGATAAAATCGAGCACCTTTTGAGATTCAGGCGTGCCGGCGGCCCATTCGACTCCCGCGTAAATGTCCTCCGTATTTTCGCGGAAAATCACCATGTCCACTTTTTCCGGATGTTTCACGGGCGACGGGACACCTTTGAAGTAATGCACCGGCCGCAGACAGACGAAAAGATCGAGAAGCTGGCGCAGCGCGACGTTGAGTGAGCGAATCCCACCACCGATTGGCGTCGTCAGGGGGCCTTTGATGCCAACCAAAAATTCGCGAAACGCTTCAACCGTGTCGTCCGGCAGCCAGCTGTCGAACTTGTCCTTCGCGCTCTGACCGGCAAAGACTTCGAACCAGGAAATCTTCTTTTTGCCTCCGAAGGCTTTTTCGACTGCGGCATCGAACACGCGGACGCTCGCCGCCCAAATATCGGGTCCGGTTCCATCGCCGCGAATGAACGGAATAATCGGCCGATCCGGCACGTTTAATTTTTCGGCTCTCGTGATTTTCTCCCCGGCTGGCGGAGTAATGTCTTTGTAAGGCATAGAGACCGAAAGTGTAGCGGCGAGTGGGGCACCCGCAAGGACGCAGAGCGACAGACGTGTCGCCCGCAATCCTGCAGAGGGGTAGAGATCTTGACGGAATTGCAGCAGCGTACGGGAGCGCGACCCGTGACTGGCTTTTCCAGGGTAATCGCGACGTCCCCGGTGGTTATCGTCCAGCACGACCGCATTTTGTCGGCCGTAGATTCAAAAGTATAACAATCTGATCACTAGGCGGTTGCGGCCTGCGTCCATGTCGCTCGGACGTGTTTTCGGGCTCCGAGGTATATCTATGTGTGACAATTACAACAATTGATTCCGATGACCAGCCTTCACTCTCACTTATTCGTACCCCGGGAGAGGGACCCAATTACTACCCGAATTGGCGGCTCTTGCAGGCAGAACATTACCTCCGACAACTCCATACCCTGGCGCCCGGCGCGCCCACCCTCGAGCAGATTCTGGAAGGGGAATGTGACGAATTCGTTCGCGACCTTCTTCTCTTTCACGAGGGTCAGCCATGCGGGCACGCCGACGCGATTGCTTACGCGACCAGTTGGAGCAAGGAGGATCTCATCTCGCGCGCAGGCGCACTGATTTGCACGATGGTTCTTGCTCGCGGAAGCGCGGCCAAGATTGCCCAGGAGACGGCCACGACGGAAGAGAAAATTACGACTTTCGAGAAACTATATTTCGATGTCCGTCCTTATTTGGACTGCGCCGCAGTCATTAAGGGAATTTACTCCTCGGCGGTCGGAATTGAAGAGCGCTGGTTTATGATCGCGCTTAAGGACGGTTGGGCCGGCGTCGAGAAAGCTATCCTGTCGCCATGCGCTCGCCGTCGCGGTGGCGAACGCAGCTTGGACGCTGCGATCGGCATTATGTTAAACCGCGTTGAGGACGGGGTCCTGAATCTGGAGGCGTCCGGGATCGAGCCGGGCGATCGCGATTTGCAACGTCTCGCGGCCCTGGCTGATATTCGTGCGACGGGGCTACCGGCTCTGTGCCAGGAGACAGATGAAGCGGAGCAGGACAAGCCGACCAGTCTGGTTTCGTACCCTGCCTTTTCGAAGTTGCCTGCTGCAGGGCGCGAACGTGTCCGTTTATTTTTGAGTGATTTTATGGACAAGGTGGCGAAGAAAGAGGCGGAATCCAAGTCGGTGGAAGCGCTTGGATCTGCCGATCCGGAATCTGACGCTGGCAACAAATCGGTCGATACCCCGGAGACACCAGTCTCGTAACGTTGATGCGTACATCGAAGCAGCCCTTGGCCAGTAAGAAATTAGCCGCGAAGCCATCCGTTCGGCGTCGCCGCCGTCACCGTAACCGCCGACGCCAACGACGTCGCGAGGGCTTCGTGCGCGAAGTGGCGGCGAGCCTAATACCGGAGCTGCTTTCGCCACAGGATGCGATCGATTTGTTCTGTGGATCCCTGACCTCTGCCCGCTACGCGCTGAAACGTATACGGCGCAGCCAACTTGCAAATTGCGCACCGCCGTGGCGTTCTGAGAAGATTCCATATGAACACATCCCGACTGTTTTGCGGCCTGTTCCTCAGCTTAGTTGCCTCAATCGAAGTCTGACTTTTCCGCCGATTGTTCCAAAGAAAATTTTAGTCCACGAAATCAGTGTCGCCGAAGTTCTCCCGATCGTGAGAGCGCGGGGTAAGACCGAACCTCCCCATCAGCTGCTCGATGTGTTTGCGGTCGGCACCGGTTTATCGTGGGAACTCTCGGCTCAGATTCTCTTGGCCCGTCACGTCATCGCCACGCCGTTCACCGCACGTCAAATCGCTGCGGTTAAGAGCGCGAGGCTCTTTTGGGATCAGTATTCGCAAGGTCGAAATCGCTTTGCGTCGCTGGCTGCTTCGGGTCAGGTGCCGCGGTTTTGCGGCGACTGGGCCTACTTCGACCACGCCGAGCTGGAAACTCTGCTGCCCGGAATTCTCGTTCCGAAAAGGCTACAGCGTTGGGATTATTTCACCAACTACGGAGTTCATGGCACAGAATTCGGCTTGGACGTGTATGCCGCGCCTGGATGTGCACCTCTATTCCAGCATCAGTTTATCGATCGGTTTAACCCGCTCAGTTTTGGCAGCGCTGGTTAATTCGCAGACGTTTGCGGCGGATGCTTTGGCGACAGACTTCATGCCAATCGATCCAACTAAATTTCGCAAAATTTTGGCATTTTTGACGCCGATCAGCCCTTCGAACCAAATTATACAGTGTGCATATTGGAGAAACCAAACAGAGGACGTGCCGCCAGAGGTCGGCCTCGCGACCTCGTCCCCGGCTCGTAGCTCAGGCATTGGCGGCCGCGAAAGGCCTTAAGAGCTGAGCCCGATATGAATCCGCCAAGTAGCTTCGACCTTGGGCCAGATCTTCTCGAACGGCTGTCGCCGATTACGATTTTGCTCCAACGCACGATCGAAGACTACTTGGCAGTCCGTCTCAACGCGCATACAGGAGTCTATTCGAATGGGGTCGGCCCGCGAGTTCGAGATACGCGTGGACCCATGAATAAAAAGGTCGGCGAAATCGCTGAAGACCTTCTCGCCGCAAAGCTGGCCGACGGATTAAGTAGACGTTATCTCGAGACACTTCGGAGTCACCTCCATCGGTTTGCGGCAGTTGTGGACAGGGGGATTGAATCGGTCTCTATCGCTGAGATCGAGGCTTGGCTTCGATCGCAAAGTATCGGACCACGTGCTCGCAATAATATGCGCGCCTCGGTCATCACACTGTTTCGATTTGCTCGTAAGCAAGGCTATCTGGTTAGAGGAATGCCAACTGAAGCCGATGAAGTGAGCAGAGCAAAAGAGATTGGCGGAAAGATCGGCGTCTTAACCCCGACTGCCCTGGAAACGGTCTTGTCGAAGGCACCAGACCAAGTTCGGTTGTTTGTCTTATTCGGCGCATTTACAGGTATGCGCTCGAGCGAGATCTTGCGACTGGAATGGGCCGATGTGAATCTGCAGCGTCGCTTCGTCACGGTCGCAGCCCAGAAAGCGAAAACGGCAACCCGTCGTCTTGTCCCGATTCTCCCGAATTTATTTTCGTGGCTGCAGCGCTATGCGGATGCGACCGGCGCCCTCTTTCGCTCGCGACGCGACGCCGCGAACGCCATTGCTTTTGCGAAAAGTTGCGGCGTCGAATGGCCTAACAATGCTCTGCGACATAGTTACGCCACCTACAGGCTCGCCGTAACAGCGGACGCTCCTCGCGTGGCGCTTGAAATGGGGAACAGCCCGCAAAAACTGATCACAAACTACCGAGAGCTCGCTGATGCGCAGGACGGTCAAACTTGGTTTTCGATCACGCCACGGGATTGAAAATCGTAACATGGGTGATAACCTTTCCTTTATATCTCATAAAGTGAGAAAGAACCGTAAACCCCCTCTAGTCTCCTACAGAATGAGACTTGGTAGTGAAGAGCTTCAATTGAGCGGTCCCATCCATCCAGACTTAATTC
>OCZU010000948.1_pt1 | contig 19537 bp, 19 predicted proteins | sample 1539001 | NCBI WGS metagenome assembly OCZU01 (sample SAMEA3539306, study PRJEB22396) | soil metagenome | biome: tundra; feature: field; material: soil | place: USA | collected 2010-05 | depth 0.15 m | reverse complement strand
ATCTGCATCGCCGGGCCGCTGCTGGCGCGGTTGCGCAAGGCGCGGATTTCGCTGCCCGGTGGCTGCGTCATCGGCGCGCGGCCAATCAATTTGCATTTGAAAGGCTTTGAGGCGCTCGGCGCGAAAATCAAAATTGAGGGCGGCTATGTGGATGCGACGGTAAAGAAACTGGCGGGCGGCTCGATTTTTCTTGGCGGTCGCGCCGGCCCGACGGTGCTTGGCACGGCGAACGTGATGATGATGGCGGCGCTGGCCGACGGCGTGACGGTCATCGAAAGCGCGGCGTGCGAGCCGGAAGTGATGGACCTCGCCAACTTTCTCAACGCGATGGGCGCAAAAATTTCCGGTGCGGGCAGCCCGACCATCACGATCACGGGCGTGGAAAAATTGCACGGCGCGGAACACGAGGTGATTCCCGACCGGATCGAGGCAGCGACATTCATCATCGCCGCCGCCGCGACGAATGGCGAGGTGACGCTCAAAGGCGCGCGCGCGGATCATTTGCACGCAGTGATTGACAAGTTGAAGGAGGCGGGCGTGAGTGTCGAGCGGCGCGGTTCGGATTTGGTTGCCCGACGCCATGGCCGGCTCAAGCCGGCGGACATCACGACGCTGCCGTATTCCGGTTTCCCGACGGACGTGCAGGCGCAGATGATGTCGCTGTTCGTGCTGACGCCGGGCATCAGCATCATCACCGAGCGGATTTTTGAATCGCGCTTTATGCACGTCAGCGAACTGGCGCGGCTGGGCGCGGACATCGAGATTGAGGGGCCAAGCGCGATCGTGAAGGGCGGCCGGCCGTTGAGCGGCGCGCCGGTGATGGCGAGCGATTTGCGCGCGTCGGCGGCGCTGGTCATCGCGGGCATGGCGGCGAAGGGCGTGACGCAGGTGAACCGCATCTACCATCTGGACCGCGGCTACGAAAACATTGACGGCAAGCTGCGGCAACTGGGCGCGCGCATCCAGCGTGTCGAGGAAAAATGAATTCTATAGACGATAAAATATAGGACTGCCCCTATGACCCATTTACTTTAGTTTCTCTGAACCTATGTTATGGATCTAAACGAAGCATTAAACAATTCGAGGCAGTCGAGGCAAACTTGGGCAAACTCGATCAGATTTGGAAACAGATAAAAAAGCTGCTGCCGTCTATTGACCAGGTGCAAGTTGGCGACAAGGAGCAATATCTCCAGATGCAGCGTTCGTTCGAGCAGATTGCAAAACAGATGCCGAGAATTGACGGGTTTGAACTAAAAGTCTGTCTTGATCACCCTGACGAAATTTTTCGCAACAAGATAGACACTTTGGAAGTCGGAGAGCTTATTGATCGCGCCGCACTTGATACGCACCTTCATCGGCTAGGCGAGATACTTAGCGACTATCGCTTTCGTGTTGAGTCGAAGCGCCGCGAATTTGCGCGTCAGACAGTTCAAGATCTCTGTGCGCGAACTGAACTAAAGCTTGAGGAACTGCGGCCATCTTGGAAGAGACAGAAAACGAATACCTCATTGGCAAAATCCAAGTGGCAAGAACTTACTTCCTTATTCAAGAGCATTGACGCACTTCTTGGTAAAAGTCTCGGACGTCCAGAGCGATGGAGCGACATGGCCACGCATTTGTCCTTTGGCCAGAGAGGTGACTACGACGACATAGTGTCTCACGATTGGCCGAATATTCGCCAATGGCTTGATCGTGCGTTGTATGCCGAGTCTGATCCGATTCCTGTTACTGCAAAAGATCTAGGAGAACTGGTCAGTTCAAAACCGCAAGGCCAAGTGGCTACAGAATTGAATTGGGAAGCGCTGTCACCTGAAGATTTTGAAAGATTGGTTTTCAATCTGATTGATCAAACCAAAGGATACGAGAACCCACAATGGCTCACTCACACCAACGCTGCGGATCGGGGCAGGGATTTGTCGGTGGAGCGCATTCTTCAAGATGCGCTGGCGGGAAGCCGAAAGCAGAGAGTGATATTAGCCTGCAAGCACACTAATAAAGTAAATCTGAAAGTCGTTTCTGAACTTCAGGTTCAAATGAGACTTTGGAATTCGCCGAGAGTTGACGAGTTAATCGTCGTTACGACGGGACGATTTACAACCGACGCGATAGACTGGATCGAAAAGCACAATCAAAGCTCTGATGTGATGAGAATTGAAATGTGGGCTAACAGTCATTTGGAGCGTCTGCTTGCTCGGCGGCCTGAATTAATAGCTGAATTCAAGCTTCGCAGCTAGCCCTGACACATAAAGTAAATAGGTCATAAAAGGCCAGTCCCAAGTATTGAAAATTTTTCGCAGCGTAGGAACGTGGACAGTGTCGCCTCAAGCGGATGCTTGAAACTCCACGGCGAGGAACTGTCCGCGCACCGAAGATTATTTCTCCGCAAAATTATGACGGGTGACAAGTGGCGGGTGACATGAGCGGCGTCACTGGTCACTTGTCACCCGTCACGTCATCTGATGGCGCGTTTCCGCCGTCGCTTTGCTATGGCGCGACAAGTTCATGCGGCGACGAGCTGGCTGTTGGCGTAGATGCGTGCCTGCCGCTTGACGCGGAGCACGGCGGCATCGGTTTTTTCCTCGAACAGCACCGGGAACACCAGCAAGGGGAACACGGTCGCCCAGGCGAGCGCCGCCGCATCGTTGGCCGCGCGCCGCAGCGGAGCGTTCAACTCCGGCGTCGCCGCGACCAATTGCTGCGCGAGCAGTTGGTCTTTGAGCCGCTCAAATTCAGTTTCCTGTGTGGCGCGAAACGGAGCAGGCGGACTGGCCCGCAGCTCGAAGCGCGTTTCCGGGCCGAACTCGGTCGGCACGAATGTTTTATTTTTGTTCATATGCTGTTTTTCTTTCTTGGTTTGGTTAAAAAGCAAAAGACCCGCGATTGACTGGCAATCGCGGGTCTTTTGAAAATCTTAAGGTTAAATCAGAAGTTCGTTCCCACGATGCCAACACGGCAGCCAACGCGCGTCCAAATGGACATCTGTCCATTGACTTGCGCGTGCTTCAGTGTTGGAGCAAACGTGGTTTTCATATTCAACGCGAATAGGAAACACCATTTTAGGGTGTTTGTCAAATGGATTGCGCGGGCGAAAATTGCGTTGTCGGATTCCGGCGTGGTGCTAGATTGGTTTCAGAGCATGAGCGACAAAGCGTTGAAGATGGTGACGTGCAGTTCGTGCGAGACGAAGGTGTTCATCCCCGGCGATCTCGCGCCGCTGGCGACCGTGCCGTGCAGCAAATGCGGGCATCCGATCATGATGCCGATGATGCTGCGGCAGTTCGAACTGCGCAGTTTCGTGGCGTCCGGCGGCATGGGCACGGTGTATCGCGGCTGGGACACGGTGCTGGAACGGCTGGTGGCGGTGAAACTGATGAAGAAGGAACTGCTGGAAGACCCGACGTCGATGGAGGGTTTTTACCGCGAAGCCCGCGCCTGCGCCCGGCTCAACCACACCAACATCATTCATATCTACACGTTCGATGAATGGGAAGGGTTGCGTTATCTCGTCATGGAACTGGCCGACCGCGGCAGCCTCGACACGCGCATCGAAAAACAGACGCGCGTGGACGAACTGGCGGTGCTGGACATCGGCATCAAGATCGCCTCCGCGCTCGACCTCGCGCTCAAGCACAATTTGATCCACCGCGACATCAAGCCCGGAAACATCCTATTCGATTACGACAATGAGCCGAAGCTGGTGGATTTCGGCCTCGCGCGCAAAGCCGATGCGGAGCAGGAATACGGCGCCATGGTGGACGGCACGCCCTATTACGTCGCGCCGGAAAAGATCAACCGCGAGCCGGAGACTTTTTTGTCGGACATGTACAGCCTTGGGGCGACGCTGTATCACGCGCTGACCGGGGCGGTGCCGTTTGATGCACCGACAGTGGAGGCACTCGTGGCGGCGCAAGTGCGGGAGCCGTTGACCCCGCCGAATCTGGTACTTCAGGAAATCACGCAGCCGACGAGCGACGCGCTGGTGAAGGCCATGGCGAAAAATCCGTCCGACCGGTTCTTGAGCTACGACGAGTTCATCATTGCGCTGGAGGCGGCGCGCAGCCTGCTGCTCCGGGAACGCTCAATCTCGCCGCAAAGCCAGAACCCGGCAAAGGCCAAGGGTCTCACCAGCTGGTGGCGGCGGTGATAAAATAAATGAAAAGGCGGGCGTTGCCGGCCGCCGTGATCGTACTAAAATTCAAAGCTCAGTTGGGCACGCTGTTGGTCGAGCTGCCGGTGCTTTCAGGATTCATCTTCTTTTTCTTCTTCTTTTCGCCGTCAGCATTTGCGCCGAAGCGGATGCTCGTCGCGGTCAATTTTCCGTCCGCGCTTTTCTTGTAGGTGCCAGCGGCCGTTTCACCCACGACACCGTCTTCCAAGGTCGCTGGCAGGGTGTCTTTGGTGATTTTGGTTTCGGAAGTGATTTCAAACGTGCGCGTGCCCACCGTAAGCGTCATCGCGTTCGTGTCCACGGCGGTCAGTTTGCCGTTGAACGCCGCGTGGTCATGTTTTTTATGTTTGGCTGGAGCTGGCTGGTCGGAAGCCGCTGCCGGTGCATTGGTCGCGCCATCTTGCGCGCGGATGGGGGTCGGTGCGGCGACAACAGCTGCCGCAAACAAACTCAAGGCGGTGATTTTGAGGATTATTTTTTTCATTTGGATTTTACGGGTTTTATTGAAAGACGGACAAATTAAGAAATGGTTTCACCAAGTTCAATCAATTTCACCATGCACCCTCGGTGATCAATTCGGCGATGTTCTGGGCCAGGTCCTCCGCGAGCAATGGCGTGGCCTGCCGCTCGGATGACGCCAGGTCCGTGCCGACGGTCACCAGGGTGTAGCCGGTTACATCCTTGTCGAGCAGCACCTTGCCGCTGGCATGTTCGCGCGCGACGACATGGGCGGTGATGTTAACGCGGTAACTCTGCGCGGTCGTCACATCCGTGTTCAAATAAGCCACCCCGATGCGGTGGTAATGGGTGATGACGCCGGTGACGACGACATCGGCCGCCCCGTGCGTGGCGAGGTCGTAGGTGCCGTCCGTCTGCAGGCGTTCGCGCAACGCCTGGGTGACGGCGTCGCCGAGGCGCGGCTGCAGCGTCTGGTTGTTGAACGGGAAAATCTCGATGGATTTTGCGCTGGCGACCGCGCCGTTGACCGGGCCGAGGTGATAGCCGCCGCAACCGGCGAGCAACGCCACCACGCCGATCAAAAAAATTCCGGGCAGGCGCATTTTAACTGGCGGGCGAACTTTGCAGCAGCGGCCGCAGCGCCTCAATGCGCTGCCGGGCCTGCGCCGCGTAAGGCGAATTGGGGTTGAGCTGCAACACCTCGTTGTAATAAACAATCGCACCGTTGCGGCGCTGAATCGCACTCAAGGTCTTGCTGTTTTCATAAAACTGCGCGACGACATAACTGCCGCGCACCTGCTCGGCCTTGAGCAGGATGATGGCTTTCTGCGCGTCCGCCACCCGCTTGTCGTCGGGAAAAATGGTGATGAAATCGGTGTAGGCGGCGATGGCCAGCCCGGCCTTGCCCTGGTCGTATTCAGCCTTGGTGGACTGTTGTTGATAGGCGATGGCCCAGCGATACATCGCGTCGGCGGCGATGACCGGCTGGTTGTGATAACGGTCGGCGGCGGTTTGATAGGCTTTCACCGCAGCTTCATAATCCTTGTCTTTTTCACGGGCGGCACCGATCTGTAATTGCGCATGCGGGGCCACTTCGCTGTAAGGTCCGTTGTTGACAATCTTGCCGTACATTTTTGCGGTCTCGTCCATCGAGGTGTACAGCGGCAGGTAACCCCAGAAGATGCGGAAAAATTCCCCGCCATAAAAACGGTTCGCGATCTCATATTGCCGCCACAGGACTTCGTCGTAGTTCTGGCTGCGTGGATATTTCTTGAGGAGATCCTGGTATTTGTCGAACGCCGCTTCATCCCGGTGCTGCTTTTCGAGGCAGCGGCCGATGAGATATTCCGCGCGGGGCGCGTAATCCGACAACGGCCAGACCTTCAGAACGCGGTAGGCCGCGTGCAGCGCTGTGGCATCATCATTGTTCTTGAAGGCCTCCTCGGCCACTTCGAGCTGTTCCTTGGCGCGGGCGCGCGTCCATTTGGCGTTCGAGCCGGCCGGTTCGTAATACCAGCCCTCGCCCGGCGCGTAAATCAGCGGCGCGGGCGAGCGGAACGGCAGCAGCGCGACGAAAGTAGCGGCGAGCAGGAGGAGAATGAACCGGCGATTCATGCGCTGACGTTAGCGACCTAAATTCGGCAAGTCAAGGCGGGCCACCTTGCGGTTTCATCCCCGATAAAGCACCAGCAGGCCATAATCGTTCAACATCTTCTGCGTGCCGATGTCCAGATGCGTGTAGGAGATCGTGTGCATCGCGATGACGTTCGGCTCGCCCACCTCGTTCAAAAATTTCGTGACCACCTCGTCAAACTTGTCGTGGCCGGACTCGATGCACGCCGCGTGCTTGATCGTATGCGAGAGGATTCTCTTGCCCGCGCCGCGCACCACCGCCTCCAGCGGCGGCTTCGACTTGGCGATGAGCGGGGCGGGTGACTTGTCGAGCACCGGCACCTTGAGGTGCATCTCCACCTTGGCGGCGGCGGAGGTCGAGATGGGGCTGGCCGCGAGGCTCGGCGGCGGCAGGGCGGGCTCGGCGGGCGCGTTCGGCGACGGAATGGTGATGGTTTCATGGCACGACGGGCATTCGATGTTCGTGCCGGCACCGGAACTGTCCACGGCCAGTTCCTGCTCGCAGTTGGGGCAGTTAAAAACAATATCCATAAGCGCAAAGGTTTTGGTGTGACTGGGAACCGACATTAAACCCGCGCCGCGCCGCAAACCAGAAAAAAATTGCACCGGATTTTGCCGCAATTCCATAACGGTTGGTTTTTTGGTGCCGGCCATTTATGCTTCGCCGGCATGAGCCGTCGGAATTTGATAGAAAAGGTTCGAACGCACGGCCTGGTTTGGCTGGGGCTGCTGGTCATTCTGGTTTTCAATTTTTGCCTTCGCTGGCATCTGCGGGAGCTGCCCTTGGAACGCGATGAAGGCGAATACGCCTACGCCGGCCAGCTCATTTTGCAGGGTGTTCCTCCTTACCAACTGGCCTGGAACATGAAATTTCCCGGCGTTTATTTCGCCTACGCCACGTTGATGCCGGTCTTTGGCGAATCGGCATCGGGCATCCATCTCGGACTGATTTTGGTGACCTCCGTCAGCATATTGCTGGTTTTTTTCATCGGGCGTGAGTTGATGAATTCCGTCGGCGGCCTCATGGCGGCGGCACTTTTCACGATGCTGTCCGGTCTGCCGTTCGCTTATGGACTCGCCGGACACGCAACCCATTTTGTCGTGCTGTTTGCCTGTGCGGGAACTTGCTGCCTGTTGATGAAGGAAAAATCGAGGCCGTTACTCTGGATGTTCATTTCAGGAACGGCTTTTGGCGCGGCCATCTTGATGAAGCAACACGCCTGCATCTTCGCCGCCGGCGCTTTCGTGTGGGTGGTTTGGCAGGCCTCATGGCGCGGAAAAAAACCGGCCTTGCCCGCCGCCGTTTTTATCGGCGGCGTGGCCGCGCCGTTGCTGCTGACTTTCGCCCTGCTGGCGCTGGCCGGAGTCTGGGGTCGTTTCTATTATTGGACGATTCAATATGCGCGCGAATATGTTTCCATTTTCCCTTTGCGCGCGGTACCGCGCCAGTTTGCGGCCGGATTCGGGCCGATATTCCATTCCGGCATCTGGGTCTGGCTGCTGGGGGTGGCGGGGCTCGGCCTGGTCTTTTTACGGACAGCATTCCGCCGGGCCGCCATTCTGGGTGCCGGCTTGTTCCTCGCCGGCATGGTGGCGACGTGCCCGGGATTTTATTTTAGCGGCCATTATTTTCTCATGGCCATGCCAGGCCTGGCCTTGTTGAATGCCGTGTGGCTGCTCACCCTCGCCGTCTGGCTGAAAAAATTTCCAAGTATCCGGCTGCTTAATTTTTTGCCGGCGTGCCTTTTTTGTGTCGTCGTCGCGGATTTGCTGGCCAGAAATGCCGCGGTCTGGTTCGCCGCTTCGCCATCCGAAGCTTCTCGGAAGCTTTACGGCTTGAATCCATTTCCCGAATCGCCCGCAATTGCGGGCTACATTGCCGCGCATACCCAGCCGGACGAGACCATTGCCGTGCTGGGTTCCGAGCCGCAGATATTTTTCCTCGCGCACCGGCATTCGGCCTCCGGCTATATTTATGTTTATCCGCTGACGGAACCGCAGCCGCTGGCTCCCGCCATGCGGCAGGAATTCAAAACCGAAATCGAGTCGGCCCGGCCAAAATACATCATCTATGTGAATATGCTCCCGTCGTGGTGTTCTGCGGTCGTGCCCGGCGACACGCAACAAATCCTGGATGATTTCCAGAAATGGTGGGGTGATTATTCCAAAAATTATCAGCTCGTCGGCGTGGTGGATGCGGCGGAGGACAAGCCATCAGAATTTTTTTGGGACGGACAATTATCCAGCCGCACGAACACGTCACCGGCGGAGATTTCAGTTTTTCGACGCAAATAAAACTGGTTGCTCCCGCGCAATCATTTTAGGAGGAATTGGGTTTGATAATAATCCCTATGGCGTATTTTAAAATCGAACAACACTGGCAAAATCGCGAAGCGTCTGGACTGCGGTGGCTTCAGCGCCGCTGTTGGAACGCACAGAAACCATCCGTTTGTCCGAAGTTTTAGTCCGCACTAAAGCGCCGCTCAAGCGGGCGCAGTCCAGACGCTTCGCGACCACTAGACATTTTCGTCACAATTCGATTTTGAAATACAGTTTAATGACTCCAAACGCAGCAGGCAAAACTACGCCGGGCTTGCATCGCGGGCCGGTCTTGGGCATATCGCAGACATGAAATCATTGACCGAACAACTTTGGTTCGAAGTGCCGGGCCGGCGCGGCTTTGTGAACATCACCGACACCGTCGCCGGGCTCGTCCGCAAGAGCGGTGTGCAGGAAGGACTCTGCCTTGTCAACGCGATGCACATCACTGCCTCCGTCTTCATCAACGACGCCGAGGACGGGTTGCTGCACGACTACGAAGTCTGGCTGGAAAAACTCGCACCGCACGCGCCGACGAAAAATTACCGGCACAACCTCACTGGCGAGGACAATGCCGACGCTCACCTGAAACGCCAGATCATGGGCCGCGAAGTTGTGGTGGCCATTACGAACGGGAAACTGGATTTCGGCCCGTGGGAGCAGATTTTCTACGGCGAGTTCGACGGCAACCGCCGCAAGCGTGTGCTCGTGAAAATTATCGGGGAGTGATCATTTCGGCACAGCGTTGGCGGAATTTACTCCATCAGGTAATGCACCCGTCCAAATAACGCGACCTTCGCGTTTCATCAACTTGCCCGAATGCGCGCGTTCGCGGCGCGGAAACGTCTTTGCCAGCCGGACAAGCTGGCCCACCTTGCGGATTTTTTCCGCAAACGGTTCGCGGGCGAGTTTTTGGCGCATTTCGGTTTTCATGTTGTTGGCAATTTCAGTTTATGCCGCTGGAGCACTTCTGCCAAATACGTTTTATCGAAGTCAGCCTGCTGGAGAAGTTGTTCAATGCGCACCTTGTCCTTGGCGCGTCCCACGCTGGCGGCGATGGCGATGATGTGTTCGGCGCGGAAAACTTTCGCCGGGACGCCTTCGTATTCGATCCGTTCGGCCTCGCGCACGGCTTCCTCCGTCAATCCGTTGGCGGCAAGGAACTGGACGGGGAATCCACGGATCAAAAGATGTTCGCGCTCGACCTGCCAGCCTTGGGCTTGCAGATATGCGTAAATGGCGGGAATTCCGGCGGTCAGGCCTGTGTCCTTGGGAATGAAAAAAATGTCCGCGTCATAGGTCGTGAAAGGTTCAACGTAATAAATCGCGGCGAGCGCACCGCCCAGCGCCCAGTCTTCAATCAATCCCGCCGCAACCAGGCCATTGGCGGCCTGCAAAACTTCGGCCAGTGGCAGATTCTCGGATGGCGGATTTGTTGCCATGCGCGAAGTCTAGCAACTATTTGTTCCGGTGCAAACCTTCGCCAAACCGGCAAATTTCATCTGACGATGGCAGCCGCCGTCAGCGCTGCTGGTGAAAATTATCAGGGAATGAAAATAGTTTGAACGTCCGCCCTCATTCGGGCCTTCTCCCGGGGAGAAGGAGAAACGTTCACCGATTCTTTAGAATGTCGTGCGGCGGGATTGGTCGATAATCTTTCAACAACCAGAAACCTTGCTTCGGCAGGTCCTCTCCTTGGGGAGAGGAAACAGGTGAGGGAGGTCGTAAAAGCAAATTATTAGGGCGTCCGAAAACCGCATATAAAACCCGTGGGTTGTCTTCTGCTTCGCTTAATACAACTATTTATTTGACGAGCACGACTCCCAGCATACTTCAGGTTCTGCTTCAGACCACGTCTTGAACTGCTGACCAAATAATTTCATATAGCATGTGAGAAATGTTGTTGCGTATCTAAAAACATTGCCGACATCAAATTCGTTTGACCGTTGTGACCAAACCGGACCATCTGCTCTTGGCTGAAGAAAACGGTCCGCAAGATGAACATTGTCGTGCGTGAAAGAAGAAAGCTCACTGTAAAATACATCGTAGCTTTCAACATGCCCAACATCCTCTGCCATCTTGCGGATGCTGATGCCTGCCCAGTTTTCAAAGAGTCTTCCCTTCCGTGACTTTTCCGTATAGTGAATCGTGAAGACACCGCGTCGAATTTTTTACGAACTTCAGCTTCGCGAGAAGCCCAATGATTTTGCCAAAGAAGTTCCATGCCGTCTTTCCATCCGGCATTGGCACTATTGCGGTGTTTCGCGCAGGCTTCCATTTTGCGCTTATTCAAAACTTCCCCGAATTCGATATATTGCCGTGCGCGCTCTCTCGAAGCTTTAGTAATGAAATGGGCAGTCACATCTATTTCGAACATCGGTCGAACAATTACATAACCAACCGTGGTGGGGAACCATTCATTTCCAAGAGATGTTGATAGGCAGAGAATACTTTCAGCAGCTGATAAGCTGTGCAACAGAAAGCAAATCATCAGCGAAGTATATTCCTCGCCATCTGCGTGAATTGGAACAGGGCTGCCACGCTTCTTGCCCAGTTGAACCAAGCGCTTGAGAACGTCTTGGTGCTGCTCAACTGTGAGGAATTGGACAGCCATATTAAATTCATTCCCACTCAATCGTCCCCGGCGGCTTGCTTGTGATGTCGAGGACGCAGCGGTTCACGCCCTTCACTTCGTTGATGATGCGGCTCGCGAGTTTTTCCAGCAGGTCGTAGGGCAGCTTCACCCAGTCCGCCGTCATGCCGTCCTGCGATTCCACGGCGCGGATGGCGATGGTGTAATCGTAAGTCCGTTCGTCGCCCATCACGCCCACGCTGCGCACGGGCAGCAACACCGCAAAGCTCTGCCAAATTTTGTAATACAGCCCGCTCAACTTCATCTCCTCGACGACGATGGCGTCGGCGTTCCGCAAAATTTCACAGCGTGCGGGCGTCACTTCGCCGAGGATGCGCACGGCGAGGCCGGGGCCGGGGAAGGGCTGCCGCCAGACGATGTCCTTCGGCACGCCAAGTTCTTCGCCGAGCAGGCGCACCTCGTCCTTGAATAAATTTTTCAGCGGCTCAACCAGCTTGAACTTCATGCCCTTCGGCAGACCGCCGACATTGTGGTGGCTCTTGATGAGCGCGGACGGATTGCCGCCAATCGGCACGGACTCGATGACGTCAGGATAAAGCGTGCCCTGTGCGAGGAATTTTGCCTTGCCCGCGCGCTGGGTTGCCGCCTGGAAAACTTCGATGAACGTTTTGCCGATGATCTTGCGTTTGCGTTCGGGATCGGTCACGCCTTTGAGCCGTGAGAGAAACAGCTTCGTGGCGTCCACGTATTGCAGCTTGATCTTGAAGCTGCGCGCAAAAACATTTTGCACCACCTCGGCCTCGCGCGCGCGGAGCACGCCGTTGTTGACGAAGATGCAGGTCAGTTGGTCACCGATGGCCTTGTGCAAAAGCGCCGCCGCAACACTCGAATCCACGCCGCCGCTCAGGCCGAGCACGACGTGTTCCGAGCCGACCTGCGCGCGGATTCCCTCGACGGCCTGCTCAAGATAATTGCGCATCGTCCAGTTTTTGCCGCAGCCACAGACGCCGTGGACAAAGTTGGAATAGATTTCCCTGCCGCGCGGCGTGTGGACGACTTCGGGGTGGAATTGCAGGCCGAAAAATTTCTTCGCGCGGTTCTCAATCGCGGCGAATTCGGAATTTTCCGTGACGGCGACGGGCTTGAAGCCGTTGGGAAGCTTCGTCAGTTTGTCGCCGTGGGAATTCCATACTTGCAAATTCTTGGGCAGCTTGGCGAACAGCGCGCAGGATTTATCTTTGATCTTCAACGTGCCCTTGCCATATTCGCGCTTCTGGCCTTTCTCGACCTTGCCGCCGAGAAACTGCGCGAACAATTGCACACCGTAGCAGATGCCCAGCACCGGCACGCCGAGCGAAAAAATATTTTTATCCGGCAGCGGCGCGTCCTTGGCATAAACGCTGGATGGCCCGCCGGACAAAATAATTCCGCTGGGTTTCAGCGTCGCGATCTCGGTCGCGGGCGTGTCGAAACGCAGGATGGTGGAATAGACATTGCACTCGCGGACGCGCCGGGCGATGACCTGCGTATATTGCGAGCCGAAGTCGAGAATGACGATTTGTTCGTTCATGGATCAAAAACTGAAGCGCGGATTGTCATAATGCGCGCGCGGCATTGCGAGCGAAAAATAAAAGCCAGACGACCGGTTCGTCGCCTGGCTTTCAAAACCGCAAAATTTACTTCGGCACCGCCCTCACCGTGTAGGTGTTCGTGTCATAAACCAGTTTGTAGCCATAAGGCACTTCGGGCATTTTGCCGAGATAATTGGGAATGAGTTCCTGCAAATCCTTCGGATAGCGTCCCTCCGACGCATTGAACATCTGGATGTCCTGGTTGATGTAGGACACGTCAATGACGTTTTCGGCGTGGTTTTTTGCATTCACCACCGCGCTCACGTAATTTAACGGCGCATCCACCACGTTGGAAACCGCGTTGACGGCTTGCGTTGCCTTCTTCGAGGCTTTTTCGCCGCAGCCGGTGAGCAGCACCACGGCGGCGACCAAAGGAATGAGTAAAATTTTCATGACTTTAAGTTACGCCTCCCCGCGCAAAATCCAAATGCAAATTATTTCAACGCCACACGAAGAGTGGCGATGAACCGCACGCAATCCAGACGCTTCGCGCTTGCCAACATCATGCAAACCGCGCGAAGCGTCTGGACTGTGGCTGCTTTAGCACCGCTTTTGAAACCGCATAAACACCCCCAGCCGTGTGTCTCACAAGGTTCGCACCCCCAGCCTAAAAGTTCTTGCTCACCAGTTCCCGCGCCTGCCGGATCAGGTCCAAATCCTCCGCCAGATCGCCAAAACGCAAATCCGGCAGTCCGCTTTGCTCCTGGCCAAGCAGCTCGCCCGGGCCGCGCAATTTTAAATCCGCCTCGGCGATTTTGAAACCGTCGTTCGTCTCCGCCAAAATTTTCAAGCGCTGAATCGAATCCGGAGTTTTCGCATCCGAAATCAATATGCAAAAGCTTTCGTGCGCGCCGCGACCAATGCGCCCGCGCAACTGATGCAACTGCGCCAGCCCGAATGCCTCGGCGTTTTCGATGAGCATCACCGTCGCGTTCGGCACGTCCACGCCGACTTCGATGAGCGACGTCGCCAGCAGCACCTGATTTTTGCTCGCGCGAAATTCCGCCATCACCGCCTCTTTTTCAGCGCCTTTCAAACGTCCGTGCAGCAAGCCGACCTTGAACGGTGCAAGCAGCTTTTTCAGATGCTCAAATTCCTTCGTCACCGCCTTCAAACCGTCGGCATTTTCCTTCACGCGTGGATAAACCACGAACACCTGCCGCCCGGCGGAAATTTTTTCGCGGATGAAATCCCATACCTTTGGTCCCGCGTCTGCGGGATCCGCCGCACGCACGAATGTTTTTATTTTGCCGCGCCCGCCGGGCAGTTCGTCAATCACCGAAACATTGAGGTCGCCGTACAGCGTCAGGCCGAGCGTGCGCGGGATCGGTGTCGCCGTCATCACCAGCAGATGCGGGTAATTCCCCTTGCGCACCAGCGTTTCTCGCTGCGCCACGCCGAACTTGTGCTGCTCGTCAATGATGACCAGACCGAGCTTCGGCAGATCGAAGCCCGTCGTGAAAAGAGCGTGAGTGCCGATGAACAACGTGACGGGTGACGGGTGACGGGTGACGGGGGGCGCGGCGCGGTTTTTTTTGTCACTTGTCACTGGCCACTTGTCACCTGCCGTCTTGCGGCTTCCCGTTTGCAATTCCACTTTCACGCCCAGCGGCTCGAACCATTTTGAAAAATTTCGGAAATGCTGTTCCGCGAGAATTTCCGTCGGTGCCATCAGCGCGACAGTGAAACCGCTTTCAATCGCCATCAAGGCCGAGCACGCGGCCACCGCCGTCTTGCCCGAACCCACGTCGCCTTGCAGCAAACGGCGCATCGGATGCACGCCGCCCAGGTCCGCGCGAATTTCGCGCAGCACATTCGTCTGCGCGGCAGTGAGCTTGAAACCCAGTTCCGCGAGAAACGGCTTCATCAAGCGATTGTCGCCGGCGCACGGCAACGCCTTCGCCGCCGCCTCAAATTTTTTCCGGCGCGACTGGATCTGGAACTGCAACGCCACAAATTCATCCAGCGCCAGCCGCCGCCGCGCGATTTCCACGTCCGTCAATTCTTCAGGAAATTGAATCATGCGGACCGCGTTGGCACGTGCGGGTAAATTCGGAACGCCGCCTTCAGGCGGCAAGATGCCAACCCTCCTGCCACCTGAACGCGGCGTTCCAATCACTGGCTCGGTGATTTCACTCTCAAATTTCCCCAACGCGCGCCAGACGAGCGTGCGCAGCGCGCGCGCCGTGAGTCCGTCGGTGAGCGGATGGATGGGCACGATGCGGTTGACATGGATGAATTCATCTTCGCCCGGCTCGACGAGTTCCGTTTCCGGATGATCCATGTTGCGCGGCTTGAGCGAATCCGGTTTGCCGAAAATCAAAAACTCGCGGCCGACGGCATACCAGTCTGTCATCCACGGCTGCGCCTGCCACCAGCGGCAATGCAGATGCGCCGTGCCATCGTCGAACACGCACTCGAACATGGCGCGTGCGCCCTTGCGAAAACGCTTCACGCAGGCGGCGACAATCTTTCCGCGCACCGTTGCGGCTTCTTTGAGTTTCAACTCGCGGATCGGGAGAAATTTCCGGCGGTCTTCGTAACGGCGTGGCTTATGCAGCAGCAGATCTTCGACGGTGAAAATATTCAGACGCGCGAGCAGCCTCACGCGTTCCTCGCCCACGCCCCAGACCGAAGACACCGGCGCAGCGAGCGGCGAAGTTTTGGTATCAGTCGGCGTCACGACTGCACGATACAAACCGTTCCCCGCCGCTTCAACGGGAATGTTGGAGTTCAAGCTTTAGATTGCTCGGGGACATGCTGAAGCGTGGACTCCGGCGCGGTTAAATTGTTTGCGCTTTTCATTGGGGAGCACGGGTGCCCTCGCACGTTCTGGTGGACGCCATCCGCCGCCGCCGGCGCAGGATGGACATTTTGGTTTGGGGTGGGCTGCGATGTTTTTCCGCGAGGGCTCCGAAAACTGCGCCCGAGGGCGGGCGCGCTCCCCCAACAAAATCTCTGCGCGCCTAACTCAAGCGCATTTTGGAATCTTACGATTTCGCGTCGGCATCAGCCATGTGATTAAGGCAACAAGCGTCAAAGCCACGCTTTCGGTCATCAAAAAGTTTGTCCAAAATTGAGAAAACCAATTACGGGAATCCAGTATGTATTGTCCAACATCGATCCTGCCTGTTAAAATCCACCAACTTCCTCCGTGAATGCCATAAAAATAAGGATGGGTATGAATGGCTAAAACCAAAGTCAACGAAACCAGAATGAAGCTTGATCGCGAAGGGAAAAAGAATTGGAAGCTTCGGATCAGGTGCTTCACTCCACTTCGCACAAGAAAAATTGCGAATGCAACAATGGGCAGAACGTACGTCAAAGTGTAAGAAATCGAACCATTTAGTCCCTCAAACCATGTTGGGAAATAGTGGTTAGTTACTAAGAGCAGAAGCATCAACAACAAGTGACAGGCAAAATTCCACACTTGAAATGTGAATAGGACAAGTGCCATGCAAAACACCCGCCCGCGCCAGGCTTTGTCTGGATCAACTTTCACAAACTCCTCCCCAAGCTGTGGCGGCTGACCGACGCGCTTGCATGCAAGCCAGAAAGATTCCTCATCGTTCAAACCGCGTTGCTGGAAGCCGGCGATGGCGTCGCGCAGGTGCGTTTCCAGTTCACGCCGGACTTCCGCCGTTAGATCAGACTGCGCGGCCAGTTCGGCACGCCAATTTTCAACGGCCGCTTCTAGCATAAAATTATTTTGAATTTTCACAGTTAATTTTGGAGGTGGATTCAAATACTTCCCAGCTTTGTTCGCACTTTCGCCGGCAAGATTGGCCAGACAAAAAGTGCGGCAATACAAAATAACAAAACCATAAATACCAGCGCCGGGCTAATTGTGACAAATCGTAAAATTTTTATTCCAAGCACGCCAATGAATATCCAGCTCAGCCGTTGGCGCCAGACTTTGGCCGGATCCGGCGCTAGAAATTCGCCCGCAATTTGCTGCGGCCGGCCCACCCGCTTGCACGCGAGCCAGAAGGATTCCTCGTCGTTCAGGCCGCATTGCTGGAAGCCGGCGATGGCATCGCGCAGGTGTGTTTCCAATTCGCGCCGGACTTCCGCCGTGAGACCGGCTTGCGCGGCCAGTTCCGCACGCCAGTTTTCAATCGCGGCGTTCAGATCGTCACGGGTTTGTGTTTCCATAATTTGCCCAGGGTGTTGTGAACGGTCAGCCATTGCTGGCGTTCGGCTTTGAGGGCTTTGCGGCCGTCGGCGCTGATGCAATAATATTTCCTCTGGCGGCCGGAGTTAGCCTCCTTCCACTCAGACTCAATCAGGCCGTCGCGTTCCAGCCGGTGCAAGACGGGGTAGAGCATCCCGTCGCTCCACTCGATCTGTCCGCCGCTCAGCGCGCGCACCTTCTGGATGATCTCGTAGCCGTAACTTTCGCCCCCGGCGAGAATGGAGAGCAGCAGCGGTTTCGCGGAGGCGGCGACCATGTCTTTGCCAAGCATGGAAGCTTTATACATTGAACTGTGATGTATGTCAACGAAAAATTGCATACGGGCGGGTTCCCAGATACTTTCCGCGCGTGTTCGAGGGTTTGTTCAAAACCAATTCCGCGCCTGCGCCGCTGCTCCTGCTGGTGCGGGTGAACGCCACGCATACCTGGCGGCGGCTGCTGGCGGTGCGCGACCAATCGTGGCTGCTGACGGCCATCATCAGCATTTTCGTCGTCGGTTATCTGGTGCTGTCGTTCTGGCTGTTTTATTACGCGCTGAAATTCATCGCCAAATTCCCCGGCCTCGGCGCGGTGCTGACGGAGCGGCTGCTCTACGTCTTGTTCGCGTTTTTGTTCGGGCTGCTGCTGCTGAGCAATCTCGTCATCAGCTACACGAACCTGTTCCGCAACCGCGAAACGGCGTTTCTGCTGTCGCTGCCGGTCTCGACCCAGACGATTTTCCGCTGGAAGTTCATTGAATCCATGCTGCTGGCGTCGTGGGCGTTTTTATTTTTGATCGCGCCGCTGCTGGTCGCGTTCGGGCTGGTGCGGGAGGTGCCGTGGCATTTTTACGTCGTAACCCTGTGCTTGATCGCGCTGTTCATCGTTTTGCCCGGCGTCATCGGCGCGTGGCTGGCCATCCTGGTCGGGCGGTTTTTGGACCGGCGTAATTTCCAGATTGCGATTGTGGCGACGGCCGTGATCCTGCTGGTCATCGCGGCGTTCTGGTGGAAGACCCAGGCGGCCACGAACGAGGTGCTCGACAAACGCACGCTTGAGGCCCTCGACCAGCTGCTGACCAAGACGCGTTTCACGTTGTTCCCGTTTCTGCCGAGCTTCTGGCTGTCGTCGGCGGTGCTGCAATGGGCGGAAGGCATCCTGCGCGGCGCGGTGTTTTTTTCGCTGGTGCTACTGAGCAACACGCTGTTTTTCGGCGGCATTGCGTTCACGCGCTTTGGCAGTTTGTTCTACAACACGGCGTCGGCGGTGCAAAGCCGCGCGGGTGGCGGTCTCAAAATAAATTTGTTCCGCCCCGCCGAAAACTCCCGGCCGGCCCCCGGCCTGCTCGAGAAGGTAGCCGCCCGGTTTTCCTGCTTCGACCGGGCCACCCGCGCGCTCGCCGTCAAGGATGTGCGGATGTTCTGGCGCGACACCACGCAATGGGGCCAGTCCGTGATGCTGTTCGGCCTGCTCGGCGTCTACATCCTCAACCTGCGCAATTTCACGCATCAGCTCTCCAGCCCGTTCTGGATCAACCTCGTCGCCTTCCTCAACCTCGGCGCGTGCTCGTTGAACCTTGCCACCGTCACCACGCGGTTTGTCTTCCCGCAATTTTCCCTGGAAGGCCGCCGCCTCTGGATTGTCGGGATGGCACCGCTCGGGCTGGAACGCATCGTCAAGGCCAAATACTGGCTGTCGAGCGCGTTGTCCCTCATCGTCACGCTCGGCCTCATCACGCTCTCGTGCTGGCTGCTGAACATGACCTGGGACGACTTCGCCTTTTTCGGCGCGGTCGTCGCCGTGATGACCTTCGCGCTCAATGGCCTCGCCGTCGGCCTCGGTGTCCTGTATCCGAACTTGAAGGAGGCAAACCCCGGCAAGATCGTCAGTGGTTTCGGCGGGACGCTCTGCCTCGTGTTGAGCTTTCTCTACATCCTCGCCTCCGTGCTGCTGCTTGCCTTCGGCACCATCGGCCTGCACGACCACGCGAGCTGGGCCGTGGGCAGCGTCCTCGCCTTCGTGCTGCTCTCGGCCCTGATCGGCTGGCTGCCGTTGCGCTGGGGCTTGCAGCAACTGAAAAATTTTGAGGCGTGAGGCAAATTTACGATATGCAATTTACGGGCTTCAATCTCTGCCGCGCATAAATCGTATATCGTAAATCGAAAATAAATCCTAAGGACTAAACGCGTACTTCTCCAGTGCAGCGAACAATCCAGACCTGTCCGGAAAATGTTTCTGTCCGTCCGCTGAAACCAGGCTGAACCCGCTGCCATAAGCCGGGCCGTTCGCCACGCAGAAATCCGTCGCGCAATCCGCGATCTGTTTTTTGGCCGCGCGCCACGCGTCCGCACGCTTGCCGTCCGCCTCAAATTTCCAGCCCACGATTTTCGCCTGCGGAAACCAGCCGCGCATTTCCGCGATTATTTTCGGCGTCGGCACCAGCTCGACGAACAGGCTGCCTACGCGCGTGGAGATTTTCTTGGACGGGGTGAACGGCTTCAATTTCCCCGCCGCATTGCGGGTGAACATAGATCGGAAGAGCACACGTCTGAACTCCAGTC
>OCZU010000946.1_pt1 | contig 19572 bp, 13 predicted proteins | sample 1539001 | NCBI WGS metagenome assembly OCZU01 (sample SAMEA3539306, study PRJEB22396) | soil metagenome | biome: tundra; feature: field; material: soil | place: USA | collected 2010-05 | depth 0.15 m | reverse complement strand
GGCATGGTCGAACAGGAGCCGGACGCGGGCCTGGGCAACGGCGGCCTCGGCCGGCTGGCGGCGTGTTTTCTGGATTCGCTGGCGACGATGCAGATTCCGGCCATGGGGTATGGCCTGCGTTATGAATACGGCATTTTCAAGCAGTCCATCCAGGTCGGCTGGCAGCAGGAATCGCCGGACAACTGGCTCCGCCGGCCGGATCCGTGGGAGGTCGCCCGTCCGCATGAACAGGTCACAGTGGGACTCAACTGCACGTTCAAGATGGATGCCGGAAATTTGCACGCCGTTCCCGGAGAGCCTTCCAATCTGATTGGCATCCCGTATGACCGGCCGGTCGTCGGTTACGGCGGCAAGACCATCAACACACTCCGGCTCTGGGCGGCGGCCTCGGCGGATTATTTTGACTTCCAACGCTTCAGCAGCGGCGATTTCGTCGGCGCACTGGCGGAAATGCTCACAGCGGAATCACTCACTCGCGTGCTGTATCCCGACGATTCGACCAGCCGCGGCAAAGGTCTGCGTTTTGTGCAGGAATATTTTCTCGTCGCCTGTTCGCTGGCCGACCTCGTGCGCCGTTTCCGCAAAACAAATTCCGATTGGAAGCAATTGCCTGATCATGTCGCCATCCAACTGAACGACACGCATCCGACGATGTCCGTGCCCGAACTGATGCGCATTCTGCTGGATGACGCGAAGCTCGGTTGGGATGAAGCGTGGGACATCACCCAACGGACGCTGGCTTACACGAACCACACGTTGCTGCCCGAAGCCCTGGAGAAATGGCCCGTCCGGTGGTTCGAGATGCTGCTGCCTCGCCATCTGGAAATCATTTTCGAGATCAACCGCCGTTTGCTCGACGCGGTGCGCGCAAAATTTCCCGGCGACGAAGATCGCGTGGAGCGCATCAGCATTGTTGAGGAAACTGGTGAACGCAAAATCCGCATGGCGAACCTGGCCATCGTCGGCTCGCACAGCACGAACGGCGTGGCGGCGATCCATTCAAAACTTTTGCGGACGATGACGGTGAAGGATCTGGCGGAGCTGTTTCCCGAACGGTTCAGCAACAAGACAAACGGCGTCACGCCGCGCCGCTGGCTGCGGTTGGCGAATCCGTCACTTGCGCGCGCCATCACCGCCGCCATTGGCGACGGCTGGATCACCGACCTGGATCAACTGCAAAAGCTCAAACGGCTGACGGATGGCAAAAAATTTCACGCCGCCTTTCTCCAGGCCAAGCGCGAGGCGAAGGTGCGGTTCGCCGACTGGCTCAAAACGAGCACGGGCCAGGTGGTTTCTCCGGATTCCATTTTTGACTGCCAGGTCAAACGCATCCACGAATACAAGCGGCAACTGCTCAATGCACTCCGCATCGTGGTGCTTTACAACCGGCTGCGGGAGAACCCGGAACTCAAGATGACGCCGCGCACGTTCCTTTTCGCCGGCAAAGCCGCGCCCGCATATCATCTGGCCAAGGTCATTATCAAATTCATCAACAACCTCGCCGACACCATTGACAGCGACCCGGCGGTGAGAGGAAAAATCAAAGTGATTTTCCTGCCTGAATACTGTGTCACGCTGGCCGAGCGGCTGATCCCGGCGAGCGATGTCTCCAACCAGATTTCGACGGCGGGCTACGAGGCCAGCGGCACGAGCAACATGAAGTTCATGATGAACGGCGCGCTCACGCTCGGCACGCGCGATGGTGCGACCATCGAGATGGCCGGGGCGGCGGGCGAGGAAAATTTTTTCCTGTTCGGCCTGACCGCGCAGAACGTGGCCGACAGCGCCGGCTGGTATAGCCCGTACTGGCATTATGAAAACGAGCCGGAGACGCGCGCGGCGCTGGATCTGATTTTCTCCGATCATTTCAGCCGCAATGAACCGGGCGTTTTCAACGAATTGCGCGATACGCTGCTGACAAACGGCGACCATTACATGCACCTGGCGGACTTGAAATCTTATCTCGACGCGGACCGGAAGCTGGTTGAATTATATGCCAGCCCGGACGCCTGGGTGCGCAAGGCGATCCTGAACGTGGCCGCGTCCGGGAGGTTTTCGAGCGACCGCACCATCGCCGAATACGCAAAGGAAATCTGGAACGCAAAACCGTGTCCGGTGACCTGAACAATTATCAATAGCTATGGCGATTTCTCCGCTCGCGGGCAAACCGGCGCCCAAGGATATGTTGGTGGATCTGGCGCGGCTCGAACGTGACTACTACGAGCGCAAGCCCGACGTTGGTGATCCGAACCAACTGGTCAGCTTCGGCACCAGCGGGCATCGCGGCTCATCGTTGAACGGCACTTTCACCGAGGCGCACATCCTGGCCATCACGCAGGCCATTTGCGATTATCGCAGCAGCCATGGTACCGACGGTCCGCTGCAGCTGGGCAAGGACACCCACGCGTTGTCGTCGCCCGCGCAGCGCACCGCGCTTGAAGTCCTCGCGGCCAATGACGTCGAAACGGTCATCCAGCGCGACGATGGCGTGACGCCGACACCGGTCATCTCACGCGCCATCATCGTTCACAATCGCGGACGCAAGACCGGTCTCGCGGATGGTATTGTCATCACGCCGTCACACAATCCTCCGGAAGACGGCGGCTTCAAATATAATCCGACCAACGGCGGCCCGGCCGACACCGACGTGACCACGTGGGTGCAGGAGCGCGCCAACGAATTGTTGCGCGGAAATAATGCCGGTGTGAAGCGCGTGCCGTTCGCCACCGCGCTCATAGCGGCGACCACGCATCAGGAGGATTTCATTCTGCCCTATGTCGAGGATTTGAAAAATGTGGTGGACATGGACGCCATCCGCGCCGCCGGTTTGAAGCTGGGCGTGGATCCGCTCGGCGGCGCGGCGCTGCCGTATTGGGAGCCGATCAATTCCATTTACAAATTGGACATCACGGTCGTTAATCCAAAACTCGACCCGCAGTTTGCGTTCATGACGGTGGACCACGACGGAAAAATCCGCATGGACTGCTCCAGCCCGTATGCGATGGCCGGCCTGGTCAGCCTCAAAGATAAATTCCGCCTCGCTTTCGCCAACGATCCTGACTCGGACCGGCACGGCATCGTCACGCCCTCGGCCGGGTTGATGAATCCGAATCATTATCTCGCGGTGGCGATTGGTTATTTGCTCACACATCGCCCGATATGGCCGGCGAATGTGGCGATTGGCAAGACGCTTGTCAGTAGCAGCATGATTGACCGCGTGGTGAGCAAGCTCGGTCGCCGGTTATGCGAAACGCCGGTGGGTTTCAAATGGTTTGCGCCCGGTCTATTCGACGGCTCGTTTGGTTTCGGCGGCGAGGAAAGTGCGGGCGCGAGTTTTTTACGGCGTGATGGCACCGTGTGGACGACCGACAAGGACGGCCCGATCATGAACTTGCTCGCGGCGGAAATCACCGCCGTCACCGGCAAAGATCCGGGCGAACATTTTCGCGAACTGACGGCGGAATTCGGTACGCCGTACTACACGCGGATTGACGCGGCGGCGACGCCGGAACAGAAGGCAAAGCTCGCCAAACTTTCGCCCGAAGCGGTGCAGGAATCGAAGCTGGCGGGCGAGGCCATCACCGCCAAGCTGACACGGGCGCCGGGCAACAACGCGGCCATTGGCGGGTTGAAAGTGGTGACGGCGAACGGCTGGTTCGCGGCGCGTCCGTCCGGCACGGAAAACATTTACAAAATCTATGCGGAGAGCTTCCGCGACGAGACGCATCTGCAAACTATCATCCGCGAGGCGCAGCAGATTGTGAACAACGCGCTGGCAAAATAGGGTGACCAAAAGCCAGAATTCGTGTGGCGTGGCGGGTCCGGTTTGGCTACCTTGCCTCCATGAATGGCTGGATGGAACGGCGAAAATCTAAGGCGGGTGTGAAAATGAAAACAAAATTATTCTATGGCAAAAATTGAAAAACTCCTCGGCGACCGGGCCGATTATCTCCTTAACTTCAAGAACCCAAAAATCTCCAGGAAGCGGCTGCATGTTCCGGGGCCGGATTTCATTGACCGGATTTTTTCCGTGTCTGACCGCAACAACCGCGTGCTGGTCAACCTGCAACGGATGTTCGGTCATGGCCGGCTGGGCGGCACCGGTTATCTTTCCATCCTGCCGGTGGATCAGGGCATCGAGCACTCCGCCGGGGCGAGCTTTGCGAAAAACCCGGATTACTTCGACGCGGAAAACATCGTGAAGCTGGCCATGGAAGGCGGCTGTAATGCCGTCGCGTCCACCTATGGCGTGCTCGGCGCGGTCGCGCGCAAATACGCGCACAAGATTCCATTCCTCGTGAAGATCAACCATAACGAACTGCTTACGTATCCGAACAAAGCGGACCAAATCATGTTCGGCTCCATCAAGGAGGCGGCGGACATGGGCGCGGCGGCGGTCGGCGCGACGATTTATTTTGGTTCCGAGCAGAGCGGCCGGCAGATTGTGGAGGTCGCGCAGGCATTTGCGCTGGCGCATGAACACGGCCTGGCCACGGTGCTGTGGTGTTACCTCCGCAACAACGCTTTCAAAGTTAAAAACGCGGACGGCACGACGACCGATTATCATGTCTCGGCGGATTTGACCGGTCAGGCGAATCATCTGGGCGTGACCATTCAGGCGGACATCATCAAACAGAAGTTGCCGGAGAACAACGGCGGCTTCAAGGCGCTCAACACCGGCAGTTCCAGCTATGGCAAGCTTGACGAACGCATTTACACGGAATTGACCAGCGACCATCCGATTGACCTTTGCCGTTATCAGGTGGCCAATTGTTACATGGGCCGCGCGGGACTCATCAACAGCGGCGGCGAATCCAAGGGCAAGGGCGACCTGGAACAGGCCGTGGCCACTGCCGTCATCAACAAACGCGCCGGCGGCATGGGCTTGATTTCCGGCCGCAAGGCGTTTCAACGGCCGTTGAAGGAAGGCATTGGCCTGCTCAATGCCATTCAGGATGTGTATCTTGATTCCGAAATCACCGTGGCTTAGTGTCGGTTATGAAGCGCGCCTGGGTTTTCATTGGAATTATTTTGCTGGTGGGGGGTGTTTTGTTTGAGGAAAAGCACCGGGCGGAAACGGTCAAGCAACACCCGCACCCGGCGGCCTGGACGGATCCGGATCCGGCGGGGATTGCGGAGGTGATCAAGAGCAGCAACTTTTCCGACCAGGTGGATTTGTGGGGTGATCCCTGGGTGAAAACGGATGTGCCCGATTTTAGTTATGCCTACCTTGCTTTCGGCAACGACCTCACGCCGGCCAGTTTTGAAAAGTTTCAATCCCGGCGGGACAATGAAACGGAACCGGTGCTCACGGTGCATGAGCGGCAGGTTGGTTACTCACTTCTTGATTTTGGCGGTTTCAAGCTCAACGTAAATCTTAAACCCGCTTACAGAACTCCCGAGGCGCTGATGCCGACGCGCATTGACCCCGGCATCAGCGGGAGCTTCAGTTTTTGACCTTTACCTGGGCGCGACCGGTTCCAGTTCAAGCAGTCTTTCCACTCATGAAAAAATCTTGACGAAGCCTGCGTTCGGACTAAAGTCGAGAAACAGGTCCGCTTGATGAACCCGCAGCACCCGGCCACCGTGCAACCTGCTGGTCCGCGAAAGCCATCGCCAAGCAGCTCAAGTATGTTTACCTTGGGCAAGGATGGTTGCAGCCCTAGATCAGGCCGGACACTTTCCAAGATATTTTGTGAAAAAAAATCGTCATCAATTTTTCGTCGTAGCCGCAAGTCTGCCGATGCTCGCGTTGACCTTGACCGGATGCTGGACGCCGCCCAACGCGAATGTCCAGCCGGCCGGCAAGCCCGGCCTGATCCAGGGCGGGATTTCGGTGGCGGTCATCCAGTATCCCGTGACTGTGGATGCAGTTGATGCCAGCCACCGCACCATCACGCTTAAACATGCCGATGGTTCGACGAAGACTTTCCATGCCGGCCCGACGGTCAACAACCTGGACCAGGTCAAGGTCGGCGACGTGGTCAGGGCGACGGTGAAGGCGGAACTCTCCGTTTATATTTTAGATCATGGTCGTTTGCCGGGTGCGGATGGAACCAGCCGGGCCAGGACCATTAATTTCAACGCCAAGGTTCTCACGGTCGATCCGAGCTATCGCTTGTTGACGCTTCAGTTCACGAACGGCCAGAACTTGACCATCAAGGCCGGTTTGAACGTGCGGTTGGAGAAGATGGCGCCCGGCGACGATGTGGTCATGCGTTCCAATGAAGTGACGGCGATTGAAATCAAGAAGCCGTGAGCTGCCGAAAGCCCCGAACAAAAGAACATTATGACCTTCAAGAATCTGGCCGCCCGCGCGCCGTTTAATTCCGTTTCCGGCGTGCTGCTGCCGGCGGCGCTGCTGACGTTGACTTCCTGTTCGTCACCGCCGCCAGCGTGGAATCCGCACACTTCATTTGCGCCCTCGGTCTATGATAACAAGTCCGATTTTGGCGGCGAAGTCGTGACCGACGCGGTCTCGACCACGGCCACGGTGGTATCCGTTGACCATGTCAAACGGCTGGTCGAATTGAAACGGGCGGATGGCACCACCATCACCTATAAAGCCCTGCCAGACGCGTTTGGCTTCGACGCCATCCAGGCGGGCGACCAGGTCAAGGTCGCGGTGGCGGAAGAGCTGGCGGTTTCTCTCGGCCCGAACCGTGTGCCGGCCAGTGCCGATACCGCCACCGCCAAGCTCCATGTCCGCCTGCCGGATGGCACGCAGGCCGCCGCCACCGAAGTGGGCATTCTGGTGTACACCGGCAAAATTGCCGCGATCAACGACTGGGATGACACCGTGACCCTACAACTACCCGGAGGCCTGACCAGGACGATCAAGGTAAGTGAGTTCGTCAATCTGGCCGATGTCAGTGTCGGTGATACCGTCTCAGTGAAAGCCTCCGAAGCCGTCGTGGTCACCTTGGAGAAGCCTTGACCACCAAAACAGTTGAGGTAGCCGCCCGCCTTGGGACATGCCCCTGATCTGGTAGCTTTTAAAAGCATTCATTTTCTTCAACATACTCCTTGACACTTATTGCCGGATGGTGCTTTAGTTAGCTCCTATGAGTTCTATTACAAACCTATCAGTACAACAGTTGCGGCAGGCGGCGTCGTTAAAGGAAAAAATTCAATCACTGGAAAAGGAGCTTGGCCGGTTGCTGGGTTCGACCGTGACCCCGGCAGCTGGTCCGCAGTTGACCAGGAAAAAATTCAAGATGAGCGCGGCGGCCAAGGCCAAGATTTCGGCGGCGGCCAAGGCCCGCTGGGCCAAGATCAAGGGCAAAACCACGGCGACCACCCCGGCAAAGCAGAAGAGCAAGGGCAAGATGAGCGCGGCAACGAAGGCCAAGCTCTCCGCCAAGCTGAAGGCGATCTGGGCCAAGCGCCGCGCCGCCAAAAAATAATCCGCGAACCGGCATTTATTTCGCGATGAGCTGGAGTTGTCATTCAACTCCGGCTTTTTTGTGCCTCAGTGGTCGCGGGACCACCGCGGTTTATTTTTGACCTTGGCTTGCCCCAGCCGCAAAGCGCCTTCAAGAAGCCATTCCTGCATGGTAATAATTCTTGCTGAAAGTGGAGTTCCAAAACAAGATGTCGCCGTATGGTAAAATCCCTGACCCTTAAGATGGCACCGCCGGTTTTGTTGCTCGCGCTGATGATGCCACTTTCCGGTTGCAAAAGAAGCGAGGAGCCGTCGGCCCGTCCGCCGGAAGTCCAGGTGGTTGCCGTCGAGCAGCGGGACGTGCCGGTTTACCGGGACTGGGTCGGCACCCTGGAAGGCGAAGTCAATGCCACTATTTCCGCGCAGGTGAGCGGTTATTTGTTGAGCCGGAACTATGAGGAAGGCAGCATCGTGACGAATGGTCAGGTACTCTTTCAGATTGATGACCGTACTTACAAAGCCGCGCTGGATCAGGCGATGGCCAAGCTGGGTAAATCCGAGATGGACGTGAAGCGTTACACGCCGCTGGCCGCGACCGAGGCCATCAGCCAGCAGGAACTCGACGATGCCATACAGGCGAACCTGGCCAATGAAGCCGCCGCCGAGGCCGCCCGGCTCAACTATCAATTTTGCACAATTCTTTCGCCGATTGACGGCGTGGCCGGACTGGCGCAGGCACAGGTGGGCGACCTCGTCGGCCCCGGCTCCGGCGCGCTGACGACCGTGGCACAGATCAATCCGATCCGGGCATATTTTGCGGTGTCCCAGCAGTTGATGACGGAAATTCAGGAGCGAATGCTGGCCGAAGGCCGCAAACTGCGGGCGGAGAACGGGGAGTATCAAGGCCCGGCGCTGGAATTGACGCTGGCGTCCGGCGCGGTTTATCCGCTCAAGGGGCGGGTGCGGTTCGCCAACAATCAAGTGGACGTCAAGACTGGCACCGTCCGGGTGGTCGGTGAATTTGAAAATCCGCAGGGACTGCTCGTCCCCGGAATGTTCATCCGTGTGCGGGCGTTGTTGTCCACGGACAAAGGGGCGCTGCTGGTGCCGCAATCGGCGGTGGTGGATTTGCAGGGCCGCTACCTGATTGCGGTCGTGGGCGAGGACAACAAGGTGAGCATCCGGCCGGTGATGGCGGGCGAAACCATCGGGCAACAATGGGTCATCCAGGGAAATGTAAAAGCCGGCGACCGCGTCGTGGTGGAAGGCGTGCAAAAAGTTCGTGATGGCGCGGAAGTAAATCCGGTGCCGCTCGGGGAAAAAACCGCCGCAGTTCCCATGGCGCAGGCCGGGGCGACGAAACCTTGATCGGGCACCATTCACTTCGCACCCGCTGACGCATGTCAAAATTTTTCATCAACCGTCCGATCGTTGCGATGGTCATCTCCATCCTATTGGTAATCCTCGGTCTCGTCGCGATGTCCGGCCTGCCCATCGCGCAGTTTCCGAACATCGCCGACCCGCAGGTGCAGGTGAAGGCCAGTTATCCGGGCGCGGACGCCTTGACGGTTGAACAATCCGTGGCCACTCCCATCGAGCAGCAGATGTCCGGCGTGGACAACATGGAATACATGTACTCCCTCAACGCCAACAATGGCTCGATGAACCTCACGGTGGATTTCAACGTCAAGACGGATCCGAACACCGACCAGATTCTCGCGCAGATGCGGCAGGGCCAGGCCAACTCGCAACTGCCCCCCGCGGTTGTCAGCCAGGGTGTGACCGTCCAGAAATCCACCTCCTCGCCGCTCATTATGTTCGCGCTGGTTTCGCCGAACAGCACTTACGACGGCGTGTTCCTCGCCAACTATTCCTTCATCAACGTCAACGACCAGATGACCCGGGTGCCGGGCATTGCCAGCGTCTCGGTCTTTGGCGCTGGCCAGTACGCGATCCGCCTCTGGGTGCGGCCCGACCGGCTGGCGCAGATGGGTATCACCGTTCCGGAAATCATCAGCGCGGTGCAGGCGCAGAACAATGTGAACCCCGCCGGCCAGATTGGCGGTGAGCCGGTGCCGAAAGGCCAGCAGTTCACCTATGCCGTGCGGGCGCAGGGCCGGCTTGTGACTCCGGAACAGTTCGGTGAAATCGTCCTGCGCGCCGCTCCCGGCGGCGGCATCGTGCGCGTGAAGGACGTGGCCCGCGTGGAATTGGGCGCCCAGAACTACAGCATGCTGGCGCGGCTTAACGGCCAGCCTTCCGCCGTCATCGCGCTTTATCAATTGCCCGACTCCAACGCCGTGCAGGCCGCCGCCGACGCGAAGAAACTCATGGCGAAGCTGAAGGAAAGTTTCCCGCCCGACATGGACTACGTCGTGTGTCTGGACACCACGCTCGCGGTGACCGAAGGCATGAAGGAAATCGAACACACGCTGATCGAGGCGATCATCCTGGTGATCATCGTGGTGTTCATCTTCCTGCAAGGCTGGCGCGCGACGCTCATTCCGTTGCTGGCGGTGCCGGTATCTTTGGTCGGCACGTTCGCGCTGTTCCCATTATTTGGTTTCTCGATCAATACGCTGTCATTGTTCGGTCTCGTGCTGGCCATCGGTCTCGTCGTGGACGACGCCATTGTTGTGGTCGAGGCGGTGGAGCATCACATCGAAAAAGGATTGTCGCCCAAGGACGCCGCCCTCAAGGCGATGTCGGAAGTTTCCGGGCCGGTCATCGCCATCGCCATCATTCTCACGGCGGTGTTTGTGCCCACGGCGTTCATCCCCGGCATCACGGGCCGGATGTATCAGCAGTTCGCGGTGACCATCGCGGTGTCGGTCTGCATCTCGGCTTTCAACGCGCTCACGCTTTCGCCCGCGCTGGCGGCGCTCCTGCTGCGGCCCAAGCAGAAGAGCACCGGGCTGCTGCAAAAATTTTTCGACGGGTTCAACCGCGTCTTTGGGCGCGCGACTGACGGTTATGTGGGCGCGTGCCGGTTTCTGATTCACAAGAGCGTCTTCGCGCTGCTGTTGCTGGCCGGCGCGGTGGTCTTGACGGGCATGATCGGCAAGCGCATCCCCACCAGTTTCCTGCCGGACGAGGATCAGGGCTACGTTTTCGCCGGTGTACAGCTCCCCAATGCCGCCTCGCTCCAGCGCACAGACGAGGTGGTCAAGCAGGCGGAGGAGATCATCCGGCATACGCCCGGCGTGAAGTATTGTACGTCGGTGGTTGGCTTCAGTTTGTTGAGCGGCGTCAACAACACCTATAGCGGCTTCTTCTTCATCACGCTTGAGGAATGGGCGAAACGCAAAAAGCCCGAAGAGCAATACCCCGCCATCAAAGCGCACCTGAACCGGGAGTTCGCGCAGATCCCGGGCGCGGTGGGTTTCGCCTTTCCGCCGCCAGCCATTCCCGGCGTCGGCACGTCGGGCGGCGTGACCTTCGTGCTGGAGGACCGCACCGGCAAGGGGGTCGGGTTCCTGGCCCCGAACTTGAAGAAGTTCCTGGCCGCGGCGCAGAAGCGTCCCGAACTCGCCAGCATCTTCACCACCGCCTTGCTCTCCGTGCCGCAGGTCTATGTGGATGTGGACCGCGACCAGGTATTGCAACAGGGCGTGAAGCTTCAGGATGTCTATCAGACGATGCAATGCTTCATGGGCGGCTCGTTCGTGAACTACTTCAACCGCTTTGGCCGCCAATGGCAGGTCTATGTCCAGGCCGAAGGCGACTATCGCACCGAAGCGCAGAACCTTGGCCAGTTCTATGTCCTGAATAATTCCAGCAACATGGTGCCGCTGGCGGCGGTGACGAGCGTGCGGGCGGCGGACGGCCCGGAATTCACCATGCGGTACAACCTGCATTCCGCCGCGCAGATCAACGCCTCCGCCAAGCCCGGCATCAGTTCAGCCCAGGCCATGAAGGCGCTGGAGGAAGTCTTTGCGGAAACCATGCCGCCGGGCATGGGCTACGACTACATGGGCATGAGCTATCAGGAAAAGAAGGCGCAGCAGGGCGTGTCCCCGATGGCCATCTTCGGCTTCTCGCTGGTCTGTGTGTTCCTCATTCTGGCAGCGCAATATGAAAGCTGGAGTCTGCCGTTCAGTGTGCTCCTTGGTGTGCCCATTGCGGTGTTCGGCGCCTTCGCCGGCTTGATGGTCGGCCATTACGAAAACAACGTCTATGCTCAGATCGGACTGGTCATGCTCATCGGTCTTTCCGCCAAGAACGCAATCCTCATCGTCGAGTTCGCCAAGATGGGGGTCGAGGCGGGCAAACCGCTTTTGGAAGCCGCGCTCGAAGGCGCGAAGCTGCGTCTGCGCCCCATCCTGATGACGAGCTTCGCCTTCATTCTCGGTTGCGTGCCGCTGGCCAGGGCGAGTGGCGCGGGGGCGTTGTCGCGTCAGGTAATGGGCTTCACGGTCATCGGCGGCATGCTGGCGGCGAGTTTCCTTGCCATCTTTTTGATTCCCGTCACGTTCTATGTCGTCGAGAAGCTGGGTGGCGGAAAACCTGAGCCCGCGAAGGATGCCGGAGTAAAACCTATGGAAGTATCGGGACATTGATTGAGTCAAACATTAACCTGCCCACCCCATGAAATCGAAGGAACTAATCAAGCAGGCCCGCAAAATTGCGAAGGCTTACCTCATCACCAAGGGCGGGAAGTTCCGGCTCAAGGACAATGATCCCGGCGACACGATGGGATTCAAGTCGGAGGCCAAGCCGCGCGCCAGGGAGGCGCTCGCGCTGGGCGTGCAGGTGCTCGCCGAGCTGCAGGATGTGCTTTACGCGCAGGACAATTGGGGCGTGCTGCTGATTTTTCAGGCGATGGATGCCGCCGGCAAGGACGGGGCCATCAAGCACGTCATGTCCGGTGTCAATCCGCAGGGCTGCCAGGTCCATTCTTTCAAGTCACCTTCCGCCGAAGACCTCGACCACGACTATCTCTGGCGGGCAATGAAGTGCCTGCCCAATCGCGGCAATATCGGCATTTTTAACCGGAGTTACTACGAGGAAACGCTGGTCGTGCGCGTGCATCCTGAGTTCTTGGACCGGCAAAAAATTCCGCCGACGCTCATCACCAAGAACATCTGGCAGCAACGCTTCGCGGACATCCGGAACTTTGAAAGCTATCTGAACAACAATGGTATTGCGGTCTGCAAATTTTTCCTGCACGTCTCCAAGAAGGAGCAGAAACGGCGTTTTCTGGAACGGCTGGAAACCCCGGAAAAAAACTGGAAGTTCTCCAGCGCCGACATGGCGGAACGCGGTTTCTGGGACGAATACCAGGATGCCTACGAGGACATGATCCGCCGTACGGCCACCAAGCACGCGCCGTGGTATGTCGTGCCGGCGGACAACAAATGGTTCACCCGCCTGGTGGTGGCCGCCGCCGTGATTGACACTCTGGCCGCGCTCGACCTGGAGTATCCCAAGGTCGGCGACGACACGATGAAGGAACTCGTCGCCGCGAAGAAGGCGTTGTTGAAGAAATGATTTCGAATCCGATGAAAATTAGATGCAGTTTGTTTCTGATCGTCGGCATGGCCATTCTCGGCGGCTGCGCGGTCGGACCAAACTACCAGCGTCCCGCCGTTCAGTCGCCGGAGAACTTCCGCTTTGCTGAAAGCCAAGCCACGAACTCCCTCGGCGACCTGCCTTGGTGGCAGGTGTTTCAGGATCCGGTGCTGCAAGGTTTGATCGGTATGGCGATCACGAATAACTACGACCTCAAGCAGGCCGTCGCCCGTGTGGAGCAGGCGCGCAACCAGGCGGCGGTGGCCAGCTCGGCCTTCTTCCCGCAAATCGGTTACGGGGGCGACATCGGCCGCGGCCGCAACGCGCTTTACAATGCACCCGCCTCGTTGAACGGATCCACCGAAAGCTCCGCGCAACTCACTTTGAACGCCGCATGGGAAATTGATCTCTGGGGCCGCATCCGGCGTTCGAGCGAGGCCGCGCGCGCGCAATACCTCGCCACCGACGAAGCCCGGCGCGGCGTCATGATCACTTTGGTGAGCGACGTGGCCACCGCCTATTTTCAGCTGTTGCAACTGGACCAGCAGTTGGCAATCCAAGGCGCCGCGACGAATGCCTACGCCGGCAGCTACCGCATATTCAACGACCGGCTAAAAAATGGCGTCGCCTCAAAACTGGAAACGGATCGTGCCGCCGCTGCCCTGGCCAATGCCGCCGCGCTCATCCCGCAGTTCCAGCTTCAAATCGCAACTACGGAAAACCAGCTCAACGTCCTGCTGGGTCGCACTCCGGGTCCGATTGTGCGAAATTCGCTGACGAACCAGCCGCAACTGACGCCGGAGATTCCCGCCGGTCTGCCCAGTGAACTCCTGCGCCGCCGGCCCGACGTGCTCGCTTCCGAGCAGTCGTTGATTGCGGCCAACGCGAACATCGGTGTCAACGTGGCGAACTTTTTCCCGCAGATCGGCCTCACCACTTTTCTGGGCCGGTCCAGTCCGGAACTTTCTTCCTTCACCGGCGGCGCCGGGAATTTGTGGGACCTGGGCGGCACGCTGTCCGGCCCCGTTTTTCAAGGCGGCGCCCTGCGCGCGCAGTACCGGGCCTCGAAGGCGAAATTTGACGAGGCGAAGGCCGCCTACCAGCAGAGCGTGCTGACGGCGTTTCAGGAGGTTTCCAACGCGCTCATCTCGCGGCAGAAGCTGGCCGAGGAAAATGTTTTCGACGGGCAGGCGGCCGTGGCGCTGGCGGAATCCGTCGAACTGGCCACCCAGCGTTATCTGAACGGCAAGTCCAGCTACTATGAAGTCTTGCAGGCCCAGCAGGAGCTCTATCCAACCCAGCAGCAGCAAGTCCAGACGCAGGTCGGTCAATTACTCGCCGTCGTTCAACTCTACTTGGCGTTGGGTGGCGGCTGGCAGACCTCGCCGCCGTAAACCAAAACTAATATTATCAGGACGTTCTTCAAACCATTTGGTTTTCCGGGGTGGCGGCTCTGCTCCGCGCTTGCGATTGCCGGAGGTGGCGCCATCCATGGCCAGGTTCAGGCGGCCAGTCTCAAGCCCGTTGCGCTTCGGACTGAGTACCATGTTGATCCATTGGGCACTGACGAAACCCAACCGCGCCTTTCGTGGCAGGTGGAGTCAAAATCACGAGGCGAGAAACAAACCGCCTTTCAAATCCTGGTCGCCAGTTCGCCCAAGCTGCTGCAGCAGGACAACGGCGATCTTTGGGACACGGGAAAATTGGCGGGCGACGAAACCATCGGCACCGTTTACGCCGGAACGCCGCTGGTTTCGCAGGAGTATTGCTATTGGAAAGTGTGCGTCTGGGACCGGGACGGCCACGCAATTTGGAGCCATCCCGCCAAGTGGTCCATGGGGCTGCTCAAGCCGGAGGATTGGCAGGCCGGCTGGATTGGCTATGATGCGGAACGGCTGAAGCTCGCGCACCAGTCTTTAGCAGCCAGCGCGGAAGACGGCAAGAAAGTGGAACCGTATCTGCCGCCGGTGCCTTATTTCCGCAAGAACTTCAATGCCGGGCGGTCAATCGTGCGCGCCACACTATATGCCAGCGCGCTGGGATTGGTGGAAGTACACCTTAACGGGCATCGCGTCAGCGAGGACTTTTTCACTCCGGGCTGGACGGATTATGACCAGCGCGTTCATTACCGGACTTATGATGTGACAAAATTGGTGCGCCGGGGCGGAAATGTCTTGGGAGCTGTTCTCGCCGACGGCTGGTATTCCGGCTATGTCGGATATGCCGGGCAACGCAATTATTATGGCAAGCTGCCGCGGATTCGTCTGCAACTCCAACTTGAGTATGCGGATGGCACCAGTGCCATCGTCGGCACCGGGCCAGACTGGAAGGCCACCACCGGGCCGGTGCGCGAAGCCGATTTTCTCAAGGGCGAAACCTATGATGCCCGCCAGGAACTGGATGGTTGGGACCAGCCTGGATTTAAGGACGACAACTGGCAGCCGGTCGTCACCGACAGCGAAGTTCATCCTTTGATGCAGGCACATCCCGGCCCGCCGGTGCGCATCATCGCCGAGTTCAAGGCGAAGGCCATCAGCGAACCGAAGCCCGGATTCTATGTCCTCAATCTCGGACAAAACTTCGCCGGAATGGCGCGGCTGAAAATTTCCGGAACGCCCGGCCAGAAAATTACTTTGCGCTTCGCCGAGCGATTGAATTCCGACGGCACGATTTACACCACCAACCTGCGCTCGGCGCGATCCACTGACACCTACATCTGCAAAGGAACCGGAGTTGAAACCTGGGAACCACATTTTACATTCCATGGTTTTCAATATGTTGAAGTCGCCGGCCTGAAAAAGCCGCCCACGAAAGACCAAATCGTTGGACTGGCTTTGAGCAGCGACACGCCGGTCGTCGGCAGTTTCAGTTGTTCCGATCCAATGTTGAACCAGCTTCACAACAACATTTACTGGACGCAGCGGGCCAACTTCATTGAGATCCCCACGGATTGTCCGCAGCGCGACGAGCGGCTGGGGTGGACCGGTGATGCGCAGGTTTACGTCCGCACCGCGACGCTCAACTGCGATGTGGAGGCGTTCTATACCAAATGGCTGGTGGACCTGGACGAAGATGGCCAGCGCGCCGATGGTGAATTTCCAATGGTCGCGCCGGTCAAGGTGGCCGGAGACGACGGCGGTCCGGCGTGGGCTGATGCCGGGGTGATATGTCCGTGGACCATCTATGATGTTTACGGCGACCGCCGGATTTTGGAACGGCACTATGATGCCATGACCAAGTTCATCGCATTCTGTCAGAACCGGAGCAAAGCCAATTTATTGCCGCCCGACAAGTATCATTGCTTCGGTGACTGGCTGAATATCAATGCAGATACTCCCAAGGACGTCATCTACACGGCCTACTTCGCCTATTCCACCAAACTCACAGCGCAGGCGGCGGCAGTTCTGGGTAAAACGGATAATGCGGCAAAATACAACGACCTGTTCACCCGGATCAAAGCGGCCTTCAACCAGGCCTATGTGACCGACGACGGCCGCATCAGCGGCGACACACAGACCGCCTATGTACTTGCGCTCGCATTTGATCTGGTGGACGGCGAGCGGGCGAAACTGGCCGCCCAGCACCTGGTGGACAACATCGCGAAACGCGACTGGCATCTATCCACCGGTTTCATTGGCACGAAAGATCTGATGCTGGTGCTCGCCAAAATCGGACGCAACGACGTCGCCTACCGGCTCATCTATAATGACACGTTTCCCTCATGGGGCTTTTCCATCGAGCACGGCGCCACGAGCATCTGGGAACGCTGGGACGGCTGGACGCCGGAAAGAGGATTTCAGGATCCCGGCATGAACTCCTTCGCGCACTATTCCTTTGGGGCAGTCTATCAATGGATGGTCGAGAACATCGGCGGCATCCGCAGCGATGGCCCGGCCTACCAGCACATCATCATCGCGCCGCAGTTGGACGGCAAACTGATTGATGCGACCACGAGTTATGACAGCATTCGTGGCCGCATTGAAACTGGATGGAAGCGCGACGGTGGCAATTTCAGCCTGAACGTCATCATCCCTCCAAATACTGCGGCAACGGTTTACCTGCCTTTGAACCCGGCGGCGGCCAACCGAATATCTGAAAGCGGCCGGCCGCTCGAATCGGTGAAGGGCGTGAAGCTGCTCCGCACGGAAAATGATCGTGCCGTGCTGGAAGTAGAATCCGGCTCCTACCATTTTGTCGTGAAACGTTGACGCCAGTTTCATGCCTGGTCGCCACTTTGCTCTGCCACCGCAGTCCAAAATGGCTCTCGTGTTCCCTGGAGCCGTAGTCAATCCGGATGTGTCATGGACTGCGGCGGGAAGCGGAGTGCCACGCCGCTTTTTTCAGCGCAATTTCCAAAATTTTCAGGCGGGCGTACTCCCGTTTCTGGTTCGAGTTTGAGCTTAATAGGCTTGCCACTTGGCACGTTCACTTTATAAACAGGGAACATTTATGAACCAGTTCACCCAAAAAATCGAACGCAACCTCGGCTGGGCCGTCGTGTTGTTGCTCTTTTTCGGCTGTTTGCTGGTGCTGCGTCCGTTTGTGTCCGCGCTGCTCTGGGCGGTGGTGCTGTGCATTTCGAGCTGGCCCATTTACCGGCGGTTGCTCGGCTGGCTGGGCAACCGGCGCACGCTTGCGGCGCTGGTGATGACGCTGGCGATGATTCTCATCGTCCTGCTGCCTTTCTTCATCGTGGTCATGACGCTCGCCGACAACATCCAGGAATTGACCAGCGCGACCCGTAATTGGATTGATGCCGGGCCGCCCGCGCCGCCTGAATGGCTGGCCAAGATTCCGGTCGTCGGTCAGAAGGCGATGGATTACTGGCAAAGTATGGCGGCCGATACTGCGAAGCTGTGGACGCAGGCTCAACGCCTGATTGAGCCGGCGAGTTCCTGGCTGCTCCGGGGCGGTCTGGCGCTGGGCGGCGGCCTGTTGCAGCTGGCCTTTAGTATTTTTATCGCGTTCTTCCTGTTCCGCGACGGCGTTTCCGCTGCCCGGCGTCTCAACCATGTGGTGGAACGCATCGGCGGCGAACGGGGCCACCATCTGTTGAATGTGGCGGGCCGGACGGTTCGCGGTGTCGTTTATGGCATTCTCGGCACCGCGCTGGCGCAGGGGGTGGCGGCGGGGATCGGCTTTCTCATCGCGGGCGTGCCCGGGGTTGCCTTGCTGGCCCTGCTGACTTTCTTTTCCTCCATCGTGCCCGTCGTGGGGACGGCGCTGACCTGGCTGCCCGCCGCCATCTGGCTGTTTCATCAAGGCTCAACCGGCTGGGCCATTTTCATGCTGGTCTGGGGTTTCGGCGTCGCCAACATTGACAACATCGTCAAACCGTGGCTCATCAGCCAGGGGAGCGACCTGCCATTCATTCTGATTTTCTTCGGCGTGCTCGGCGGCGCGCTGACGTTCGGCTTCATTGGCGTTTTTATCGGGCCAACCTTGCTGGCCGTGGGCTTCCGGCTGCTGGAAGAGTGGAGTCCCGCCAACCGCGCCGTCGCGGCGGAAATAATAAACCCCGAGCCGGAATTGAAGTGACACGGCGTCTGATTTCGCACCATGCCTGAAGAATCACAACCCCAGCCGCCCGCCGCGCCAGCCGGGGCCGCGAACCGTCCGTCGCGCAGCGGCAATTTTCGTTCTTCCGCGGCGCAATTCCTGGCCGCGCTGGTCCTGATGCTGTTCGTGGCGCCATTCGTCGATGAAATCGAATACGGCCCGGCTATTGATACGGTGCTCATCACCCTGGTGTTGATCCTCGGCGTGCTGGCTGTGGGTCGCAGCCGCCGGACCCTGGTGCTGGCCGTGGTGCTGATGGTGCCGGCGGTCGTGACCAAGTGGGTCGGCAATTTTCAGCCGCATTTATTGCCACTGGCGAGCATCACCGCACTGGTCTTCATCGGCTTTGTCGAGTTTCAATTGCTGCATTTCATCTTTCGCGCCCCCCGGGTCAATTCGGAGGTGTTGTGCGCCGGCATCTCCGGCTATCTGCTGCTGGGTATCCTATGGATGGTGTCCTATATGCTGGTGTCGCGGCTGGATTCAAATGCGGCTCATCCGGCATTCATCGGCACAGCGTCCGCGCATTCGCTGTCTCAATTCGAGGCCTATTATTTCAGCTTCATCACGTTGAGCACGGTCGGTTATGGTGACATCACGCCGCTGTCGCCTGGCGCGCGCACGTTGGCCATGACGGAGGCGATGACCGGCACGCTTTACATGGCGGTGCTCATCTCGCGGCTGGTCGCGCTGTATTCGTCCCAGGCCCCCGAACCGCCGGAACCGAAAAAATAAATCACTGCCCCAGATGTTCCAACGCCTTGAGCATCGGCGCGCTGGAAACCTTGATCATGCCCGACAACGGATGGTTCATCTCCAGAATGAGAAAAATCGCTCCTGACACGGACAGTGCGCAGATGAGCAGCACGACGATGACCATCGCGTTGCGGGGGGCGAACAGGCCGAAGCTCATGTGCAGCATCGTGAGCCAGAAGAGCACCATCACGAGGAATGGCGTTGGCAGCGCGTTCTGCGTCTGCTCGATCAACAGCCAGCGGAACTGTAGCAGTTCGCTGCTGATCTGCTGCGCCTGCGCGAGCAACTGGCGTTGCGCGTCGGTCGCCGGGCTGAGTTCCCGCAACCTCGTCTGCACCAGTTCCATTCCATTGGCACGTTCA
>OCZU010000945.1_pt1 | contig 19586 bp, 20 predicted proteins | sample 1539001 | NCBI WGS metagenome assembly OCZU01 (sample SAMEA3539306, study PRJEB22396) | soil metagenome | biome: tundra; feature: field; material: soil | place: USA | collected 2010-05 | depth 0.15 m | reverse complement strand
GTCGACGACACGCCCGATTTGCCGCTGATGTCGGCCGTCGGTTTCGCGGCCGCGGTCGCCGACGCGCACCCGCTCGTGCTGAGGGCCGCGCATTGGGTCGCCAAGGCGGCGGGCGGCCGCGGCGCAGTGCGGGAACTGTGCGACGTACTGCTGCGCGCGCGCGCGCGCTGTCATTAGATGATGTTTCGCATCATGACCGTGCTCGCGGTGATCGCCTTGGCGGTCAGCACGTGGATATTGAGCAATCCCGGTCGGCCACCGGCGCAGTCCAGCGCAATACCGGCCGACAGCCCCGGCTATTATCTGAAGAACGCGGTCCTCACCGACTACGACGCGGCGGGCGATCCCAGCGTCCGGATCGAGGCGGAACGCATCGACCAAATCGGCCATACCAACGAGGTCGCGCTGATCAACGTACGGATCGATTACCAGGCGCCGGGCGGCCAGTCATGGGTGATGGTCGGCGATATGGCGCACGTGCAGCCCGGAGGCAAAGTCGTCGACATGAGCGGCAACGTGCGCCTGCAGGGCGTCGATCCGCAGCACCCGGGCACGGCAATCATTCGAACCGATACTCTGAGTTATGACATTCCCGACGGGGTGGCGAGTACACAAAGCGACGTGCGCATCGAATTCGCACGGCATACCTTGACCGCCCGCGGTCTCGTCGCAAATTTGCCGGCGCACACGGTGCGCCTGGAGTCGCGAGTCAATGGCCGCTTCCTGCCGTAGCGCGCTGTTGCTGTGGCTTTGTATGTCGGCGCTCGCCGAGCGCACGCTCGGCGGCACGGACTCGGCGAGGCAGCTGCCGATATTGCTCGACGCACAATCAACCGAGGTCGATTACCTCAAGAACGAGCTGCTGTTTCGCAAGGTGAAGATTTCGCAGGGCGGCATGTCGGTGTCGGCGGATCAGGCACAAGCGAACGGGCAATCTACCAATTTGAATTTCGAGGACAGCCACTGGGTGTTTCGGGGCAACGTCAAGATTGCGATGGATCAAGGCCAACTCGAATCCGATGAGGCCGATGTGACCTTTGTTAAAAATCTGCTCGCGAAGGCGATCGTTACCGGCAAACCGGCGGCCTTCGTGCAGCACGCCCCCAAGAACGGCAAACCCGTGCATGGGCATGCCGAGCACATCGAATACGACGTCGAAAAGGCCACGATCATGCTGTCGGGCGATGCCTCGATCACCAACGGACCCGACGACCTTCGCGCGGAAACCCTCAAATACAATCTGCTCGAAAAGAAAATGTTTGCGAACCCGTCCGAGCAGAATTCGCAGCGTGTGCACATCACGATCACGCCGCCGCCGCCAACTCCCAAACCATGAGTCTGCTGCGAGCCCTGAACCTAGCCAAGAGCTACAAGTCGCGCCAGGTGCTGCGTGATTTGTCGCTACAGGTCGCGAGCGGCGAAGTGGTCGGCCTGTTGGGACCGAACGGCGCCGGAAAAACCACTGCCTTTTACATGATCGTCGGTTTGACGCCGTGCGAGCACGGGGAAATCATGTTGGACGGTCGCGACATCGGCCGCCTGCCGATGCACCGCCGCGCGCAATTGGGCCTGGGCTACCTGCCGCAGGAGCCGTCCGTATTTCGCAAACTATCGGTCGAGAATAACATTCTGGCGATTCTGGAGACCCGCCCCAAGCTCGATTCCACGGCGCGCCACGAACGCCTGGAAGAGTTGCTCGAGGAGTTGCATATCGGCCACGTGCGCCAGAGCGCAGGTTTGAGTCTGTCCGGCGGCGAGCGGCGGCGCGTCGAAATCGCCCGCGCGCTGGCCGCCGATCCCCGATTCATACTGCTGGATGAGCCGTTTGCCGGGGTCGACCCCCTATCGGTCGGCGATATCCAGCGCATAATCAAGCACTTGTCGAGCAAGGGGATTGGTGTGCTGATTACCGATCATAATGTCCGGGAGACGCTCGGAATTTGCGAGCGCGCATATATCGTCAATCAGGGTATTGTGATCGCATCTGGATCTGCGGAACAGATTCTTGCTAACCCACAGGTTCGTGAGGTGTACTTGGGACAGGATTTCAAACTGTAGGCTCTGGTACCCTAGAATCGTATGATGAAGCCGAGTCTGCAGCTTCGAATCGGGCAGCAGCTGACGATGACGCCGCAGCTGCAACAGGCTATTCGCTTACTGCAGTTGCCCGCGCTGGATTTGCAAGCGCACGTGCGCGAAACCCTCGAAACCAATGTGATGCTGGAGGCCGAAGAGGATATCGGCGAAGCGCCGGCACCCGAAGTCGTGCGTGAGCCCGAGGACGCCACCGCAGTGCGCGAGGAATACGCCGAACTCGACGGGCACTCGACGGCGGCCGGCGATCAGCGCGAGGAGCCCGAGGTCGAAATCGCCGACGAAGCCTGGGGCGAACAGACGACCGGGCCGTCGGACACCTCGTGGTCCGGCGACGACGACCGTAGCGGCGATTTCAGCGACCGGCATTCGGAAACTCTGCAGGAACAGCTGATCGACCAGCTCGAGCTCGCCCATTTATCCGCGATCGACCTTGCGATCGCCCGCGTCATCGCCGACGCGATTTCCGACGACGGCTACCTGCTCGACGACCTCGAGAACATCCGCACGAGCCTCCTGCCTGAAATCGACGTGGCCTTAGCCGAAGTGGAGAGAGTGCTGCGCATCGTGCAGGGATTGGAGCCCGCGGGCGTCGGTGCGCGCAATTTGAGCGAATGCATTGCTCTGCAATTGCGCCAGCTCGACCCGGCAACCCCCGCGAGGGACATCGCGATACGCGTGGCTCTCGAACATTTGGACCTCGTTGCCGGACAGCAGCTCGTGTTGCTGCGGCGGCAACTACGCTGCAGCGAAACCGACCTGGAGATGGCGCTCGCGCTGGTGCGCTCGTGCCACCCGCGTCCCGGCAGCGCGGTCAGCTCCGGACAAGCCGAGTACGTGATCCCCGACGTTTTCGTGCGCCGCACTGAACACGGCTGGATCGTCGAGGTCAATCAGGCGACCGTGCCGCGCGTGCGCGTCAATCAGACCTACGCAAATCTGGTGTCGCGATCCCCCGACCACGCGATGCTGCGCACCCAGCTGCAGGAAGCGCGCTGGCTGATGCGCAGCCTCGAGATCCGCAGCGAAACCCTGGTCAAAGTCGCCCGTTGCATCGTGCAGCGCCAAGCGAGCTTTTTCGAGCGCGGCGAAGAGGCGATGGAACCGCTGATCCTCAAGGACGTCGCGGAGGCCGTGGAAATGCATGAGTCGACGATATCGCGCGTCACGACCGCCAAGTACATGCACACGCCGCGGGGCGTGTTCGAGTTCAGATACTTCTTCTCGAGCCATGTCGCGGCCGCGGACGGGACGGAAATGTCCTCGACGGCGATACGCGCCAAAATTCGCAAATTGATCACTCACGAAAATTCGGAAAATCCGCTGAGCGACAGTAAATTGGCGGAGATTTTGTCGAGCGAAGGCATCCCGGTGGCACGCCGGACCGTCGCGAAGTATCGAGAGGGGATGCAGATCGCCCCGTCGAACGAACGCAAGCGAGCTGCCGCTCGTGCGTCCTAGGAACCTTAAGTGTGTTGGAGGTATTTCATGCAGATCGATCTCAGCGGTCACCACGTAGAAATCACACCCGCGTTGCGCGGCTATGTGTCCAAAAAATTCGAGAAGATTTCTCGGCATTTCGAGCAACTGATCGACGTCCATTGCATTCTCACCGTCGAGAAATTGCGCCACAAGGCCGAGGCCACGCTGATGCTGCGCGGCAATAAGATCTATGCCGACGCCATCGACGGGGATATGTACGCCGCCATCGATGCACTCGCCGACAAGCTCGACCGCTGCGTGAAAAAACACAAGGAGAAGGCCGGGGATCATCACGCCGAAGAAGTGATCAAGGCGCGCCTTTCTTGAGTCACTGGGCGCGTTGCCGATGCACCGGGCGCCGATGCATCGGGCGCCGATGCGCCTAATCATCGTCAGCGGGCTGTCAGGCTCCGGTAAGAGCGTGGCCTTGCACATGCTGGAGGACATCGACTACTACTGCGTCGATAACATTCCCGCGGCGCTGCTGAAGCCGTTGATTTCGCACACCGTCCGCGCCAGCGGGGACACTTACCCGCGAACCGCGGTCGGGCTGGATGCACGCAACCGTGCCAACGAGATCGAGACAGTCCCCGACCTCGTCGATGAATTGCGCCGCAGCGGCATCAGTTGCGACGTTCTCTATCTGCACGCGAGCGACGAGGTGCTGCTCAAGCGCTACGCCGAGACGCGCCGCAAGCATCCGCTGCTTGCCGAGGGCATCAGCTTGCGCGAAGCGATCGCCTCGGAGCAGCGGCTGCTGGAACCGATCATCAAGGCTGCGGATCTCGTCATCGATACGTCGAACATGGGGGTGCACGCGCTGCGCGAACTGATTCGCGAGCGCATCGACCAGCGCCAGGAGGGACGGCTGTCGCTGATGTTCGAGTCGTTCGGCTTCAAGCACGGGATTCCCGGCGACGCCGACTTCGTGTTCGACGTACGCAGCCTGCCGAATCCCTTCTGGGAGCATTCCTTGCGTTCGCAGACCGGCCGCGATGCGCCCGTGGCGGACTATCTAGCGGGCCACCCGAGCGTGCGCGCGATGATCGCCGATCTCACCGAATTCCTGGCGAAACGCATCACCGAGTTCGCCTCGGCGAACCGGGGCTACTTGACGATCGCCATCGGCTGCACCGGCGGCCAGCATCGCTCGGTCTATATTGCCGAGGAGCTCGCGGCGCATTTTCGCCGCACCTATCCACAGGTGCTGACTCGCCACGACGCGTTGCGCCCGGACTAAACCGGCCGCTGCGGCCGGTTTAGAACGCCCAGAGGGCGGCCCCGAAGGGGCGAGGCGCGCAGCGCCGAGTACCAGAGCGCCGCTATCGCAACGCGTCGATCGCCTGATCCAGACCCGCGAGGGTCAGCGGGTACATGCGTCCCTCGAGAAGCTCCCGCGTGATTTCGATCGACGCGACCTGCGGCCAGTGTGCTTTAAGCTGGGGATTGATCCAGGCGAATTTCGGGTAGGCCTTCAGCAGGCGCTGCAGCCAGACTTGGCCGGGTTGCTGGTTCCAGTATTCGATGCTGCCACCGGGTTGAGTGATTTCATAGGGACTCATGGTCGCATCGCCGACCAAAATCAATTTGAAGTCGGGGCCGTAGGTGCGCGTGACGTCGATCGTGCTCATCGCCGCGCCGCGGCGGCGGTTGTCGCGCCACAGATTCTCATAAGTGAAGTTGTGGAAATAGAATTGCTCGAGGTGCTTGAATTCGCTGCGCGCGGCCGAGAACAATTCCTCGCAGACCCGGACATAGGAATCCATGGATCCGCCGACGTCGAGAAGCAGCAGCACCTTCACGACATTGTGCCGCTCCGGGACCATCTTGATTTCCAGCCATCCGGCGGCGCGCGCCGTGGCATCGATGGTGTCGGTGAGCGCGAACTCCGTGGGCGCGCCGCGCCGCGCGAATCTGCGCAGTCGGCGCAACGCGAGCTTCAGGTTGCGAGTACCGAGTTCGACGTCATCGGCGAGATTCGCGAACTCGCGCTGGTCCCAGATCTTGAGCGCACCGCTGTTTGCGCCAGTTTTCTGGCCGATGCGCACGCCCTGCGGATTGTAGCCGTAAGCGCCGAACGGCGACGTGCCCTCCGTGCCTATCCATTTGCTGCCGCCTTGATGCCGCCCCAGCTGTTCCTCGAGCCGCGTCTTGAGCGCCTCCATGAGCGCGTCCCAACCGCCCTGCGCCGCGACTTGCGCTTTCTCCTCATCGCTGAGGATCTTCTCGGCGAGCCTTTCGAGCCACTCGGCCGGCAAGGTGCGCGACAATACCGCGATTACGTGCTCCATGCCCCGGAAATGCCGGGCGAAGGCGCGGTCGAACCGATCGTAATGGGCTTCGTCCTTGACCAGGCAGGTGCGCGACAGGAAGTAGAAGGATTCCGCATTCTGGCCCCCGATTCCCGCCTTCAGGGCTTCGAGCAAGGTCAGAAATTCCGGCACGGTCGCCGGCACGCCGGCATCGCGCAGCGATAGGAAGAATCTAACGAGCATTCCTTCGGCTCAGAAACAGCAGCTGTTCGAACAGGTGCACATCTTGCTCGTTCTTCAACAGCGCGCCGTAGAGCGGCGGAATGAGTTTGCGGGCGTCGTCGCCGCGCAGCTGCTCGGGCGCTATGTCCTCGGCAAGAATGAGCTTGATCCAATCGAGGAATTCCGAGGTCGAGGGCTTCTTTTTCAAACCCGGCGTTTCGCGGACCTTGAAGAACAGCGTCAGCGCCTCGCGCAACAGCTCGCGCTTCAGGCCGGGGAAATGCACGTCGACGATCCGGGTCATCGTCGCTTCGTCGGGAAAACGGATGTAATGAAAGAAGCAGCGGCGCAAGAACGCGTCGGGCAGCTCCTTTTCGTCGTTGCTCGTGATGACGATCAGCGGCCGGTGCTTGGCGCGCACGGTTTCGCGCGTTTCATAGACGTAGAATTCCATGCGGTCCAATTCGCGCAGCAGATCGTTGGGAAATTCGATGTCCGCCTTGTCCATCTCGTCGATGAGCACGACGGGCTGCACGTCGCAATCGAAGGCCTCCCAGAGCGTGCCCTTCAGAATGTAGTTGCGGATATCCTGGACGCGCGGATCGCCGAGCTGCGAGTCGCGCAAGCGCGATACGGCATCGTACTCGTACAGACCCTGCTGCGCCTTGGTCGTCGACTTGATGTGCCATTCGAACAGGGGCTTGCCTAAGGACCGTGCGATTTCCGCGGCGAGCAAGGTCTTGCCGGTGCCGGGTTCGCCCTTGATCAGCAGCGGCCGCGACAGCACCATGGCGGCTTTGACTGCGACCATGAGCTCTTCGGTCGCGATGTAGCGCTCGGTTCCTCGAAATTCGAGGTTCACCCCATCACTTGTCCATGACTTGCACGATCTGCATCGAGTTCGTGCCGCCCGAAACGCCGGCCATTGCACCCTTGGTCAAGATGACCAGATCGCCTTCCTTGACGAGATTCAATTTCAGCAATTGGCGAAAGATCGAGTAATAGAATTCCTTTGACGAGCTGTCGATGTCCTCGTAGGCAACCGGATAGACGCCGCGGTACAGCGTGACGCGGTGGCGCGTGATCTCCTGGCGCGTGAACGCGTAGATCGGGATGTCCGAGCGCACCCGCGACATCCACAGCGTCGTGCTGCCCGACTCGGTGAGGGCCACGATGGCCTTGACGTTCAAATGGTTCGCCGTAAACATCACTGCGGCCGCGATGGCTTCATCGGTGTGCCCGAAGTGGCCGGTATTGCGCTGCCGGATGCGCACGTGCGCGTCCTGGTATTTCTCGGCGCCGAGGATGATTTGCGACATCGCCTCGATGACCTTGGTCGGGTGCTTGCCCGAGGCGGTCTCGGCCGAGAGCATGACCGCATCGGTGCCGTCCATGACCGCATTGGCAACGTCCGACACCTCGGCGCGCGTCGGGATCGTGTTGACGATCATCGACTCCATCATCTGCGTCGCCGTAATGACCACCTTGTTTTGATGGCGCGCCTCTTGAATGATCTGCTTCTGCAGGCCGGCAAGCTCGGCGTATCCCATCTCCACGCCAAGGTCGCCGCGCGCGACCATGACCGCGTCGCTGGCCCGCACCACCGCAACGAGATTTTCGATCGCCTCGGCGCGTTCGATCTTGGCGACCAGCAGCGCGTGGCCGCCGGCCTCGCGCAGCAAGATGCGCGCCTCGTTCATATCGGCGGCATCGCGCGCGAACGATATCGCGAGAAAATCGACCTTGAGCGACGCCGCGGTGCGAATGTCCTCCCGGTCCTTGTCGGTCAGGGCGCCCGCGGAAAGTCCGCCGCCCTGGCGGTTGATGCCCTTGCTGTTGCCGAGTTCGCCGCCGACCAGCACGCGCGTCTTGATCCGCGGACCGTCGATTTGCTCGACTTGCAGGCTGATCTGACCGTCGTTGAGCAGCAGCACGTCGCCGATATGGACGTCGGTCGGCAATTTTTTATAGGCGATGCCGACTGCCTGCTCGGTGCCAGCGTCGATCCCGAGCGAGGCGTCCAGCACGAACGATGCACCGTCGGCGAGCTGCACCTTGCCTCCGGCGAAACGGTCTATGCGGATCTTCGGACCCTGAAGGTCGCCCAAGACGCCGATGTAGCGGCCGACTTGTTCGGCGGCCTCCCGCACCAGCGCGACCCGACGCGCGTGGTCGGCGACCTGGCCGTGCGAGAAATTCAGCCGGACGACATCCACGCCCGCGCGCACGATCTCGCTGAGGACCTTCGGATCGTCCGTGGCAGGGCCGAGAGTGGCGACTATCTTCGTTCGCCGTAATAGGGAACTCATTCGGCCCGTTGCTCCAAAATCTGCACGGCGGGGAGTTTCTTGCCTTCGACGAATTCCAGGAACGCGCCGCCGCCCGTGGAAATGTAGGAAATACTGTCTTCGATCTTGTATTTCTCGATCGCGGCGAGCGTATCGCCGCCGCCCGCCAAGGAAAACGCCTTGCTGCGCGCAATCGCGTTCGCAATAGCGCGCGTGCCTTCGCCGAACTGCTCGAACTCGAACACGCCGACCGGTCCGTTCCACAAGATGGTGCCGGCGGACGCCAGGATTTTACCGAACTGCTCGGCGGAATCGGGACCGATATCCAGGATCATTTCATCGTCGGCCACGTTGCCGACCGGCTTCACGTCGGCTTCGGCCTTGGCCGAGAACTCCTTGGCGACGACCACGTCGGTCGGCATCGGAATCTCGATGCCGCGCTTGTGCGCCTGTTCCAACAGGCGTTTACATATATCCAGCATGTTGGGCTCGTGCAAGGACTTGCCGACACGAAAGCCGAGGGCTGCAAGAAAGGTATTGGTGATGCCGCCGCCGACGATCAAGCCGTCGACCTTTGCGAGCAGAGATTCGAGCACTGTGAGCTTGGTCGACACCTTGGAACCGGCGACGATCGCGATCAGCGGCCGCGCGGGTTTTTCCAGCGCCGTCTCGAGCGCGGACAACTCGCTGACCAGCAAGGGCCCGGCACAGGCTACGGCCGCGAATTTCGCGACGCCATGCGTGCTCGCCTCGGCGCGATGCGCAGTGCCGAACGCGTCCATGATGTAGACGTCGCATAGCGCAGCCATCTTCTTGGCGAGCTCGTCGGAGTTCTTCTTCTCGCCCTTGTTGAACCGCACGTTCTCGAGCAGCACGACCGAACCCGGAGCGACGTCGACGCCCGCGAGCCAATCGCGCTTGAGGGCTACGGGCACGCCCAACAGGTCCGCGAGCCGTTTGGCGACCGGCGCGAGAGAAAACTCCTCGTTGTATTGCCCTTCCTCGGGCCTGCCCAAATGCGACATCACCAGGACCTTCGCTTTCTGGTCGAGGGCCAGGTGTATCGTCGGCAGCGCCGCGCGAATGCGCGCATCGCTGGTCACGACGCCGGCGCTGATCGGCACGTTCAAATCCTCGCGAATGAGGACACGCTTGCCGGACAGGTCGACATCGGTCATTTTGATGATCTTCACGGCTCAGCTCCCCATCAATGTCATTTGGCTTTCGACCATGCCAGCGTCGTATCCAGCATGCGGTTGGAGAAGCCCCATTCGTTATCGTACCAAGCGCAGGCCTTGACGAGTTTGATTGCCATCCGCGTGAATCCTCGATTCTTACTCTAAAAGGGTCAACCGGCCAACGCGGCGCCGATCGCCTTGACTACATTCTCGACCGTAAATCCATAATGCAGGAACAAATCCTTGGCCGGCGCCGACGCGCCGTAGTGATCGATACCGACGACCTGGCCTTTCAGGCCGACATAGCGCCACCAGGCCGCACGCACACCGGCTTCGACCGCGACGCGACGCGTCACGGCGTCGGGCAATACGCTCTGTTTGTAGGCCTCGTCCTGGCGCTCGAACGTGTTGGTGCTCGGCATGGAGACGAGTCGAATCCGACGGCCGCTCGCATTCACGCTGCGCACCGCGTCGGCGGCGATACCGACCTCGGAGCCGGTCGCGATGACGATCGCCTCCGGCGGCCCGGCGCTGTCGATGAGCACATAGCCGCCACGCGCGATCGCCGCGACCTGATCGGCGTTGCGCGCCTGATGGGCCACGGCCTGGCGCGTGAACACGAGGCACGACGGGCCGTCGCGATTTTCGATCGCCGCTCGCCACGCAACGGCGGTCTCGACGCCGTCGCAGGTGCGCCATAGATCCAAGTTAGGAATCATGCGCAGGCTCGCGACGTGTTCGATCGGCTGATGCGTGGGTCCATCCTCGCCAAGCCCGATCGAGTCGTGCGTATAGACGTAGACTACGCCCAAGTGCATCAGCGCAGCCATGCGCAGCGCGTTGCGCGCGTAGTCCGAGAACGTCAGGAAAGTCGCGCCATAAGGAATGAAACCGCCGTGACAGGCGATGCCATTCAAGATCGCGGACATGCCGAACTCGCGCACGCCGAAATGCAGATAGTTGCCGCCCGGTTGCGCCGGCGTGAGCACGACCGAATCCTTGCGCCACGTGCCGTTCGACGGCGTGAGATCCGCAGAACCGCCGATCAGTTCCGGCAAACTCGGGCCGAACGCATTGAGAGTGGCCTGCGATGACTGGCGCGTCGCCAGCACCGTACCTTCGACCTGCGTCTTGGCGATGTAAGCGCTCGCAAGTTCGTCGAAACCCGCGGGCAGTTGTCCCTCCATGCGCCGCTCGAATTCCGCCGCCAGCGCGGGAAACTCCACTTTGTAGGCGGTCCATAGCGCGCGCCACTGCTGCTCCACACGAGCGCCCTTTTCGCGCTGATCCCAGGCCGCGCGAATGTCCTCGGGAATCTCGAACGGCGCAGAAGTCCAGCCAAGATGTACGCGCGTCGCGGCGACTTCGGCTTCGCCCGGCGCCTCGCCATGCATCGCGGCCGTGCCCTGCTTGTTCGGCGCGCCCCAGCCGATGATCGTTTTGGCGCAAATCAGCGACGGTCGATCCGTAACGGCACGAGCCGCCGCCAGCGCCGCGGCAACCGCATCGCTGTCATGACCGTCGACGTGCGGCAGCACATGCCATCCGTAGGCTTCGAAGCGTTTTGCGGTGTCGTCCGTGAACCAGCCCACGACTTTGCCGTCGATCGAAATACCGTTGTCGTCGTAAATTGCCGTGAGCTTGCCGAGCTTCTGCACGCCTGCGAACGAAGCCACCTCGTGCGAAATGCCCTCCATCAGACAGCCGTCGCCCGTGAACACGTAGGTGTGGTGATCGACGATCGGAAATCCGGGCCGGTTGAACGTCGCCGCAAGCGCGCGCTCGGCGAGCGCCATGCCGATCGCATTGGAAATGCCTTGGCCCAAGGGACCCGTGGTGGTCTCGATGCCGAGATGAGTTTCACGTTCCGGGTGACCCGCGGTCTTGGAGCCGTACTGCCGGAAGCGCTTCAATTCATCCATCGACAGTGGATAGCCCGTCAAATGCAGCAGGGAATACAGCAACATGGACGCGTGCCCGTTCGAAAGCACGAACCGGTCACGGTTCCACCAGACCGGATTGCCGGGATTGTGCTTGAGCACATCACGCCACAGCACCTCGGCGATATCCGCCATACCCATGGGCGCACCGGGGTGGCCGGAATGCGCCTTTTGGACCGCATCCATTGACAGGAATCGAATGGCATTCGCAAGCTGGCGACGACTTGGCATAGGGATCTTCTTTTACTTAAGGGAGCGTGTATTGTCCTTTATGCGAGCCCCGCCAGCAAATATCCGCTAGCGCGGCGGCGAAATCCGGGGCCCGGCGGCCTCTTGCGGGCCGCGACGGGATATTCGGCCGAGGTTTTGGCGCCAGAGTGCCGACTCTTGGGCAATTCGATCCGCTCAGGCTTGATGCAGTTCACCTTCGCTCCAGTAGAGCTTTGTTAGGATCTCGTTCATGCGTATTCTTCAAATGACGGACCCGCATTTGTATGGGCGAGCGGAAGGCCAGCTACGAGGCGTGGAGACGGACTCCAGTCTGCGCGCCGTGATCGATGAAGCATTCGCCGAAGTCCCCGATTTTGCGGCACTGCTCGTCACAGGCGATCTCGTGCAGGACGACGCGAGCGGCTATTTGCGCTTTCGCAGCATATTCTCGGCCGTCGAGCAGCCCATACTGTGTATTCCGGGCAACCACGATATACCGGAGGCGATGTCGCGCCAGCTCCGTGAGGCGCCCTTTCAAATTTGCGGCACGCGAAAAATCGACACGTGGCAATTCGTGATGCTCGACAGCTACGATCCGGGCCACGTGGGCGGCCGCCTGACGCCGCAGGAGCTCGCGCGATTGGATGCGGCATTGGCGAGCGACGAGAGCCACGCGATGGTTTGTCTGCATCATCACCCGATCGCAATGAACAGCCGCTGGCTGGATGGCATCGGCCTCGCCAACGCAGACGAGTTCTGGCGGATCATCGATGCGCATTCGCACGTCAAAGCCGTCGTTTGGGGCCACGTGCATCAGGCCTATGATGGCAGCCGGGGTTCCGTGCGCCTGTTCGCGACGCCTTCGACCTGCGCGCAATTCCTGCCTGCGAGCGATCGATACGCCATTGATCTGCGGCCGCCCGCCTATCGAAGCTTCCAATTGCATGCCGATGGTGGAATTGAGACGCAAGTGCATTGGGTCGAAGCGATGCCCGCTCGGCAGGCCGCGGCGCGCTAAGTGCGCGCACTGCTGCTCGCATGCCTGTTGCTCGCGGCTGCGCCGGGCCGCGCGGACGGCGCACTGCATTCGCTGTGGGAATTGCACGGCAAGCACAACACCGTTTATCTGCTGGGTTCGATTCACGTGCTGCGCAAACGCGACTACCCGCTCGCGAAACCCGTGCTCGACGCCTACGCCGACGCCAAATCGGTGGTCATGGAAATCGATCTTGGTGAACTCGACCTCGACACGGTTCAGCAGGAGCTGCTCAGCAGCGCACAATTGCCCGACGGCAAGACGCTGACCCAAATCATGGGCAACGAACGCTATGCCCGCGCGCTGCGCCTCGCGCGCGAGCTCGGCTTCGACCTCGCCACATTCGATCAATTCGCGCCCTGGTTCGTAGCCGAGACCATTTCTCAACTGCAGCTCGCGCAGCAAGGATTCCAGCCGGAGTCGGGTGTCGAGATGTACTTCATGGAAAAAGCCCGCGTCGACGGCAAAGAGGTCACGGGACTGGAAACCGCGCACGATCAAATCGCTCTGTTCGAGGCGATGCCGCTGGATACGCAAGCGGAATATTTGCTATCGAGCCTCGAGGAAGCGCACGACCTGCCCAAGGAAGCCAACGACATGGTGCGCGCTTGGGAAAGCGGCGACGCGGGCTGGCTCAAGGCTCAACTCGAACACGAGTTCGGCCGCGATCCGAAGTTGTATCAATCGCTATTGGGCGCGCGCAACCGCAAATGGCTGCCGAAAATTGAAGCGCTGCTGCAGGACAATAAAAATTATCTGGTCATCGTCGGCACCGGCCATCTGGTCGGTCAGGACAACGTCATCGAACTCCTCAAACGAGACGGGATCGCCGCCAGCCAGCGCTAGACGGCCAGCGCTAGACGGCAATGGCAGCGATTCTCGTTCCTGAACGCTACTGGACGTCGGTGCTGCCCGCGGGAGCGGCGCTCGGCGCCGCGCCTGGGCTGCCCCAACGTCGCGCGCCGTTCGCCTTCCATTTGGCCTCCAGAGCCGCGAGCTGCGTCTTTTGCTCAGGCGTCAGGATCGCATACAGCTGCGAGCGCACATCGGCCATGTGCGCGACGAGCTGCGTCGAGAGCGTGCCGTGCGTCTGGCTCACTTCGTTGGCGATCGACGCATAGTTCGGATCGTCCGGAGACGTCTGGCGCAGTTTCATGGAGTTCGCGCGAATCTGCTGGTGCAGGCTCTTCAATCCCGGACCGGCGGCGGCCAGGATCGACTTCACCGACGCCTGTTGTTCTACGTTGAGTCCCAGCTTCGCATACAGGCGCGCGGGACCCCAACCATGATGGCCACCATGCGGGCCGGCGCTAGGCGCGTTCGCGGTTGCGGCGTTGTCGGTCGCAGGCGAAGCCGCGCCGGCGGTTGCCAACGGCAACGAGATCGCGACCAAGGCCGCCCCCGCGGCGAGCGTGCCCGCCACAAATGTGCGAATTGCTTTCATATTTACGACTCCTATGGATCGATGGGACTTCATGCAGCAGCATTTTAATCTTCGTCCCGTGGAGATGTGTAAAGCCGAGCCAAAAACCATGCAAAGTTGTGTAAAGTCCGCAACGGAACCGGTCTCGGCGCGGCGACTGTGCGAAAGTATGCAGAGCGCCTCATGAACAACTTATCGACAACCGCGACCGACGCCGCGAATCCGCACGACGCGAGAGTTTTGCTGGTCGACGACGATCGCGAGCTGTGTCAGATGCTGACCGAATATCTGAACGCCGAACACTTCGAGGTCAAGAGCGTGCACGACGGCAGCGTAGCGCTCGAAGAGTTGCGCACCAACGAGTTCGAAATCCTCATACTCGACGTCATGCTGCCGAGTGTCAGCGGCTTCGACGTGCTGCGCGCGCTCGGCGCGACGCGAACGACGCCGATCTTGATGCTGACGGCTCGCGGCGACGATATCGATCGCATCGTCGGTCTCGAATTGGGCGCCGACGATTACCTCAGCAAGCCATTCAATCCGCGCGAATTGGTGGCGCGCATTCGCGCCATTTTGCGCCGCGCCAGCAGCCGCAATTCGCGCGGCGCGGCCCCGGACATATTCGAGATCGGACCGATCGTGCTCAATACCGGCATGCACCAAGTGCGCGTCGCCGGCGAACCGGTGCCGCTGACGGGCGCGGAGATACGCGTGTTGGAGTTGCTGATGCGCTCCGCGGGTTCCGTGATTTCGCGCGACCAACTTACCGAACAGGCGCTGGGCCGCAAGCTCGTGCCCTACGACCGCAGCATCGATACTCACATCAGCAACCTGCGCCGCAAACTGGGACTCGAAGCAGGCACGCATCCGGAAATCAAGAACGTCCGCGGCTCCGGATATACGCTGACCCTGGTCGATGCATAGCTTATTTTTTCGGATATTCATGCTGTTTTGGATGGCGATGGCGCTGATCGTGGTCGGCAGCATCGCCGTCACCTACGCGATCGCGGCCCGCGATTACGAATCGCAGGAATGGCAACGCCGTCCGTCCGTCGCGATCGCCGCCTCGCAAGTCATCGAGAAGGGCGGCGTCGGCGCCTTGCGGCACTGGCTATCCGCGAACAAAAACGTGCTTCCCGATCGCGAGTTTTTCATCGTCGGACCCGACGGCGCCGACATACTCGGGCGGCGTTTGTCGGAATCCGCGCAGCGGCGCTGGGAATTCATCAATCGCGAGTCGCAGCCGGGATTGGAGCCGCCGGGCCTGGAGCCGCGAGCGCTCGGCGAAGCGCGCTCGCCGCTGAACTTTCGCCCCTCGCGCCAGGCACCGCAAGTCGTGGCGCCCGACGGCGCGATCTTCACGATTTTGCTGGTGCCGCGACGGCCGAGCATTTTCGGCGCCTTCAGCCTGCCGGGTATCCCGCTCGCGGTCCTCGGCATCGCGCTGATCGTCAGCGCGCTCGCAAGCTGGTGGCTCGCGGAGCACCTGAGCGCGCCGATTCGGCGCATTCAGGCCGGCGCGCGCGCCGTGGCCTCCGAACACCTCGACGTGCGCGTGAGCGCGGGACTCGACGGCCGCAAGGACGAGCTCGCGGTGTTGGCACGGGACTTCGACGCAATGGCCGATCAGCTCAAAGCCACGCGCAGCGCGAGAACACAATTGTTCCGGGACATATCGCACGAATTGCGCTCCCCGCTCGCGCGCATGCGCGTGGCGCTCGGACTCGCGCGTCAACCGCTCGCCGACCCAACGGTGCAATTGGATCGCCTGGATCGGGAAATCGAACGCCTCGATTCGCTGATCAGCCACGTCTTGAGACTCGCGCGCCTGCACGGCTCCGAAGCGAATTTCAAGCGCGAGGCACTGGACATCGACGAGATACTGCAAGAAGTCGTGCAAGACGCCAATTTCGAGGGTGCGGTCAAGAACTGCACGATCCACTTGGCGGGTTCTGCCGACGGGCCATTGCACGGCAACCGCGAACTGCTGCACAGCGCGATCGAAAACGTGCTGCGCAATGCGGTCAGATACAGTCCGGCGGGAAAATCGGTCGAGGTCTCGGTGAGCACGACGCAAGACGCATTGGAAATCTCGATTCGCGACCAGGGCCCGGGCGTCCCCGGCGGCGATCTGGAGCGCATATTCGAACCGTTCTATCGTGTCGCCGAATCGCGCGATCGCGACAGCGGCGGCGAAGGCATCGGTCTCGCGATCACCGCTCAGGTGCTCAAGGCGCACGGCGGTTCGGCCACCGCGAAGAACCTCGCCCAGGGCGGTCTCGAAGTCCGATTGCTTCTGCCGCGGCGGCCTCCGGGAGAGCCGGAGTTCGAAAGCGCTCAAGCGACCTGAGGTTTTGACGTGGGGCGCGGTCGGCTTAAGATGCCCAGCTTCGCACCTTTAAGACCAGGAGAGAGGTTTGAGTCTATACACGGAAGCCTGCAAGTACATTCCGGGCGGCGTGAATTCGCCGGTGCGCGCGTTTCGCGGAGTCGGCGGTGAACCGATTTTCTTCAAGAAGGCAGCCGGAGCCTATACGTATTCCGCCGATGGCCGGAGGTTCATCGACTATGTCGGCTCTTGGGGCCCCATGATCGTGGGCCATGCGCACCCGGAGGTCATCGCGGCTGTGCAGCGCGTCGCGGCCGACGGACTATCCTTCGGCGCGCCCACCGAGCTCGAAACCGAACTCGCCAAACGCGTCATCGAACTCGTACCGTCGATCGAATTGATCCGATTCGTGAGCTCGGGCACCGAAGCGACGATGAGCGCGATCCGCTTGGCGCGCGGCTTCACGGGGCGCGAGACCATCGTGAAGTTCGAGGGCTGCTACCACGGTCACTCCGACTCGCTGTTGATCAAGGCCGGCTCGGGCGCATTGACCTTCGGCGTGCCGACCTCGCCGGGTGTGCCGCAATCGCTCGCGAAGCACACGGTCACGCTCACTTACAACGATGCGGACCAGGTGCGCGAAGCATTCCGCCAAATCGGCGAGCAGATCGCCTGCGTGATCGTGGAGCCGATCGCCGGCAACATGAACTGCGTGTTGCCCGCTGCGGGCTTCCTCGAGACTCTGCGCCAGGAATGCGATCGTGCCGGCGCGCTGCTGATTCTCGATGAAGTCATGACCGGATTTCGCGTCGCCCGCGGCGGCGCCCAGGCCTTGTACAACATTCGCCCCGACCTGACCACACTCGGAAAGATCATCGGCGGCGGCATGCCGGTCGGCGCGTTCGGCGGCCGGCGCGACATCATGGAGCGCTTGGCGCCGCTCGGCCCCGTCTACCAAGCTGGCACGCTGTCGGGCAATCCCGTGTCGATGGCGGCAGGCTTGGCGACGCTCGAATTGGTGTCGGCACCGGGGTTTTACGAGCGTCTCGGCAAAGCGACCGACCTCCTTATCGAACGCCTGCGTCAGGCCGCTACGAGAGCCGGCGTCGGATTCGCGACCAATCATGTCTGCGGCATGTTCGGATTTTTCTTCACGAACGAGGCGGTCGTGGACAGCTACGCCAAGGTCATGGCCAGCGACGCGAAGCGCTTCAACCGCTTCTTCCACGCGATGATCGCGAACCGCGTTTATTTTGCGCCGTCTGCATTCGAATCGGGTTTTCTGTCGGCCGCGCACACGCAAGGCGACATCGATGCGACGGCGGCCGCGGCGGAACGCGCCTTTGCGGCCTGAGGCCGCCGCACGGGGCGCGATGCTCACCGCGCCGTAAACATGCGCGCCTCCGCCTGGTTCGTGGGAGTACTCCTGGTCGGCTCGGCGATTCTCGGATGCATCGCCTATCCTCTCTACCTGGCGGTGTCGACCGTGCACGTCTGGCCGTTTCATCGCGTTTACAGCCGTCTCGCAATGCTCATTGTCGCGATTCTGTTGGTGTGGTTGTTCCGGCACCTGAACGTCCGCACCAAGCGCGATTTCGGCTACGGGCTGCCGTGGCGCCAATTCATGCGCGAAAATCTCGTCTGGGCGGGCATCGGAATCCTCACCGCCTCACTCGGCGTCGCGTTCATCTGCGCAATGAAGCTGCGTGGCTTGGACCCGCAATTCTTGCCGACGGCCGCCAACCTCGCGCACATCCTCGTGGTCGCGATAGGCTCCGGGATCGCGGTCCCTTTATTCGAGGAAACGCTCGCGCGCGGCGCGATGCATACGGCGATCGAGCGCGAATCCGGCCCCTGGACGGCTGCGCTCGTCACCGCATTGCTGTTTGCGATTCTGCACTTTTTTGCCAAGACGAGCATCCCGCCCGACGAAGTCGCGTGGCGCAGCGGATTTGATTTGCTCGCGCGCTCGTTCGCGCCGCTTCAGCATCCGTCGATGGTGGCGGATTCTCTTCTGGCCTATTTGGCGATAGGCCTGATCTTGAGTTTGACGCGGGTCCTCACCGGCAATATCGCGGTCGCGATCGGGCTGCACGCCGGCTGGGTCGTGGTGCTGCGAATCATGCAGCAATGTACGGTGCGCAGCGCAGCGCCCGATCATGCGCTGCTGCTCGGTCAATTCGACGGCTTGGTTGGGCTTTGGGTGCTGCCGTGGGCCGCCGCTATCGGACTAGGCTTGTGGTTCATGCGCGCCTCCTGGGTGGCGGGGGCACGCGATCAGTGATCGGTGTCGGATTGGGCCGTAATTTCGATGAGCGGTGCGAGTACGTCGAGACGCCGCAGTGGATCGTCGAGTTCCAGGCAAAATTGTTTGTCCGCAAGATCCATCGGCAAGATCTCCGCAAGCCGGTGGCCGACCCAGGCCGCGTCGTCGAGATGCATTTCGATGCCCGTGTAGACTTCGCCCAATTGTGGCAGTACGGTCTCGAGCAGCAAAGCCAGGCGAGCGTGGCGCTCCGGGACGGTCAATAGGGGCTCGGGCTGCAGCCATTCGACTTCGCCCACATTGAGGCCGTCGGCTTGCCGGCGGTGTGCATGGATCCGAAATCGCTGCTGGCCGACGCAGCTCAAGCCCAGCAACCCGTCCGGCAGCTGATCGAAATCGACGATCTTGGCCATCGTGCCGACATCACAGATGTCGGCCGTACCGCTCTGCTCGCCGTCGCGGATCAGTACGACGCCGAAGCCTTGGTCCTCGCGCATGCAGCGCCGCACCATGTCCACGTAGCGCGTCTCGAATATGCGCAGCGGCAGCGGACCGCTCGGAAACAGCACGATGTTGAGCGGGAAAAGGGGAATGATGTTCACGACGCCTCCGGCGGCGGCGCGGCGGCACGCGCGCGCAGCGCGCTCAAAAGTTTCTCGTGCAGGCCGCCGAAGCCGCCGTTACTCATGACGAGCACATGATCACCCGCGCGCACCGTGTCGGCGAGTTTGGCGACGAGGGACTCGACCGTCGGCGCGAATTGCGCACGATCGCCCAATGCGGCCACGGCGGCGGGCAAATCCCAACCGAGGTCCGGGGGAGCAAAAAACCAACTGCGGTCGGCGGCCGCGAGCGCCGGCGCCAAC
>OCZU010000944.1_pt1 | contig 19605 bp, 15 predicted proteins | sample 1539001 | NCBI WGS metagenome assembly OCZU01 (sample SAMEA3539306, study PRJEB22396) | soil metagenome | biome: tundra; feature: field; material: soil | place: USA | collected 2010-05 | depth 0.15 m | reverse complement strand
CAGAATTCCATTGCGTCGAACTTATGTCCGCCGATCTCCATTCGAATGCCTTCGATCGTACCAGGTTGACGCGACGCATAAAACGTCCACCCATCCAGCTTGGGAGCACGGCTAACGCAATAGATAGCAAGCAATTGACGGTGTAGCACGCCTTCTCCTGACAGCGTGAACGAATGGCCCACTCCCTCTGCCCCCGACCCAGATACCCAAGCCAAACCCGGAAACAGGTCATCCACGCCTTTGCTGACTTCGCTAGCCAGATCAGCGCACTTACCACTTTCAATCGTCTGGTAAAATCTTGCGCCGACTTTGGAATACCATTGCCAGAATCTTTCGACCCGCGCTTTGAACGTAAATTCTTCTGCAGACTGACGCTTCTTAATTAGCGAAAACATTGCGCGCCAAATTACCCAACCCTTTTCTTAATCCAAGTAAAGGTTTTATCTCGTAAGGTTTCCCTCCGCACCCTGACCAATTCCCGTCATGAACGATCATTTCGACGTCATCATCATCGGCACGGGCGCGGGCGGGGGGACGTTGCTCCATCGGCTCACCGCCAGCGGCAAGCGCATCCTCGTGCTGGAACGCGGGCCGTTCCTGCCAAGCGAGAAGGACAATTGGAATTATCACGGCTCGTTAAAGAATTATTCGTCCGAGGTGTTCCACCGCCATCGCCGAACCGGCAACCGCGCACGAACGCCTCAGAGGCAGCCAGCTCCAGTTCTCGAAATGATTGCAACGGCGTGACAATCAAGCGACCTTTCCCTCGAAATGAACTCACTCAAAGACAAAGTCGCAATCATCACCGGCGCGGTGGGCAATCTTGGCGTTGCCACCGCCCGCGCCTTCCAGCAGGCCGGTGCACATACCGTCCTGGTTGACCGCTCGCCTGATCGCCTCCGCGATGTCTTCCAGGAGATCGCCGGTTCGACCGGCCATCTGCTCGTGGGTGGCGTGGATCTCTCGGACCCCTCATCGCTCGGCAAACTTATCGAGCAAACGCTCAGCCGCTTTGGCCGGGTGGAGGTGCTGGTAAACACCGTAGGCGCTTTTCGCGGCGGCAAACCGGTGCATGAGGCCGATCCGGCGGATTGGGATTTTCTTTTCAATGCGAACATGCGCACGACGCTGTATTGCTGCCGCGCGGTGATCCCGCAAATGTTGAAACAGAAGCGCGGCAGAATCATCAACGTGTCCAGCCGCGAAGGATTGGAGGCGCATGCCGGTTTGGCCGCTTACAGCGCGTCGAAAAGCGCCGTGCTGCGGCTGACCGAATGTCTGTCCGCCGAACTGAAGGCGTCGGACATTAATGTCAATTGCATCATGCCCAGCGTTATTGACACGCCACAGAACCGCGCCGCCATGCCGGATGCTGATTTCAGCAAATGGGTCGCGCCGGAGGCGATTGCGGATGTGATTGCGTTCCTGGCCTCTGACGCCTCGCGCGCGATCAACGGCGCGGCCATCCCGGTTTTCGGCAAAGGTTGAGATGAAACTCCAAATTCCAAGCTCCAAACTTCAAATGGCGCGAGGGCGAACCGCTTAGTCAGCCGGTCAAACCTTTCGCTCCCAACGAAATTTGCGGTCCGCTTCCTTGATGGGCAGATCGTTGATGCTGGCAAAGCGGAACTTCATGCAGCCAAGTTCGTCAAACTCCCAGTTCTCGTTGCCATAGGAGCGATACCATTGGCCGGCGTCGTCGTGAAATTCATACTCGAAGCGCACGGCAATGTGATTGCCGGTAAATGCCCACAGCTCCTTTTTCAAACGATAATCGAGTTCCCGATTCCACTTGCGGCGGAGAAACTCGACAACTTGGGCGCGGCCTTTCATAAACTCTGAGCGATTGCGCCATTCGGTGTCTTCGGTGTAGGCGAGCGAAACGCGTTCTGGATCGCGGCTGTTCCAGGCCTCTTCGGCGGCCTGGACTTTTTGGCGGGCTGTTTCCTCGGTGAAAGGCGGCAAGGGTGGATGCGGGTTCATTTTATTTGCGGATTTTTAGTCTGGTTTCCAGTTCGGCTATCCGTTGTTTCAGCGGAGCAACCGCAATTTCCACTTCGGCAGCGGTGTATCGCGGCGTGATGTATTGCGAACAGTTCCAATCGAAGGAAACCACTTCGATGAAGAACAACCGTTCCACCATGGGCCGGACTTCCGGTTCGGCGAGTTGCGCGACAAGTTCAGGATGCTGCCGCGCATCTTCGACGCGGGCATGACCGAGGATTTTCAGCCGCGTGCGCTGCGGATAGTCCATCAGGAACAGCGTCACCCGGTCGGTCACCGCGAGGTTGCCAGTGGAAACCAACTGGCGGTTGCCCTTGTAGTCGGCGAAGGCAAGCGAGGCCGGATTGATGACCCGCAGAAATCCCGGCTTGCCACCGCGATGTTGAACGTAAGGCCAGCCGGTTTCGCTGACAGTCGCCATGTAGAAGCTGTCGCGAGATTGGATGAAGCCCGTTTCGTCTTCCGTGAGTGCGTCGCGTTCCGGCGCACCCTCAACGCGCTGCGATTTTCCATAGTAATGTGCCTGCGCTTTACGCACGGAATCCGTGAAGACAATTTCGTGAAACTTGTCGGCCATGGCTGAGAAGAATGGAACGGGAAGTTGGATTGAGTCAACTCCCCGTTCAGTCATAGGCTTCTGCTACTTCCCGTTCTTTTTCCCCAGGGCAGTCCACTTCTTGGTGGCCTTGGCCACGTTGCCATCAAAGTCAGCATTGAACTTTTTCAAGATGTCGGGTTCAGGTTGCCGGAGCGCCGTGCCGGGTGTTCAATCATTTTAGGTCCGCCACTTTCGCCTCCAGAGGCCAATGCCGGTGTCCGGGACGATTAAAATGTCAATCGGTGATTGACGAATTGGCGCGGGCGATTTGGTGGCGAGCGATATTCCAATCAGTGATTGGAAAATTTCCAAACCATCTTTAAGCGGCCAAATCATTGGATGCTTGCCATGTGAGAACGAGATGGTATTGGAGTTGAAACAGAACGACGTGGAAGGCCGTCCGCGTTTGACGGCCGCAATCTAATCGGTTCTACCGGTCGCGATTGGCTGCCTGAACTATTTTAAGCAGCTTCCGGATCGGAATCGGCGTCCAAAACTCTTCCTGTGTCCGGCCAGCGCGACCAAGATTGCCTTGCTCGGCAGGTATGGAAAAAGAAGCGGTATAGATTCGACCATCGAACTCGATCCGGACTTCGCCACGGGCGCCTCCCGGACTATGGCCTTTGTAAAAGTTAACGAAGGCTTCAACTTCACGAACGTCCACTGGGGATTCGAATTCGATGAATTCATACTCCCTTCCCGGCGAGGAACGATGGTCTTTGTAATAATATCCTTCTGGTGAGCGGACGTGCTCAAAGTATAACGTCTCCGCGCCCGGGCGAGGAGTGGCGTAGAGGTCGAGATCAACTTCTTCTTTCCAGCGGATCCCAATTTTCATGGGGCCGACCTGTACCGAGGGTGGCACTCGCGCCATGGATAGTGTGTCGCGAGTGAGCCAGTCAGTGGTTTCCACTCCGCGGCTCACTCGCAGCATTTTGATTTCCGTTTCGCTCGTTTCAACGGTCCAATGTTTCGAGGCTGCTCCGATGCCCGCGGCAGCCTGGCGAAAAGACTGCAAGGCAGTGGGAAGATCGCCGGTGAAAGCCGTCAGTTGAGCCCCGCGCCGCTCCAAATACAAGGTCCAAAAGCGCGTGACCTTTTCCCGGTGCAAATCGCTTACCCAAGGATCGCCAAAATACATCCAATGCACAATCAAGGGAGGGCCAATATCTCCTGCGAATCCAAAAACTGACTTCTCGCGAGGGGCTTGTAAATGGCCATCCGAGGGAAAATAGCCGTCCACCATCGAGAACCCTGGTTCTTTTGAATCCAGGTATAAGGGGCTGCCAATGAGCAGGACGGAAGGTCGGGAATTAGTCAGAGGCGCTTTTTCGGCAAGAAAATCCAGGAACTGCGGCAGCCGGATGGTTCCCTCGAAATTGAAGAGTGAGTTAGTCGGTCCAAGGTGTTCCCGTGCGAGAAACAGCTTCAGGTCGCGAATGGCCGGAGCAAATTGGTTGGCTCGCGTCTTTGGACTATTAAAGGCACGATCTTTTGGCAGGGTGATCTGTGTGATGGTCTTCAGCTCGAAAGCATCGTAAATCGCCAACGTGCTGTTGAGAGGCAAGTCTTCCACAACAAGCCCAACAATGCTTCGATACACCTCATCCTTCACTGATTTTTCCAGGAACGGTGAAATTCCAATGATAAAGTCCGAACCGGACTGGCCAATTGAACTCGACTGGTCGGCAGCAGAATTTGAACTCCAAACGCAAAGGGTGCAGAGACACACGATGGCTACAGCGACCAGTCGCTGCACCGCACGTGGGGCGTCCATGGATTTCCATGGCGCAACGTGCAAGATTTGATTTGCCACAAATCCGGATCCCATCGCCGACCAAGCGATCATCCGCACATTGTCGCTTGCGATATTCGTGTGGATCGGTCCATTCATGTTCATTCGTTCCAATCGGCGAGCGGCGCTGTTTAATCGCCATTTTTTCGGTGCGGAGCAGACACTGACGATTTAGCCGCCAAGCGATTATTCGACTCCTCCGTCTCGAGATGGCTGCGCAAGTGTTCTGATAACTGGTCCAAGATGACCTGTCTTTTCTCGGATTGGTCCTGCCTCTGTGCTTTTTCCCGGTGAAACATGGACCGCCCGTACGCGATTAAGGCTGAAAGCTGATTCTCCAGTCGCACCAAATTTCCGCTGGCTTCGCCCAGGTTCAATCGTTCGCGCGCAATGCTCACCTCCAGATTTCGACGCTCCTGAATTAATTGGTCAAAGGTCGGATCCAGCGCCAGCCGCACTGGCCGGTGGCGGGCATATAAAGTTGTGAGATACATACCCATCACGGCGGAGAGGAAGATTTCAGCAGTGGCCTGGCTGGCCACGGTGATGACATCAATCCATTTGGCGCCCGCGAAGTTCAATCCGAGAATCGGAGCCGATGCCGGCGACTGGTTGTCGAATACCGTGAGGGAAGCGATATGCTCCCCGATTCCTTTGGACAAAGTTGGATAAACGCAAGCGTAAGCCCCCGCCCAGACGAGCACGCCGAGCATTCCCAGCAACAGGCAGATCCACAAATAGACATCGCGGCGTTTGCGATCCTGCAGAAAGTCCCAGCCAATTTTTACGGCCAGGGCGCCCACCGGCAACAAGGCCGCCCAGAGATATGATCGTATTGGGTTTTCCCGAAACGTAATCAAACCGGACTCGAGCAGATTAAACGAAATGTTCCAGATACCGAAAGTAATGAGGCACACAATTCCCAGACTACAGATGGCAAACATGAGCAAGTCCCACGCGTTCCATGGAGAAGTCGGTTTGATGTCTTCCTGACCATCGACCGTAACCGGCACGAATTTGGTCCGCGTGCTGAGCCCGAGGTCCGTGGTTTTCAGTTGGCTTTCGAGGAAGACGATGCGTTCCTCATGAGTCCTGGCTTGTTGCCGGTATTTCTCCCATTCGACAGCGTGGTGATGCAGGAACAGAGCGCGGTGGTAATGTTCGACCTGTTCAGGGCCGGAAGCGTTCGGATTTTCAAGTTCACTTTGAATGAATTCAAGGTGAACCGCCGGAACGATGCTCTCGGCGTTAGGCTTTGGTGCAGTGTTTTTCATGAGATCACCATTCCTTCGTTTGATTGTCGTCGAGCGAAGCAAGTCCCTTGATCTCGGATCTTAACTTTGCCGGACGATAGCTCGCGCGGTTCCATGGGCATAAGGAGGCTCTGACGGTGCTCTGGCTGATCTCTGCCGAAGTTCTCCATCTGGAGACTCCTCCGTGGCCAACCAGGCTTATCGAGCAGCGGGCGGTGGCGTTGCCTGCTCTTCTTTGGATTCATCCCGTCGCGAGTCGCTGCCAGCCTGGTCCTCGTCTCGTTGCTCGTCGAGTTTTCCCTGGTCTTGCTCGAGGTGTTCGATTTGACGATCCAGCTTTTCCTTTTGTCGTTCGAGAATTTCCAGTTGCTTTCGCAAGGCTTCGAGCTGCCTTTGGGATCCCTCTTTGATCTTTCGGTCAGTCTGCAGCGTTGGATCAGCTTTCCCAGTCTTTTCAATGTCAGCTGTTGCCCGTTTAACCTGGTCGGCAGCACGCGCGGCATCGCGCTCGGCCAGTTTTTTTATTTTCTCGATGTCCTTTGGATTCATCATCTGGTTCTGTGCGAGTTCTGCCTGGCGCTTGGCGAGGGCCTGGATCTCCGCGATTTCCTTTCGATCAATGATTCCGTCCTTGTCGGCCTTCAAGTGGAAGTCAGCATGCCCTTTTGGGTTCTTCTGGTTCGCAAGTGACTCGACCATTTGCTCCAGTCGTTCCAGTCGCTCTTCGAGCGATAAATCTCTGTTTCCCGGACGAGGTGCCCGAACAGTCCGAGGGAGGGGCGGGGTTTCTGGTTCGGGCGGAGGCTCAATGGCGGCCAGAAACGGTGTCGGTGGGATTGGCGGAGCGACATCTGCAAGAGACGGGGTCGGGGCCAAGGGGTCTGCTGGAGATGCAACGATAGCCGGCGGGATATTTTGGGCGCTTGAACTATCGGATTTGACCTTCGGACCTGCCCCAACTGTTGCCGCCGGAGGAGTGGTTTGGGGGGCGGCATCGGCAGAGTTGGAATCCAGTGCGCCAGGCGCGAAGGCCGCGGAGGCAATTCCACTTGCCGGAGCGACTGTAGGCGTGTCGCCTGACGGAGCATTCGCAGCCGCAGCCGCTGTTTCGATTTTTGCCAAGACGATCCTGGGGGCGGAGCACATGATTGCGGCCGCCATAAGTGCAACCGCCGTCGTAATGAATGCAAGCCACGTTTTCGCGAGGCGAGGTGATGTGTTTCTGTGCGTATTGAGTATCATATCTATCCTTTCTTTGAGTTGAGTTTTGTTGTTTGAAGATCCCGGCGCGAGCAGCGGAAGCCCTCTCTGCATTCGAGCGGCCAAATTCGCCAGCAGGAACGCATAAGCTTGAGGGCGTCCGCTCTGTTGCAAAACGTGGTCATCACAGGCAATCTCCCGTTCCAGAGATAACTGCCTGGAAATCCACCAGACCGCGGGATGGAAAAAGAACACCGCCAGAATCAAGTGTTGAACCAGGCTCGCCCAATCATCGCAACGCCGCACATGAGCCAATTCGTGACGAAGCACGAGTTCGATTTCGGCCGGTTCCAAGTGCTCTTCCAAAGGCAGGAGAATTACCGGGTGAAGAAACCCCAATAGAAAGGAAGATCGATGCGTCGGCGATATTCTCACTGCGACCTTTCGATTCACATGAAGGTGCGCGGCGAGCTTTTCGAAGAGTTCGTTTAATCCCACGCCAGGTGGGAACGATCGGTGTTTCAACTTTTGAATCCCACTGAGCTGCCAAAGCAAAGCGAGAACTCTGAAACCGGCGATTGTCAGCCAGAGGGCCAGCAATATCATGCTCGCCATCCTGGGGATCTTGAACGCAAGCGCGAGCTTCGAGGAAACCGGGTTTGCCAATCGCTCCGCCAGCCAGCGAAATCCAGTCGTTCCACCGGAAACGTTGGACGCCAGCTCTTCGCCGGGGCCTGCCGCCTTACCCGGTTCATTTCCATTTGGATTTCCGCGATGGGGAGACAGATATCCCTTGGGACTGGTCTGCGCTTCTGACGCCACAGCTCGGGTCAACGGCAAAGGCGGTGAATCAGACCTTTCCATCGCCTCCTCCGGGCCAGTAGTCCGATAGCCCAAGGAGGCGACAGAGGCGGTTGAATCTGTTGCCGTCTTCCCGGCCATAATTCGCGCGGCATGCACAGCGGGAGGGAACGCGTCAAGGCCAGGATTCGGAATAGTTGCAACATCGGCTTTCGAGGCCGCGGGTGAAAACGGAACACGACCAATCAAACAGTGAGCGACGAGCAGGAAGACCAGCAGGAGCAGAGCGCAAAACCAAATGGCGTGACGCGTGGTCGCGTTGGTTCGCCCGCCCAATCGCAAGGTCAGCGCCACAAAAGCGGCGACAATAATTCCCTGGTAAATGCCGTTTACGGCTGAGGCAACCAGTTGGTTGCAGACGGTTAGAATTTCAATTCTCATGCGGAGCATCCTCGGAATCTGTGATTTTCTTCTTGATGACATCGAGTTCCGCCGCCGTCAGTTCCTCCTCCCGGAGAAAGGCCAACACCAACTCACTCGGTGAGCCGGCGAAGAACTTGGACAGGAGTTGGTGGACAGCTCTTCGGGCGATCGTGTCCCGGTCGACTCTGGGCACGAACACGAAAGCGCGTCCCTCTTTGCGGGAGGAGAGGTAGCCTTTGACCTTTAGTATTCGCATGAGCGTAAGAATGGTGGTGTAGGCGTCCTCGCCTTTGAGCGCTTCAACCACGTCCGCGACCGTGGCCGAACCTTTGGCCCAGATCACCTCCATGATGCGGTGTTCGGCGTTTGTGAGCATCAAAGTTTTCTTTTGCGACATGTATCTGTTCTTTCTATTAATGATTTAGTAGTTGGAGAATAACAGCGATCCAAACGTTGTCAACTAAAACTTTAGTTGAACCGGGCCAATACGCTTTTGTTCGACCGGCCCGCGCGGATTCATCTTGTGCGTCGTCCGATACAGGTCCGGTGCGATACTCGATTTGTTCGGAAGACGGCCCGCGAACGTTGCCCTGCGACGCGCTGTTCACCGGCACGCCCTAAAGCAGGGCAGAACTGGCTTGCATCGCGCGCATTTCTTTCCAAGATTGCGGCATGATTATGTCCAGACTTCTCTCCGCTCTGAGTTTCTTCACGGCAGCCTCGCTGTGTCTGGCCGCCGAGCCACCAAAAAAAATCGCGTCCGTCGAAGGCATCACTGAATACCAGTTCGACAACGGCCTCCGCGTGTTGGTCTTTCCCGACAACTCGCAATCCAAAGTCACCGTGAACATGACCGTGCTCGTCGGCTCGCGGCAGGAAGGCTACGGCGAGACGGGCATGGCGCATCTGCTCGAACACATGGTCTTCAAAGGCACGCCGTCGCATCCGAATGTTCCCAAGGCGCTGCAAGACCACGGCGCGCAGTTCAACGGCAGCACGTCCAGCGACCGCGTCAATTATTACGAGACCCTCGCCGCCAGCGACGAAAACCTGGAGTTCGCCATCAGCCTCGAAGCCGACCGCCTCGTGAACAGTTACATCAAGAAGGAAGACCTCGATTCCGAAATGACCGTCGTGCGGAACGAATTCGAGCGCGGGGAAAATTCGCCGCAAGGCGTGCTGAGCAAGCGCATCGAAGCCGCCGCCTACGACTGGCACAATTACGGCAAACCCACCATCGGCAATCGCAGCGACATCGAGCGCGTCCCGGTTGAGAATCTGCGCGCGTTCTACAAAAAGTTTTATCAACCGGACAACATCGTCCTCGTCGTCGCGGGCAGGCTTGACGAAGCCAGGGCGCTCGCGCTCGTGCAAAAATATTTCGGCGCGATTCCACGGCCCGCGCGCACGCTCGATAACACCTGGACCGAAGAGCCGCCACAGGACGGCGAACGGCTGGTCACGTTGCGGCGCGTGGGCGATGTCGGCTCGGTTGGCGTCGTCTATCACATTCCGGCCGGGCCGCATGAAGACATCGCCGCGTTGCAAGTCCTCGCCAACATTCTCAGCACGCAACCCTCCGGGCGACTCTACAAAGCGCTCGTCGAAACCAAGAAAGCCGCCGGCGTCTCGGCTTTTGCGCGCGGCGAACACGATCCGGGGTTGATGTCGCTCCAGGCAGAAGTCACGCGCGACGGTTCGCTTGATGAAGTCCGCGATCTTCTCATTACGACGACTGAAGAAATCGGAACGAATGGCGTCACTGTCGAGGAAGTCAATCGCGCAAAACAACAAATCCTCAAAGCCCGCGAGCAGGCCGCCACCGACACCAGCAGCGTCGCGCTTTCGTTGAGTGAATGGGTCGCGCAAGGCGATTGGCGGCTTTACTTCCTGCACCGCGACCGCGTCGAGCAAGTCACGCCGGAAAAAGTTCAAGCCGTGGCCGCACATTATCTTCAGCGCAACAACCGCACGGTCGGCCTGTTCATCCCGACCGAAAAGTCACAGCGAATCATCATTCCTGAAACGCCCGACGTGGCGGCGCTCGTGGCGGATTACAAAGGCCGCGCGCCCATTTCCGAAGGTGAAGTCTTCGAAGCCACGCCCGCGAACGTCGAGGCGCGCGTTCAGCGAGTCGAACTGCCCGAAGGCGTCAAGGTCACGCTCTTGCCCAAGAAAACGCGTGGCGAAGAAGTGCATCTTGAGCTCACGCTCCGCTACGGCGACGAACAAAATCTCAAGGGCCTTGAATCCGCTGCGGGTTTTCTGCCGGAGTTGATGCTGCGCGGGACAAAGAAACTCAGTCATCAGCAATTGCGCGACGAACTCGACCAGCTCAAAGCCACGCTCAGCGCCGGTGGCGGGAGTGGCGGCGCTCGCGGACGCAGGGGCGGCGGCGGAGGTGGCGGCGGCGCGCCCGCCGGGGCCGTGAGTTTTTCTATCCAAGCCAGGCGCGACACCCTGCCCGCCGTCCTCGAAATTCTCCGCCAGGTTCTTCGTGAACCGCTTTTGCCGGCCGACGAATTCGAGGTTCTCAAGCGCGGACGCGTTGCGAACTTGGAACAGACGTTGACCGAACCCGCTGCGCTCGCCCCGCGCCTCTTGCAACGCCAGCTCAACCCGTATCCCAAGGACGACATCCGTTACGTGCCGACCATCGAAGAATCCATCGAGCGCCTGCGCGCCACGACGAGCGATCAAATCACAAAGCTCTATCGCGAGTATCTCGGCTCGCAGGCCGGCGAGTTGACCATCGTTGGCGACTTCGACACGAACGCCTGTCTGCCGATTCTCAAAAACACTTTGCGCGGCTGGATTGCAGCCAAACCTTACGCCCGCATCGCCGCGCCGATCATCGGCGAACAGACCGGCTCGCAACACGCGATCAAAACGCCGGACAAGGCCAACGCCACTTACAATTCCGGCCTCGTTTTTCCGCTGCGCGATGACGACCCGGATTATCCGGCGTTGCTCCTGGGCAATTACATTCTTGGCGGCGGAACGCTCTCATCGCGGCTCGGTGTTCGCGTGCGACAGAAGGAAGGCCTGACGTATGGCATCAGCTCCAGCCTCAGCGTGTCCTCGTTCGACCAACGCGCCGGCCTGACCATCACCGCGATCTGCAATCCGCAAAACATCGATCGCGTCCAGAAATGCACGCAGGAAGAATTGGACCGCCTGTTCCACGACGGCGTGACCCAGGAAGAACTGGAGCAAGCCCGGCACGGCTGGTTGCAATCGCAAAAAGTCAGCCGCTCCAGCGACAGCGCGCTGGCCGGGATGCTGTCGAACTTGCGTCACCTGGACCGGACCATGATGTGGGAGGACCAATTGGAGAACAAGATTGGGGCCTTGACGCCGGAGCAAGTCCTGTCGGCGTTGCGCAAGCATGTTGATCCGCAGAAACTGGTGATCGTCACCGCCGGGGATTTCGAGGCCAAGACGGCGGCGACTGTTGAGTGAGGTAAAAGAATTGACGTTGGAAATTCCGCTCGAAACAAGCCGGGCCTTTGTAAATATCCCCGCCTGGCGAACGCGCCGGTGTCAAGAAAAGCCACGAACGGCAACCGGCGGCTTCCCGTCTTGCCCTGATCAGCGGGCATTTTCTGGCTGACCTTCGACGGTGCCTGCCTTGCAGCACAAATATGAGTATGCTCATTTTGTGTTTGACAGCGGAGGCTTCATCACATAAATATATGAGCGCACTCATATTTATGAAACCATCCCCCAAAAAAACAAAAAGCAGGGCCACGCCGGCTGGCAAACGGGATCGGAACAAGGAAAAAACGAAGGAAAAGATTCTGGCGGCGGCGCTGGAATTGTTCCAGGAAAACGGCCTGGACGGGACGACCACAAAACAGATTTCAAAAAAGGCAGGCATTGCCGAAGGAACTCTCTTCAATTACTTCAAAACCAAGGAAGACCTTGCGCTTTTCTTCTTCCAAAAGGAAACCCACGACCTGATCGAATGGTTTGGCAGGGAAGCGCGGCTTCAGCGGGCGCCATTGCCGGAAAAACTTTTCGCCATCATTCACCGGCAATTGGAATACCTCGCACCCTATGAGGATTTCATGGGAGCGGTGTTTTTTCGTTCGCTGCAACCTCATTCCAAGCTTAGTCCGCTCAGCCTGGAGTCTCAGGAGTTGCGGCTGAAGTATCTGCGTTTTTTGAGTGAAGTCCTGTCTCAAGCGGAAGAGCGGAAGGAAATACCACGCATCGGCGATTTGGGCGCGTATGCGGTCGGGCTTTTCTATATCGGCATCGTGATGCACTGGCTGCACGACACGTCGCGGGGCAAACAGAGGACACTCGCGCTCTTGGACCGATCCCTCAGACTCGCAACGCGCGTTCTGAAGAGCGGAGCGTGGGACTGGTGAACTCGCGGCGCAAATCCATCGGCCGCGCGGTGCGCCTGGCGCGACTGGGCGCGGGCATTGCCGGCAGTTATCTTGCCTATCAATTGCAGCGTCCTTTTTTGGATGACCGGCAAAGCAGCGCACGACGGCACGCACTTCGCCGCAAGAATGCAAAGCAGATTCGCGAGGACCTGCAGGACTTGCGCGGCCCGATAATGAAAGTCGGCCAGGCGCTGAGTATGCAGACGCATATCTTCGATGCCGACGTGGTGGAAGAATTGGCGGGGTTGCAAATGCAGGCGCCGCCGATGCACCCGGCCTTGATGCGGGCTCAATTCAAGAGCGCGTTTGGCCAATACCCTGAAGAAGTGTTTCGCTCTTTTGAACCCGAACCGTTCGCTGCCGCATCGTTGGGACAAGTACATTGGGCCGTGACGAAACGTGGCGAAGAAGTCGCGGTCAAAGTTCAGTACCCCGCAATTCTCGAGGCGATCGAAAGCGATTTCAAAATGCTGCGTGCGGCCGGCTTCGCGGCGCGACTGACGGGGCACTTGCAGGAATCGGTCGTGCGCGAAGCCGAGCGTGGAATTCTCGAAGAAACGGATTACGTGAAGGAGGCGCGCAACCTCCAATATTTCAAAGAACACCTTGCCCCCTTGACTTTCATGCGCGTTCCCAAAGTCCACCGCGAGCTCAGTTGCGGGCAGGTGCTCACGATGTCGCGCGTGCGCGGCTTGCGTTTGCAGGAATTCCTCAAGACAAACCCCGCGCAGGAAGTGCGCGACAAAATCGGCGTTGGTCTCACGCGCTTGTTTTTCTTTCAGCTTTTTCGTGTGCAGGCGCTGCACGCCGATCCGCACCCCGGCAATTACCTGTTCAATCACGACGGCAGCATTGGCCTCGTAGATTTCGGGTGCGTGAAATATCTGAAGCCGGAAGTGGTCCGCTGCTACGCGCAATTCTGGTCGCGCGAATGGGTTCACGATGCCGCTCTCTATGCTGAGATTATTCGCGTTGTCTTCGGTCCGAACGTTTCTCCCAATGAGCCGCGCGTCCGGCGCTGCATGAATGGGATCAGGCGCTTCTACGATGAATTCCACCCGTTGACCGAACCTACCGCGGCACTTGAACTTGCCGACCCAAAGTTCATGGATGGTTTGAACGAACTCGCCAAGACGTTGTTTAAGAACAAATTTCTCTCACCGGAGTTTTTGTTTTTGTCGCGCGCTGAATCAGGCATGTGCAACCTGCTCCACGCGCTGAAGGCCCGCGTGCCTACCACTCAAATCGCACGTGAGTGGATGCCGCCAATCTCCGGAATCAAAAAGCGAACTCGGCCACAATTATGAAACGACATTTGAAATTCATCTCCCTAAACGGCAATAAAACCAACGGTGCCGAACAAGCGGGGATCGCGCGCACCTTCACTAAGGCGAACTTTCGTCCGGTGTTCGCGGGCAGTTAAATCGGCTTGACTGAGCCGGAACGATTCGATTCAGATTTAACGCAAAAGCGCAAAGATGCAAAGGTTCACGCAAAGGCGGGCAGAGACGACGCCTCTGCATCTGTGGTTTTGATTCTATGGATACGACCAAGTTCAGCCCCCTATTGGATTGGTTGCTGCGGAAGCATCCCAATACGCCGAAGAGCCGCGCCAAACAATGGATCGTGGCGGGACGGGTAAGCGTCAATGGCGTCATCATCCGCAAACCCCATCAAACCATCACGAACCCGGGTGATACATTGGAACTGAGTGATCGTCATGCCACTACTCTGGCGTGCGGTTCCGGCTGGCAGATTCATCCGCGCGTTTCATTGCTTTACCTGGATTCCGCCTTCGCCATTGTCAACAAGGGGGCCGGCCTGATCTCCGTGCCGGCGCCAAACTGCGATCTTTCCGCGCTCAGCATCCTCGCCGATTTCCTGATGGGAAAACTGAAAACTCGGAACCGCGGTGTCGCCGGAGAGTCATTGCCGAACGCCTATCACCGCCTTCAACCATTGCCGGTTCATCGCCTCGACCAATATACCAGCGGCGTCTTTTGCATGGCCACGAACCCCGCCGCGCGTCACCATCTCATCGAGCAACTAAAGGCGCACTCCATGAAGCGGGAGTATGTGGCGTTCGTGGAAGGACGTCCGAGCACGCCTACAGGCACCTGGCGGCAATGGCTGCAGTTGAGTCGGGACGAACTGCGCCAGCGCGTGCTTTCTGAATCGCAACTCAAAGACCCGGGCGCCGAAGCCCGTGAGGCTATCACCCATTACGAAGTCATCGCGGAGTATCCGCTCGCCGGCGGCAAGGGCTTGGTCACCAAATTGCGGCTTCGGCTGGAGACTGGTCGAAAACATCAAATCCGCGTCCAGGCTGCCCACGCCGGACTCCCCTTGATCGGCGACCGCACCTATAACCCGGCCTATCGCGGACAGAACCACGCCAACACTCCAATTGATTTCCCGCGTCAAGCCTTGCATGCTGAAGTCCTCAGCCTCGAGCACCCCGAACAGCCCGGCAAGCGCATGACTTGGACCGCCGAATTGCCTAAAGACCTTCGCCAGCTCGATGCCGTCTTGCGTTCTGGCCGATTCCAACAATGAGTTTGTTCTCGATCCCGTTATGTCCACAACTCGCATGCGACCATTTCAAGTTCCGGGCTGAATGATTTTGTGCTCCAACGATTGATGGTTCTGCTCCTCGTCATGGTGCCGGACGAATTGCCTCACGGCCCGCTGCCAGAAGGCTTCATGGTGACAAGCTCGCTCGCCATCATTCCGCTTTGGTGTCGTTCGAGTTATTGTACAGTGCGGCGGCGGCCTGCTGGAAATTGAGGCGCACGTCGCTGGCGTCGCTGTTCGGAAAATTCGAGCGCTGCACCATCATGACATAGGCGACGCCTTTCACGGGATCAATCCACGCCTGTGTGCCCCACGCGCCGCCATGACCAAAGCTGCCCGGCGAGAGCATTGCGGCCACGCCCTCATGCGGTGTGCGCAGAATGCACGTAGCGATGCCCCAAGCGTAATTCGTGCCGTGACTGCCATAGGTGTCGGCCTGGAAAAAGCCCGTGGGCAGGTCGCCCGTCTGCGGAGTAGTGAGGAATTTCATCGCGGCGGCACTGAGGTATCGGTGACCTGCCAGCGTGCCACCGTTGAGGAGCATCTGGCAAAAGCGCGCATAGTCGGGCGCGCTCGAGAAGAGTCCGCCGTTGCCCTGCGGCGGGTGGTCGTGTGTTCCGAAGCCGGCGCGCGGCGGCACGGGTTCGAGCACACCAGTGTCCCTATTCTTCGCATAGCTGGTGGCCAGTCGCGCCCGCTGTTCGTCGGTCGGGTAGAAGGTGGTGTTCTTCATGGCCAGCGGATCGAAGAGCCGTTTCTGAAGAAATGCGTCGAACGTCAGGCCGCTCACGACCTCGACAATGCGGGCGGCAGCGTTAATGCCGCTCTGCGTGTATCTCCATTTCGCTCCGGGCTCGTACTGCATCGGAGTGGCAAGCCAAAGCGGAACCAGATCGGCGAGCGTCTTTGCGCTCTGCGCGGCCGGCCCGCTGGCCTCACCGAGGCCGGAGGTGTGCGTGAGGATTTGCGCGATGGAGAGGTTGGCGGGCTTGCCCGACGGGGTTTTTAGACTGGCAAATTCCGGCAGATATTTCGCGACGGGATCGGCGACGTTGAGCTTTCCCTCATCCTGAAGCATGAGAATCGCCGTGCCGGTGATCGGCTTGGTCATGGAGGCGATCCAGAAAAGCGTATCGGGCGTCATGGGCTTTTTTGCGGCGACGTCGGCAAGACCGGTGGTTTCGAGGTGCAGGACTTTATCTTTGGTGACCACGACGGTGACGGCTCCAGCTATTTCATTTTTCGCGATCATCGCCTGCATCGCATCGCCGATGCCCGGAAGTTTCGGCGAGACGGCGGAGGCGATTGGGCCGACGAACAAAAAGGTGGTGAGAGCAAGGTTGGCCAGGACGCGAAAGTGGTGCATAGCAAAGCGCTTTAATGTGTGGTTCCTGAAGAGAGATCGTTCACATAAAGCGCCAGGAAAGTCAAGGAATCCGGTTTTACCGGCCTTCTGCTTCTGCTGCACACCTTCGCATGAACATGAGAACGAATGAAGTGGGTGAAAGGAAATCGAAGCCTCGTTATTAGCGGTCTGCCTAAAGTTCATGAATTTTCAGGGTTTGGGGTCAAGGAGGGCATCCAGGCTGCCTTGACCAGAACCAATTTTTTCGAGTTGTGGGTAGCGCAACCCGCCATCGTAGCTGAGGTCGAGGGTGCGATAAATATCACCGGTTTTTACCAGGAGACTGAGGGGTGATTTCCGGGCTTTGATCGCCGCCTTTAGCTGGTCGATCTCCAGGGCGCGGCCATTCACGGCGACAAGTTTGGTGCCGACTGTGAGTCCGGCGTTGAAGGCCGCGCTGTCCCACGCGATTTCGGTGATCTCGCCATCTTTGCCCAGAACCAGCCCGCCGGAATAAGTCAGGTCGGTGATCTTGCGTGCTTTCTCGTTGGCTTTGAACCAGTCGCTCGGTGTGTTCGTGTAGCCAAGCCGGTAACCGCCGCGGGCAAAGCCATCGAGCGGAGCCCGGTCACCGGTGTGTTCCATGCGAGCACGCAAGAAGGCGGTCCAGTCGTAGGTTTGGACTTCATTGAGCGTTTGGACGACGTCTTCGAACTTATAGGTCAGTTCCCCCCAATCACGGTCTTTCATGCCGAAGAAGGCCCGGGCGAAATCATCGAGCGAACGTTTGCCGCCGGAGAGTTCGCGGACCAGGCTGTCCGCATCGAGCCAGATGAGCAGTCCCTCGTTGTAGTAATCCTCGGAGCGCTGCCAGCTTCGCCAGCCTTTGGGACGGCGCTGCGAGATGATCGGATCATCCGTGGTATCGGTAAGCGGACGCCATTGGCGGCCTGCGTCCGTGTCGAGCCGGGCGGCGATGCTCGCGAGGGAATCAAGCGTCTCCTTTTTCGAAAGCAGCCCCGACCGGGCTGCCAGCATGACACCCCAAAACTGGGTCTGTCCCTCGTAAACCCAGAGCAGGCTGTCCTGCATGGGAGTGCGGTAGTCCGGCGTCCAAAGATCGGCCGGCCGGCGGTATTTGCCATTCCAGCTATGGGTATATTCGTGCGGGAGAAGTTGCCGGCGGGTTGGATTGTTCGTCCATTCGGTGAAGTAGTCGCCCGGAACACCGTTTTCGGAGCTGCGATGATGCTCAAGCCCGATGCCGCCCTGGCGATCGCTCAAGGCCAGCAGGAAATCATAATGGTCATAGTGTTGCGCACCGAAAAGTTTCACCGCCTGCGTCACCAGGTTGCGGTGGGTTTGGATCTGTGCCTCGCTGGCGGCAAGTTGTTCGGGTTGGTCCGCAACAATGTTAAGACGCACGCCCGGCGCGAGCGTTTCCGTGCGCACGTTGGCACCGGCGAAAAGCGGGCTGTCCACCAGCGTGTCGAAGCTGACCTGCTTAAAGTGGATTGTCGCGCCTTCCTGCGCGGCGACCTCCAGCGCACTCACCGCCTTCCACCCATCGGGCAGTTTCACCGAGGCTTCAACGCCGATGCGACGGGCATAGTAACCAGCGGGATAGAGCGCAACGGCATTCCATTGCAGATTGAGCATTTCAGGAGTGGTGACAATACGCCCCTGGTTGGCATCGGTCGGGGATAGAAACTGAAATTGCGCCTCGAGGTTGGACGTTCCCTCGGGAATTTCGATGTGGAAAGCGAAGACATCCACCGGATCGCGCCGCCATGCGAGCAAATGCCCGCCGGCATTGAACTTGAGCCCGGCGAGTTGCGAAATTTGACCATTGTCCGAATGATGCCCCGGCAGCCATTTGGGGTAAAGGAGCGTGAGTGAACCGGCGGCGGTGACCGGGATGGTTTCATTGCCACGAAAAATGCCGCGTGTGACATCCGATGCATCAACCGAGAGAGTGATGACCCCGGGCCAAGCCACATCGCGAGCGGCAGGGATCGTGTCGGCAATCGGTTGGGCCTCGGGAGCGCTGTTCTGAGCGTGAGCGCCTAAAGGCAAAAGGCTAAACAGAATAAAAACGCCGCGATTGTTCATGGGCATTGACTAAAATTGGCTGCGCTAAAAGCAGACGCGTTGGAATCTAAAACTCCTTTTGCGCCCTAACAAGCAGATTCACCACGTCAAAGAGCCAACCTCCCCCCTAAGTTTAGTCTTTGAACGGTTAAAAATAAATCCCAACTGCCGGAGGTGCGGAGCGGAATTTAAGCCAAAATGAGCGATTGCGCGCGAAACTCGTCAAACCAAAGGAGATAGAAGTGCAGGTGCGGTCTGAAAGCTCCCTCACGGATCGGCCACGACAACGCGGTAGAACCGGCGCGGATGCATTTGATATTCCGCGTCCGAGAATTCAGCTTCATCGGGCGCGTTGGTCCAGGTTTGGAGGTTCTTCCAAGTTTGCAAATCGTCAGCCGCTTGCAGCGTCCATTGGTTGCCGGGTTCACCGGTGATGCGCATACGAAAACCATCGCGCGCGGGCGGAGTCAGTTGTATCGCTGCCACCGGATCCTCTAGCGCGCTAGAAATTAGGCTGCCGCTTCCGTCGCTACCGGGAGCGTGTAAAGCCAGCGGTTGGGCGGCGCTGGCGTTCGTGTAAAGTCCATCTCCGAACGGCCGGAGTTGGTAGGGTTCGCGAAAGTTCTGCAGCAGTATCTGGCCGCGAATGTATTGCGAGCCATCCGTAAGCAGAATTGTGATTTGACCCAGCCAGTCGATGGAAAATCCCACCAACGTGGCTTTGGGGTCGGCTGTGGCTGGACGCCAATCGCCGTTCACGGGGAGGTCACCAATATTTGTGAGGCTGCCGTCACTGAAGCCTTGCACCCGCAGGCCACCCGCCGTGACGAGAAAGTCATTTCCATCAAGATGGAAATCACCCCTGCGCGTGGCGAAGATTTGTCCGTTCGCCGGGTCTTTTACCTGGAAAAACCCAGTGCCATTGATGGCCATGCAGGTGGCGGAGTTGGTAAACTGAATCCAACCCTGATCGAAGAAACTCAATGTTCGCCGGAGTGCCAAGAGGTCCTGGGGCACGTTGATCAATTCGAGTGAAGCTTGCCGGATGTGGCCGGAGTTTATGTTCAGCGGAAGAGTCGCTGGCATAGGCCCGGCCGCCGCCACACCGGCGTAACGACCGAGAG
>OCZU010000941.1_pt1 | contig 19638 bp, 24 predicted proteins | sample 1539001 | NCBI WGS metagenome assembly OCZU01 (sample SAMEA3539306, study PRJEB22396) | soil metagenome | biome: tundra; feature: field; material: soil | place: USA | collected 2010-05 | depth 0.15 m | reverse complement strand
GGCAGTTCAGAGCGGTGGCTCATGCCCGCCACAATACGTCCCTCGGCGAAAATGCTCATGCTCGCGGTCGCCCCGCGAATGCTCGCCTCGGGACCCCCACGGCTTCGGTTCGACAGCGCGAGAGCCTCTCGCGCAGAGCGTCTCGCCGGCTCGTCAGTCGAGCACTGGAGCGGCAGGTTCAGCGCACGCGGACGGCTGGGCCCTCCACGCACTCGATGTCACCCATAACGATCCCCGGCGGTCAGGTCGTATCCCTGAGCGGGAAGCGCCGTCGGATGAACCCTTGGAAGTGGGGCACCGCGAACTCGCTCAGGCCGTAGGAGGGGCTGTAGATGAGGCCCTTCTCGATCAGACGCCCACGGGTCGGTGCGACGCTCGCCGGGCCGGCACGATCGAGCTTGGCGGCGATCTCACCCGAGCGATAGGGACCGTCCCCGAGGTCCGCCATCGCAGAGAGATAGTCAAGCTCGGTCTGGCTGACCCTGCCGATGCGCACCTGGAAGAAGCTCTCGTCAAGCTCCAGCTGAACCAGGTCGTGCGCTCGCTTCATCGCGGCCCGTCAGCGCCGGGGGACGAGATCCCGCGCCAGGCGTGTATGGGTTGCCATTCGGATCGATCACCGGATCAATACCGACCTATACAGAGTTTAGCCGGATCGCGTAAACCACAGAACACTCTGTACAACTCGCGATCCTGGCTGCCTCGCCAATGGACTTTACCTTCCCCGCGGATCAAGCTAGACGTGTGTCCCCTGGCAGCCCCAATCGAGGGCGCCAAAACGGAAAGGATCAGCGATGAGTTCTGCAAGACCGACCGACGGCAGGCGAGCAGGCGCTGCCATGAGGACCGCGACGCGCTCACGGCACTAGACGGGAATGGTCTCGGGTTCGAGCATGTGCAGAGAGGCTCGTCAGGTCGGCCCCGGCCTGGGCTTGGCCTCGCTGAAGCGCTCCAACCCGTCGTCGGGAATGGGCTCCCAAGGGGCCGCGTAAGCGACGAAAGAGCGCCAGCTCGGCCGGATGCCAGGATCGCCGTCGAATGCGCCCAGCCGCACGCTCATCCGCGTGTGATCCTCAGCGTCGCGGCTGAAGAGGTGAGCGCCGCACTCGCCGCAAAAGAGCTTTTCGTGACCACCCTCGGGATGACGCCACATCTTCAACAGCCCCTCGCCCCGCAGCAGTCGCAGGGTACGCCCGTCGACCCTCGCCTGCGCCGAGCTGGCCGTGCCGGTTCGCCGCTGACAGCGCGTGCAATGACAGTAGCCGGCGGTCAGCGGCGGGGCGGTGAGCTCGAAGCGCACACCTTCACACAAGCAGCCTCCGGTCAATGCGCCGTCGCTCACGGCAGGAGAGTCTGGCATGTCCGGCCGCTCCTTCCACTCATGCCGGTGGACGATGCTAGCCGGTCATTTCGACCTGGACCTCGCATGTGACCGAGTTGGCGATGAAGCACGCCGTGTGCGCCCGATCGTGCAGGCCCCTGACGATCTCTTGCGATACGTCCGTCGTGAACTTCACACGGGGAACTCGTAGTCTGCATGCCACGTGCGCCAGTCCATGAGGGTCTGTGAGACTACGCCAATGCCGTCCGCCGAGGGTCGCAGAGCCGCAGCGGATGATCTGGTGCGAGCCGGCGTACGTGACGCTCCCGTCGAGATCGTCGAGTACGACCCCGCATGGCCTGTTGTCTTCGAGGCCGAGCGCAAGCGACTCGCGCCGCTGCTCGCCGGTGCGGACATCCATCACTTCGGCTCCACCGCGGTCCCTGGTCTTGCGGCGAAGCCGGTAATCGACGCGATCGTGTTCGTCGGCGATCTCGACGCGCCGATTGCGGCGCTGGTGCAGAGCGCCGGCTACCAATTCCCGCGCGCGTTCAACGCGACACTCGCCCACCGGCGCTTCCTCTGCTATCCGACCGTCTCGTATCGCACCCATCACTTGCATCTCGTGGACGAGCGCGAGGAGCTTGAGCGTCGCCTGCGCTTCCGTGACCGTTTGCGCACGGACCGGCAGCTCGCACGGGAGTACGTGGCGCTGAAGCGAGCGCTCGCCGAGTGCTACAGGGACGACCGCGAGGCATACACCGAGGCCAAGAGCGAGTTCGTCCGCCTACACGACCAATCCAGCCACACCAAGCCGCGCTATCGGTGACTGAGTTGGCCGTCTACCCGGTCGTCGTCGGGACGCTGCTGCGCGACACGTCCGCGTCGGTGCTGCTCGCGCATTGGCTTGGGCGGGAAGCCGAGATCGCAAAGCTCGAGCGGGCGTTCCAGGCGCATGAGATCTCCAACAGCGTGGTGGCCGACACCTCGGCGGCATGGTTTGCCGGACAGCGCACGGCGGATGTCTGGCGTGTGCTGGCCGAGGGACCCTGGATAGATGGGATGGCGGAGACTTTCCAGGCGCTTGCTGGCGCCGAGGTCAGTCTCCTGCTCGGCACGATCACGTGGAGCTTCGCGGCGGAGATGCTCAACGAGCGACACGGGTTCGCTGCGGTCAGTGGTACCGAGATGGCCGTAGCCGACGGGATCCTGTCGGGTGTGGTGAGCCGATACTTCGACGAGCACGACAAGCTGCGCTTCGTGGAGGAGTGGTGTGCGGATAACGGTCATTCGATGAGCCAGGTCGCGGCGGTCGGCGACTCGCGCTCGGATGTCCCGCTCTTTCGCCGTGTTGGTCTGTCGATCGCGCTGAACGCCACACCCGACGCTCAGGACGCTGCGAGCCATGTGTTGGACGCAGACGATCTCCGTGATGTGCTGCCGCTGCTAGCCCGCGGGGGAGGGGCTTGACAGCGAACTCTGTCCCAAGTGGCGAGAATTACGCCGAGGAGCTTGAGCTAGATGACGTCCGCATGACCGTGCACGACACGCACGGGCCGCTCGGCGACTACTTCGGTGCTCTCGCGCAGGCGGGGCTGCTCGTCGAGCGCGTTGTGGAGCCAGTACCCGACGTGCTGGAGCTCGATCCATGCGGTAGATGTACCAGTGAACGCTACGAGCGTAGCGGCTTTCAGATCGCGCAGTCCGAGCGCTCCGAAGACGGTATCTTCGCCGAGTATCTGCTCCGCGCCGCCTGAGCAGCGCAGCAGACGAACGCGAGTGGCGGCCAGCCAATAAGCTGCATGGGCGATGTCTATGACGGATCGGCTTATCGATGCGACGGCGCGGCGGCCGTCCGGGTGGCTCGCCCGCAAGACGTACGGCGGGCCGTTGGGAGCGCCCAAGGGACACGAGGCCGTGTTCGACGGAGTGCTCGTTGCCGCCGGCTCCTTGGAGGGCGCGCGCTGCTTGGAGGTCGGCTGCGGTGGCGGCAGGCTGCTTGAGCGCGCTCTCTCCGATGGTGTAGCCGGTGCGGCGGGACTCGACCACAGTCCGGACATGCTCGCGCTCAGCCGCGAGCGTAACCGCGAGGCCGTCGAGCGCGGCGCGCTTGAGCTGAAGCTGGGCGATGCGACGCAGCTCCCGTGGGCCGATAGTTCATTCACCGTCGTCCTGTCGGCCAACACGTTCTTCTTCTTTACGCAGCCCGAGATGGTCCTTGTCGAGCTTTCACGCGTTCTCTCACCAGGCGGGCGCCTGGTGATCGGGACCGTGCCCGGCCCTCTGCCGGCACCATCGCTTCGAAACTGGTGGGTGTGGGTGTGGGTGTGGGGGTCGCGCATGCACACCTACGACGATGAGACGATGTGCTCGATGCTCGACGCCGCCAGCTTCAGCGAGATCGAAGTCACCCGGCCGAGTCGAGCGGTCGAGCCGTTGCAGCTCGTCCGCGCCACACGTGCATGACCCGCGTGACTGTCGCGGTCGCGCAGCGGCCGGGCCGAAAAGCAGAGTCCCGCGGGTGAGCGTGGCGCGGTGGAACATCGAGTGCAAGGCGATTCGAGTCGCTTCGGCGGCGACCCCGAGAACGCCGACCCCGAGGAGCTGTCTGGCACATTGTGGGAGGAGGAGGCATGACCGATCAAGTGGCAGGGTTGCTTGCCGAGCAGGCTCGCTACTACCGTGAGCTGGCCGGCGAGTATGAGGACGGGTGGTTTCGACGCGGGCGCTACGACCGCGGCGCCGACGCGAACGCGCGATGGTTCGCCGAGGCGGCCGAGGTCGAGGACGCCTTGGAGCGCTTCCATCCGGCGGGACGGGTGCTGGAGCTGGCGTGCGGCACGGGCGTGTGGACTCGGCGGCTGGTCGGGCACGCTGACACCGTGACCGCTGCGGACGCCTCGCCAGAGGTGATCGAGCTGGCTCGCGCCAGGGTCGACGATCCGAGGGTGAGCTACGTGTGCGCAGACCTGTTCGCGTGGGAGCCGCCTGCGAGCTACGACGTGTGCTTCTTCGGCTTCTGGCTCTCACATGTGCCAGAAGCGCAGTGGAGATCCTTTTGGGCGAAGGTCAGGTGGTGCCTGCGCCCCGGCGGCAGGGTTTTCTTTGTGGACAACCTGCCGAGCGACCTGTCCGCCGCTGTGGATGATTCGCTGCCCGACCGGGAGAAGGAGACCATGACCCGGCGACTCGCCGATGGCCGCGAGTTTCGGATCGTCAAGCGCTTCTACGAGCCTCACGCGCTGTGTCGGCGGCTTGCCGAGTTGGGGTGGGATGCGCAGGTGCAAGCGACGGCGGAGTTCTTCATCTACGGTCAGGCCACCCCGATCTCCGAGCGCGTGGAGGTGGATCGCGGGTGAGCCGGCGTAACGTGATCGAGTTGAGCGGTCGACACGCCGGCGGCGACAGCGGTGGGATCTAGCGTCCGGCGTGGCCGAGCAGGTGCCTGCGGTGTGCGATGTGTTGGACGCGATCGAGTGTCGTGACTGGAGTCGCCTGCGGCGGCTGCTGCACCCAAACGTTCACTGGACAACCGCCGTCGAGGAGCATTTGCACGGCGCGAACGAGGTGATCGCGAGGCTCTCCAACGATCCCCCTCCGGCGCCTCCTTCTTATCACGAGCTACGCGACGGGCTGATCTCCCGCTGGATCGACTGCCCTGGCTGATCGGTCACCCGCGAATCGAACAGCGGCAAGCGAGATTAGATCGCCAGCATCTCCGGTAGCCCTGTGAGGGTGTGGAGTATCTCGGCGCCTGCGTGGCGGAGGGCGGTTTCGTCGCTGTCGGCGGCATAGCCGATAGCGCGCATCCCGGCCGCGACCGCCGCGGTGACGGGGCCGCGATCAGCCCGATGACCCGTTGCACGGGCCGTCGATGCGGCGTTCGAGGTGCTTGGGGTCAGCGCATTGTCCGAGTCTGCCGACGCAATGCTGCTGCTGGGTTCGGTGCGAGCCCTATCGTTCCCTCCTCCCTCCAGGACGAGGACGGAGGAGGAGCTTGGTTTCTACATGAATGGTCAGCCGCTTGTGCTTGAGTAACCGAGCACACGCGACTGGGCCGTAGCTGTGGATTTCTCGGTCGTTTATAAGGGAGTAGAAACGTGGAAAGCATGGAGGCGGTGGTGCCGGACCGGGTACGCACCGCTATGAAAAGAGCCGAGGCAGCGTGATTCACGATGTCTTGTGATCCGCGCGTTGGTCAGCTGCTCGGCGTGCTTGCGGCGGCCTTGCCGCGTGGCGGGCGGATCTTGGAGCTGGGCACTGGCACGGGTGTGGGCCTAGCCTGGATTGTGGAGGGTCTGGGGTCACGCGTTGACGTGGAGGTTGTCTCGGTTGAGATGGCCCCTGATATCGCTGCTTTTGCGGCGAGCAGCGAGTGGCCCGATTTCGTGGAGCTCGAGGTTGGCGATGCGCTTGAGTTCATCGGTCAGCCGGAGCGCTACGACCTGATTTTCGCTGACGCTCAGGGCGGCAAGTGGGAGGGGCTGGAGCAGACGATTGACTCTCTAAGACTGGGTGGACTGTTGCTGGTAGACGACATGGAACCGACCGAGTACATGAACGACGAACACCGAGTAAAGACGGTGGAGGTGCGCGAGCAACTACTAGCGAGCGAGCGCATTGCCCGTGTTGAGCTCAATTGGGCAACAGGCCTGATTCTCTGCGCACGGCGCTTTCCATCCTGAGTTATCCGCGCAGGCTATACCGAGAGCAACTTGGCGGCGTGTCGCACCGACCCGCCGAAGCGAGCGAATAGGTCGCCCAATGTGTATGAGTCGGCGGGAGTGGTGAGCTGGATGGCAAGGATGTTGCGCGCCGCTGGCGCTGCTGGTGTTGGTGATGGGCGTGGCTGACGCTGGAACGTTGAAACGTTGAAAGGGTCGAGGCGGGATAGCTCCGCTTCGCGTCCCCGTCAAGGGCGCCGCTTCGCGGCTCGGCAGCACCTGCCCATCGCTCGAATGGATCTTGGGGGCTACGGGTCGCTCTGTAGTTGCGCTGCGCTGAAGACTCGTCTGAGTAAGCGAGCACAGCAATTGAGTCGGGGGAAGTGGATGCCCTGGCCCGACGACTAGTTATGACTCGCGTCCCCGCGCACTTTGTTGACATTCGTTCCTCAGTCGACGGGAGGAGGGCATGAGCGTCCGGGTTCTGCATCACCAGTCGCCCAGGCAGCAGGCGGAGGCGGTCGCGAACGCCAACTACGAGGCGCTGAAGGAGGTCGTGCTTCGGTCGGTCAGGAGCCGGCTGTTCGCGCGCAGCGTGAGGCTGGACCAGATCGACCTCGAAGCAGCGTACAACCAAGCGTGGCACGGCGTCTGCCAAGCCATCGCGCAGAGTCGGAGCGTCGAGAATCTGGCCGGTCTTTTGGTCGATATAACCTGCAAGCGGGCGATCGACACTTACCGGCAGCGCAACGAGGCGATGTACGCTGAGGCAGACGCGGAGACCCATGCCGTAGAGCTTGACCTCGCGGAGCGGGTGGATGACCAGCACAAGATCGAACGGCTCCTCGAGCGGCTGAAGGACCGGCTGACCGATGTGCAGCGTAACGCCGTGACGCTCTGCATTCTGCAGGGCTACACGCGACCGGAAGCCGCACGAATTCTCGGGATCGAGGCGGCCGCGTTCGAGAAAGTGATGGACCGCACGATGAAGAAAATCGGCGGGATCATCGCCGGGATGGATAGCCGCGGCTGCGGCGATGACGAGTGGGCCAGAGCGCTGCGGTCATTCGCCCTTGGCGTGATGAGCGAGGACAGCCCGGACTACAAGCGCATAGCCGAACACGTCCGCGAGTGTGCGAGCTGCAAGCGGTACGTGATGGGGCTGCGCGGACTGGCGGCCGTGCTGCCACCCCTCGGGTTGCCGCTGGCGCCTGTCGGCCACGATTCGGGTGCCTTGCTGGCGCACCTGCACAAGCTGTTCGCTCCGCATGGCGCCGGTGTCGCGGCGAGCGCGCAGACAACCGCGACGGTTGCGAACGGCACGGCCGTGGGCTCCGCGACCGCCACTGGCGGAGGATGGGCCGTGCTCGGTAGCGGCGCGGCGAAGGTGGCCGTCGTAGTCGGACTCGCGACGGTCGGCACGCTGTCGGTCCACGCCTTGGTCACGCATCACCCGACCCGTCACCCGCGTGTAGCTACCATCCGACCGTCAAGCTCGAACACGCCGCCGGATGAGGAAGGCAACGGCCTCCAAGCAGCGCCTTTGCGGCGCGCGCAAAGGATCCGCAGCGAGCGAAGCCAGCGACCAGATGGCGCGAAACTACGTAGCCATAGGGTCGCGCGGTCTGAGGCGGTGGCCGCCGAGTTCGGCATTGAAGGGCCGCCGGCCGCGAGGTCGCCCGCGCAGGCGCCGCAGCCAGTCGCGACCGCCGGCTACACGACGTCTTCTCGGAGAATGAGCGCCGGACCAGCTGAACCGAGCCAGTCCCGCGAGTTCAGCTTCGAACACGGTCCTAGAAGCCCACCGAGCTAGCGAACTGGGGTCGCCGAAAAAGTGCGCGGGTAAATCGAGAACTCGCTCGACGTCTCGTCCTACCTTGCTTTGGAGGCGTCGATGCTGGACCGAGTGGGGACTGCGGGCTTTAGGTGTGGTTGCGCAGGGCCGCGTCGTTGGCGAGCCGCACCGTGCCGAAGTGGTATTGAACGACGCTCGCGGCCGGCCAGGGTCCTCCCTCCCATCCTTCCTGTAGCCGGTCGAGTCGGGCGCCGCCGTCGTGCGGTGCTCGCTTGCGGGCGTATGCTCGGCTGAGGTCAGTCGTGGTGGCAGGTCGGCCGTGGCGTTGGTGCCACGCTCGCATCGCGGCTTCGATGCGGGGCCTGTCCCACTTCGCAGCCGTGCGGGCTGCGCATCGGGGGCAGCGCGTCTTTGGGTTTCCTGGGCCGGCGCCGCTGGTCTGCGTGTTGCAGTGCCCGCAGCGGCCTCGGTAGCGCTGCTTGACTCGCCGCGCCTTGGAGCCGTCCGGGTCGTAGAGGTATTCTCGGACGGTCGCGCGTGAACGGCCGAGCAGCCGTGCGATCTGCCCGAGCGATAGGTGCTCGGTGTCTCGGTAGTGCCGGGCGAGTCGGGCGGCTCGCTTGCGTTCGCTCACGCGGCGCAGTTCGCCGGCCACAGCGGTTCATCCCAGCCGCTCGGCTTGGCACAGCTTGCTATAGGCCGTCGACTTCGTGCGGTGCGAAGCCGAGTGCCTGCACGATTCGCGCGGCGACCTCCACACCGACGAGCGTATGGTCCTCTGATCCTTCGGGCGCGCGACTGGTGTGGTCGTCGTCGTGGGTGACATCGGCGGGGCCGAGTGCGGCTGAGATTGCGCCCCGGTCGAGTTTTGCTGTGCGGGCGATTCTCGCCATGCTGAGTGTTGGGTCTTCGTCGCGGCGCTGGTCATAGAGCTTGCGTATCCGCGCGGCGGGTATCTGATCGCAGCGGTGGTGGGCCAGGTCGCGCGCTAGCTCCTCTTCTTCGATGTAGCGTTCGGCGCGCGGTACGGTCAGCCGCATCGAGGCGGCGATCTGCTCGATGGAGCGGCCTTCCTCGAGGAGCTGCATTGCTCGGCGCCGGCGCTGAACACAGGCCGGACACCGCCGGTCGGGGTATTCGGCGCACCGTCTACAACCGCCTATCGTGTTCGTGCACAACTCACTCCGACTCGTCGTCGATCCTGGCCGATGGTCGAGCGATCCCTTCCGTCGGCCCTGATCTGTTGTCGGAGCTTTGGGCGCTTTGCCCCCCGGTGAGTTCGGCGATCCGCTGGGAGGGGGAGCGGTCGTGGGCCGGGTCAGGCTCATGGGTCGCCTCTGCTGGTTCCGCTTCGGACCTGCTCCTGCAGTGGGTAGCGGCGGCGCATGAACGGCGAGAACTTGGGCACTGTGAAGTCCACGTGGCCGTAGTCGGGGCTGTAGATGAGGCCCTTCTTGATGAGCGAGTCTCGTGGAGCTGACGTGTAGGACTGGCTGCGTCCGAGACGCTCTGCGACTTGAAGGGTGCGGTATGGGCCCTCGCCGAGATCTGCCATCGCCGCCATGTACTCCCGCTCGCGGTCTGTGGCCTTCTCGAAGCGCACGTGGAAGAATTCCTCCTCGAGTTGTTCGTGGATGAGCGGTTCAGCGCCCAGTACATCGGCGAGACGGATTGGCGAGGATGGTGCTTGATTCCATGCCTCCTTGCCGTAAGCCTGGATGAAGGCGGGGTAGCAGCCAGACTCGTCAACGATTTGAGCGAGGGCGTCATCCTCCCAGGAGACGCCCGCCGCCTCAGCGGGAGCAACCAGCGCCCGGCGGGCTGCTGAATCGCCGAGCGCCCCGAGCCGGGGGTAGGCGAACAGTCGCTCCGCGTAGGACTTCGCGTCGACCATCAGGACGGGGAGCGGTGGCAGGCCCGCGCCTACCAGGGCCACGGGTAGCTTCGTCTGCGAAGTCCGGTGCATCGCTGCGGCCAACGCCTCCAGCTCGCCGCGGGCCAGGAACTGCATCTCATCGACGAGGAACACGACGCCTGTTTCGTGCTCGCGGGCCGTCTTGCCGAGTTCCTCGAAGAGGTTGGTCAGGTCCCGCTCAAGATCGCCGGTGACGCCACTCATCGCGTCTGGATCGAAGGAGAAGTCGAGGTTGCCTTCGGCGCTCGCCCCTACCTTGAAGCCTCGCAGCATCCGTGTGAACGATCGCACGCGGTCTCCGAGCGCCTTACGCGCGCTGAGGTCCAACAGGGCTTGGTATGCAGCATCTGCGAGCTCGGCGCGGAAGTCGGTGTCCGACTTGATCTCGATTGGTCGCGGTGCAGTCCATCCCACCTCCTTGGCGATGCTCTCGAACTCGAGGAGGAGAACGGTCTTCCCGACGCCGCGAAGCCCGGACACGATCATGCTGCGGTCGCTCAAACCACCCTGCAGACGCGCGAGCAACGTCCTGAACTGCCGCTCCTGATCTTCGCGGCCTGTCAGTGCGGGCGGTGGATTGCCGGCGCCCATCGAGTACGGGTTCGTGTCCGGGTTCACGCAACCAGGCTATCAGACTTATCCGATGTTATACGCCGATATCCGTTAGCGAATCGGATAGGTCCGTAGAAGTTCGTAGACGCCACAAGAAGTCCCAGCTCGGCCACGCCCGCGCGCTCGGTGCTGTCAAGCACTCGATCCTCTGCGCCGTCTGGCACATGCTCTCCACCGGCGAGCTTTACAAAGACCTCGGCGGCGGCGGCGACTACTACGCCAGCCGCGACCCCCAACGCCAAACCCGACGCCTCATCGCCCAGCTCGAGCGCCACGGTGCCCGCACCCTGGCTAGTCCTTGGGGACCAGCGCAGACACCGGAACGCCCATTCCGTGGGCCAGTGCAATCAGTAGGTCATACTCGGGATCGAGACGTCCCGCTTCGAGGTTGCTGATCTGCAGTGCGTCGATGCCGGTTCTGCGGGCAAGGTCAGCGACGGTGGCTTGCTGCTGCTCCCGTACCTGCTGGAACGTCTTTCCGAGGCGGATCAGCTCCGCTTGGATGTTGATGGAGTCCTTCGCCGGACTTGGCGCTCTAGCGTCCATTGCTGGGAGCGACGTCTTGAAGTTCTCGACTTCGCGCAGTTCGGCGGCCGCTTGTCGGCGGGCGTCAGGTGATCCTTCGTCCGTGAAGTCGCGCAGGATGCCGATCGCTTCCTTGAGTCCGGCGTCTACCGCGGGACGGTGCGCGTCGAGATCGACATGGGTCGCTGCTGGGTCGGGTTGGTGCTCCCATCCGAGCGCGCTGAGTAGTGCGTGGAGTGCGTCGAGCTGCTGGAAATGCTTGGCGAACTGCTCGTAGGTGCGGTTGCGGCGCTCGGTCAGGCTTGCTTGTTCGAGGGCTTGGGCGGCCGCGCCGATCCTGAGCGCGAGTCCTTGCCTGAGTTGGTTTGCGACCGGCCCTGGGATGGTGATATTGCGCATGTCGGTTCCTCCTTGTGATTGGAGGCTCCGGGGGCGGCTCTGGCGAGGAAGACACCGGCCCGTCTCGGTAGGGTGTCTGGCGCGCCGGGAGTTCTCGCTCTCGGTGCCAGGCGCCCGGGCAGTCACGCTGTCGCGGGCGCCATCTATGTTCTTGTTTTCCTGCTGAGCGTAGCGCTTTAGATAGCGGGTCGTCAATAGCGGGGCATAGAAGGCGTGGTTTAGACGGCGGTGTCGTGCGATGTTTCCGGGGATGCCGCGCTCGCCCGCACCCGACCAGGCCCTCGCAGCTGTGCTCAAACGACTGCGCGAGGAGCGGAAGATCACGCAGGAGACGCTCGCCTTCAACGCGGGCCTGTCCGTAGGAACGCTGGGTCGCATCGAAGTAGGACGCACAGCTCCGAGCTGGGACAGCGTATGCCGAATCATCGCCGCCCTGGACGTGTCGCTGGTCGAGCTGGCGAAGGCGGTCGAAGTCGAGCGCTGAGCGCCGGGCCGCGGGGTCGCCGGGGCGCCTCCTGTTTGGATGAGGTGCGGCGAGGGGTCGGACTCAATGACGATTCTCATCGTAGTTGTGTGCGGCGGTCGAGTTCGTCGCGGCCTTCACGGATAAGGCTCACGGTGTCGTCGGTGGGCGGCAGCGTGGCGCGTAGTCGCGCTGCGCGATCGAGGATCTTTGTAGCTCGGTGATGTCGGTGGGTGTGGAGGACAGGTGTTCACTGAGGAGATTGTCGGCACCCGCTTCCGCCGTCGGGGAGGCTGACTTGAAGCCCCCTCAAAAAGGGCAAAAAAAGGGACAGCTCGAAGTCGGCCGCGAGAGAGTGCGCCATCGGCCGGCACCCGGACTCATTGTGAGCCTGGGTGCCGGTGGCCGATTGGGTGGCTCGTTACAGTTCGAGCCCCGTGTCCTCCATGAGAGTGGCGGCGCCGTCTAGGTCGTCGGGGCACAGGTCGAGGATGGCGCGTGATGCTGCTGTTGCGTCTGAGTCTGCGGGCGGGTTCATGCGGCATTGCGAGCAACAACCCTGGCCCGCGAGTAGCTCTTCGCGTTCTTCAGGGGTCATCTCGTGTTGCACGTAGTCCCGGTCCCAAGGCTCACCGCAGCGGGGACAGAGGATGTCCAACGGTGTCTCCTTACGTTCGTGTCCGCGACCGGACGCCGAGTGTGAGTCGGCGTCCGGTGCGGTTGCGGTATTGGCGGGGGGCTAGAACGGGATGTCTTCGTCGTCGACGTCGCCGGCGGCGGGGTCTTCCGCTCCGACGCCGACGGGCACGGGCAAGTCCTCGGGGATCGTGTAGTCGCCGGGGTCCTCCTCGCCTTCACCGCCTCCGCGAGAGCCGAGGAACTGCACCGAGTCGGCGATGATCTCGATGGCTTGGCGCTTGGTCCCGTCCTGGTTTTCCCACTCGCGCCATTCCAGGCGGCCGTCGATCGCTACGGGACGACCCTTGGTGAGATATTTCGCGACGTTCTCGCCCTGTGCGCCCCACACCTTCACGTCGAAGTAGTTGGGCTTGTCGACCCACTCGCCTTCCTGCTTGCGGCGGGTGTTGCACGCGACCCGTAGTTCGCAGATCGTCATGCCGCTCGGAAGCGACTTCAGGACGGGGTCCTTGGTCAGATTGCCGGTCATTACGACGCGGTTGATATTAGAAGCAGCCATTGTTATTCTCCTTGCTTTTGGCCTGGAAATATGATGTTTTTGGCGTGGCGGACAGTTGTTCGCCACGCCTGGTTGGTTGCTGCTGGTCGGGCGCCCGTTTGTGGGCGCGCGTGACGCGCGGGTGGGCCGCGGGTCCGCCCCCTGCCGGCGGACCCGCGACGCGTCGGCTGTTGCCGACCTGCCGTGCCTCGGACTGCTGCACACCTTCTTGTCGTTGTGCAGTGCCTCTTTCCCCCGTGCGTTTTCCTGTCGGGGGCAGCGCGTCCAGCTACCGTTGTTGCTGTCCTGCGCGAGGACGATCGTGTTTGGGTCGATCGTGTTTGGGTGTAGTGGCCGTGGTCCTCGCGGAGTTCCCCGGCGCTCACGCGACCTCGACTGCGTTGTCCTGCGTCATCGCGCGCGTTTCGGCGAGGTCAGTCAGGTAGTTCGCGAATGCCGAGAAGCGTCCGGCGGCGCTGGTCTGTTGGGCGCTGTTGTGGTATTTGAGGACTTCCTGGTCGAGCTGGTCGTTCTTCCAGCCGAGTGATCCGGCGCTGCGCAGGAGCTCTGCGAGGACGGTCAGCGTCTCGGGCGGCACTTTCGGCCAATCGACGCGGGCCTTCGGTCCAACGCCGGTCGCGAGCGCCGCGATGCGTGTCACCGTCCGGTCGTTGTATTCGTGGTCGGTCTTGGCCTGGCGCAACTCCGCGAGCGCACGGCCTGCCTCGAGCTGACCGTTGCCATTGCCGTTGGCGGCCGGCTGCGAGTCCGTCTGCGTGCCTGGCGCCTCTGCGCCAGGCACGGGGTCCTGGTTTTTCGTGTCGGCTTCGCCGGACGCCTTTTCTGAGAGCCATTTCACGAACTTCGCTTGGCGGCGCTCCTGGCTGGTTTTCTTGGTTGCGTTGTGCGTGATCGCCTTCACGATCACGTCTTCTGCGACCTCGAGTTCGCCGAGGACCGTGATCCAGTTCGTGACGGCTTGGAGTTGAGCGTCACCGACCTTGGCGTCTTTGCCTTCCCCGCGCGCGAGGTTGGTGAGTAGTCTCGCGATTGGCTCTCCGTACCCGGCTTGCTGGGCGGCCTCCAACGCTGCCGGTGGCGCGGGGTGGTCGGGCATCGGTGGCCACTCCTTCACGGCCGGCGCAGCCACGACAGCCTGTTGTGAACTGTTGGGCTCTGCCGCCGCCGCTGCGGCGGGTGCCTCAATCAGGGTCGGGGTGGAGCCGTTCCCGTTCGTGCGATGCGGAGTCACTGATGACTCGGGCCTCGCGTTGTTCGGGATGGCCACGGCGAGCACCGTCGGTCTCGCCGCGATCGCCACGGCGATCGCGAGATGATCGAGCGGTTCGCCATACACGGCTTCTCCGTCTCTTTTCAGCCATGCGTCGTAGCGCCCTCGGCAGTATTTTTGGCCGACCCCGTGCTGGTCGAAGTACGGGTTCTCGAAGCGGTCGTTGCCGGCCTTGGGGATGCGCAGGCCGTCCTCGCCGTCTCCGCCGCGCCACATCAGGATCTCCTCAGCAGCGTAGAGGCATTGGCCGGGGCCGTGCCAGCGCGCCGCTCGCTTGCCAGCCTGCGCCCTGGCGTTCATCTCGGCGGCGGCCTGGGTCGGTCCGTAGCCGTCCCCGATGTCGGTCTCGGGCTTGCCGAGCGCGGTGATCGTTGCTATGACCTTGCAGTACCACCAGGGTTTCTGGCCGGGGCTCTTGGTTTCCGTCAGCGTCTCGAACTCGTGAGTCCAGTCGCTGCCGCAGAAGAGATTGAAGCGGTCCATCATCGTCTCGCCGATCGAGTACAAGACGACTATGCACGGAGCGTGCTCGTTCTTGGGTACCGACTGGATCTTCGCGTAAACCTGGCTGGCCAGGTAAGGCCGGCGCAGATACGGGAGTGCTGCCTCGTGGCTCTGAAGCGGAAACTCCGGCAGGTGTGTATCCGTCATTAGGGTTCCTTTCGGTGATTGCGGCCGTGTCTCATGTCCCGGTACGCGATACGTCCCGGTGCTGTTGGCCTATATGGGCGGACTTCCCCGCCGTTAGGGGGTGTTGAGCGCCGGCGCTCGCGCCGTGCTTGTGTGCGGCTGCTCGGCCTCGTCGCCGGGCGGCTTGAGCGCCTCGGAGATGAAGCGGCTGGGGCCGGACGGCCGTCCTTTGCGCGTCGCGGCGTAGGAGAGGGTCAGCTCTTTGATGGTGCGAGTGAAAAGTACGAACGCCATGCGACGCTCCTCTTCGAGCGCCGCGGGTGTCCGCGCGTAGAACGAAGGGATCAGACGCCGGTCAAACCCGACGGCGATCACGATCGCCCATTCCAGACCCTTGATCGCGTGGATCGTGCCGAGGGTCACTCTCCCGCGATCGCTGTCGGGGTGTGACAGATCGTCGCGACCCGCAAGCGTCGCGTCCTGCAGCCAGCCCGCGAGCGTCGGGTTATCGGTCTGACGCTCGTAGGTCCGGGCGGCCTCCCGCAGCGCTTCCAGCCGCGCGAAGCGCTGTTCCCCATCGTCCTCTCGCACGAGTGAGTCCGCTACGCCGAGCGGCATTCGGATCACCTCGTGCGTCAGCTCGCTGACCGAGACTGCTCTCGCCCTGCGACGAAACGCCAGCATGTCGTAGGCGAACCGCCTGACGTTCTCGCGGCCCTCCCTGTTGACGCCGCCGATGAAGTCAACGGCCGTTGACGCCTCCAACAATGACAAGCGGTGCCGGCCAGCGTAGACGACGATCTTTGCGATCGTCTTATCGTCGACCTGGGGGCGTATCCCCAGCGCGGTCGCGAACGCCTCCTCGTTGCGAGGGTTCACGATCAACCGGAGATGCGCTAGCGCCGCCCTGACCTCGGGACGCTTGAAGTAGCCGCGCGACCCGACGAGCTGGTAGCTGATGCCCGCCGCGGCGAGCGCGTGCTCGACGCCTTCCACGACCTTGCGGCCACGCCCAAGGACAGCGATGTCTCGCTCGTTGACGCCACTGGCGACGTAACGCTGGATACGGGAGGCGATCCAACGCGCCTCCTCGACGTCGTTCACCGACGGGCGAACAACAATCGCGGGACCTTCCTCGTTCTTCTCGTCTGGCACGAGCCTCATCTCGCTCTGGACGGTGTTGTTGGCAATTAGGTTGTTCGCGGCGTCGAGGATCTTCGGGGAGCTGCGGTAATTCCTTTCCAGCGTGAAGACCGTGGCGTCCTTGTATTCCTTGTCGAAGTCGAGGATCAGCCGCACGTTGGCCAACCTGAACCCGTAAATCACCTGCCGGTCATCCCCCACGACGAACAGGTCATCGCTCGCGAGCAACCGCAGGAGCCGCGCCTGAATCGGGTTGGTGTCCTGATACTCATCCACGAGGATGTGAGGCCACTTTTCCTGATAGGCCCGGCGAATGTCAGAGTAAGAACGCAACAACCGGACCGTCCGCAACAACAGGTCGTCAAAGTCCAGTGCGTCCGCCCGCCGTAGCTCCTCTTCGTATTCACGCCACACCCGCGCGATCAGACGACTCGCCGGGTCCGTCGCGAACGACGCATACCGCTCCACGGTCACGTCGTGGTTCTTCGCGGCCGATATCTGACTCTGTACCTTGACCGCCTTCACGAGCGACTTCTCCGCCCGCGTGAGCTGTCTGGCGACTACCCGCTGCGCTTCGTCCTTGTCATAGATCGAGAACTGCGAGGTACGCCCGATGAGCTTCGCGTGGGTACGAAGCACGCCGGCGCACATCGAGTGGAACGTGCTGGCGTGAATCCGCTCCACGGCCGGGCCGCACAGCTTGTGAAGCCGATCGACCATCTCCCGTGCCGTCTTGTTCGTCAACGTGATGAAAAGCAGGCTCTCGGGGTCTACGCCGCGCACGTCGATCAGGAACGCGCCACGCCGCGTGAGGACCCGTGTCTTGCCGCTTCCCGCTCCGGCGATCACGAGAATCATTCCCGGCGGATGCGTTACTGCCGCTTCCTGCTCGGGATTCAGTTCCCGCAGCGCCTTGATCTTTCGCGGACGCCTCCTGGACGCCGCGTTAGCACGCCTTCCTTGCGATACAGCCCGTGGTAGAGCACCATCGGAAACCTGCTGGATTGATGACATATTTCACCTCCTTCCGAGAAATCGGGGCCGTGTTCGGCCGAGGACTCGTGCGCGGGCGGCTAGAACCGCCATTCGTCAAACAGACTGTGTGCGTCGTGGTGCGCGTCGAGCACCGCTTGTTCCAGCTCGGGGGTAAGTGACGCGCGACCTTCGACGACGCGGCTCGCCAGCTCCTCGATGACTGCCTCGTCACTGGCGTAAACATGCACGTTCAAGATTCCGTAGGGTCGGGGGCGAGGGGCTGCCCGGACTGCGCCACCGAGTTGACGAGCTGAAGCAAGGCGGTTCCTTTCGGGTGCCCGGCAGCCTTGATGACGGCATCCCCGATTTGTCGGGACGCGGTGATCCGCACGACCTCGGCGATATCGAAATCGTCATCCGCCCAGGACTGCAGTTCTTCCCGGAGGATCACTAGGGCGTCGTGCTCTCGGTCGTTGCTGGTACCTTCGAGCGCGAGCGCGGCCTCTTGGATCGCGTCGATGAGAAGCGCCTTAGGCACCTGGACGCGCCTTGCAAAGCCGAGCGGTGGCGGAACCTCGCAGTCGGCTGTAATCGCGGGCACCGGGCACTTGCCCGGCCGCTCGCTGCCCACCGGATACAGCAGCGATTCAATGCGAGTGAGTGCGTCGCGTGCGTCCCACACCTCAGCATTCAAGACCGAGACGCCGGTCCACTCGTCTCGCGCTTCGCTCGGGTCACTGTCGTCCAGGGTGCACGCGGCGGCGAGAGGATGCAACGCTCGCGCGGCTTCTGCCAACACCTCGCGAAGCCCCGCCTCCGTTGGTGGCGGGAACCGCACGTCGAGCCCCGAGTAATAGATCCGCAGGTATGACCGGCGGACGCGGTCTTGCGGAATGCCGGTCCTAGCGTGCATCGCCTCGGGCGCCTCGCACGGCTTTCCTTCACCTGCCAGAACACCGATCGCCTCAGCGATCCGGGCGTCGTCCTGCTGGGCAGTCTCGTCGAGCTTGTTCATGTTCACGTTTCTCCTTCTGGTAGATGTGTCTCGGGTTGAGTGCTGGCACCTTCGGCAGCAGCTAGGCGATCTGGGGCGCGCAGGACGTCCGCCGTTCGGCGGCGGCTGCGGCTGCGCCGCATCGGGTGAACGGCGGGCTGATGCCCGACTGCGGCGGACGGTCGCGCTAGAACGCGAAGCCGAGTTGGCCGTTTGCGTGATCGGCCCGTGCTTTGTTGAGGTTTCTGTTACAGGCCGGGCAGTTCGTTACGTCGGTGTCGAAAAGCCCGGTGTCTGTGAGCGTGTAGAAGTTCGCTCGTTTCTCGCTCCACACGTGCAGCCCAAACGTGAACCTGCACGGGCAGGACCAGCGCTCTGCTTCCTCTCGCTCCCATCGTTCTTGACACTCGTTCTCGAACGCGGCGGCGAGGTATTCACCGGGCCGTCCAGCGTGCATGTCGTGCCAGGTCTCCGTTGAACTCGACTGTTACCTGGCAGATGGGGTTGGCGTCGTACAGGCGCTCCAGCGCGTCGAGTAGTTCGTCGTATGGCTCCTCGACCCAACCCTTCATCTGGAGCACGCGGACCGCGAGGCCCACGACGCTTTCCCTGTTCCTCGTCCCGCTGTGGGAAGGCGCGGTTGCTGTATAGGCGTCTGCCACGATTGACCCTCCTTTCGGCGATCGGTTTCCGGGTGCGTCAGGCGACGAGCTGGTCGGAGAACAGCGTTGGTTCGTGCTCCTCGCGCCAGGCGTGCTCGGACAGCAGGCGCGCGGCGGTGAACCGCACCGCGTAGGGGTTCACGTCCCCGCCGATGAACCGGCGGTCCAGTGCTCGCGCCTCGATCGCGCTGGTGCCTCCGCCAACGCATGGGTCGACCACGAGTTCGCGGCGGTCGGTGAGCGCTTCGATGATCCGGCGGATCATGCGCCGCGGCAGGCTGTTGTCATAGCGCAGCAGGCCGGGCCTGTCAGACCGGCCGTTTTCCTACCACCAATCCAGCGGATAGTTCCCGCCCGACCGGGCCTTCGGGAGATCCCGTGGGGTGTTGAACACTCGCCGTGAGTTGTGCAGCCGCCCGGAGCACATGATCGTGATCGTCCAGTGCGCGCACGCGGGCCGGCGAGTCGTGTAGAGCGCGAACTCGCGGCGGGCGGCGATACTCGACACCCATCTCAGGCCGTAGGCTGCGCCGGCGCATTGAACGATCGCTGCCTGCTGAGGGCCGGTGATCGCGGCGAGCTGCCCGCCCGGTCTGAGCGCCGCCGCGGCAGCCCCGACCCATGCGCGGGTGAACTGCTCGTACTCCTCGACAGGCACATCAACATACCCGCCGATTACCTTGCCGTGGTCGCGCCGGTAGGTCCGTCGGTCGCTGCTGGCAGAGGTCCCACGGTCGAGGGCATACGGCGGGTCGCACAGCACGAGATCGACGGGCTCATCGAGCGTGGCCAGCAGCGCCACCGCGTCTGCGACGCGCAGTTCGATGTCCGCACCGATTCCTCCGGGTGCGATCAGGATGAATTGCCTGGGTCGCTCGCGGGTTCCCCGGATCGCCCAAACGCTGCGGCCGATCCGTTTCGCGTTCCCATTCGCGCGGAACGTCTGCAGCGCGCCGCGTAGTCGCCGTCGCCAAACCTGGTCGGTGGGATGATCGTCGTCGGGTGGCTGTAGTCCGTTCTCGCGTGCGACGTCTGCACGGGCGAGACACTCTTCGTAAAGCTCGTGGATGGT
>OCZU010000939.1_pt1 | contig 19664 bp, 11 predicted proteins | sample 1539001 | NCBI WGS metagenome assembly OCZU01 (sample SAMEA3539306, study PRJEB22396) | soil metagenome | biome: tundra; feature: field; material: soil | place: USA | collected 2010-05 | depth 0.15 m | reverse complement strand
CGGGCCCGATGCAGTCTTCGCGCAGCATCTGGCTGTAGCCGATGATGGCGTTCAACGGCGTGCGCAGTTCGTGACTCATGTTGGCGAGGAAGACGCTCTTGGCCCGATTGGTATTCTCGGCGGCGTCCCGCGCGAGCACTAACTCGGCTTGGGCACGCTTGAGATCGGTCACATCCTGAGCCAGGCACACATATCCAATGAGCGAACCCGGCCCGCTCCGTAACTCGGCACAAGAAAACAACACTGGAATGCGATTGCCGGACTTGGTGCGGTAGGTTCGCTCGATGGCGACACCGCTTACAGGTACGCCGCCCTCGACGACCTGGCTGACGGGCTGCCCGACCAATTGCTCCTCCGTGTACCCCAGCAGGCGCAGGGCGCTGGGGTTTACACGCTGGATGCGCATTTCCGGATCCATCACCAACAGGGACTCGCCCATGGACCGCAGGATATTGTCCACGTACTCCTGCGCCTGTTGGCGGGTGATGGCGGCCCCCAACATACCGGCGGCTGAGCGGAAGCTGTCCAGCTCGGCATCGCTCCAGGCGCGCGCGCGGACACAATCGTCGAAGCCCAGCGCGCCAAACCACTTGCCGCCCACGTCGATAGGGACCAGGATGGATGACCGGGGCGGGGGGCCCGGGCCGCACCGCGTCCCGCTGGCGGGGACGGCGGCTTCGACAAAGACCAGTTCTCCGCGGCCGAGGGCGCGAGTCCACTGGTTCCAGTCTCCGCCCGCCCAGTGCAATTCCGCCGGTCCGGGTCCTCGGGTCTGGCAGGCGATGCCGGGCCGGATCCACTCGTGCAAGACCGTGCCCACCAGTCCCTCCTGCTGCCCGGACCGGTTCTCCAGGAGGAAGACACGGCTGACCTGGGCCGCGTTGCCGATCTTCGCCAGCACTTCCACGATCACCGTCTGCCAGGCGGCGGCGCTCAGGAATCGCTGCGCGGCAAAACGAACGCTTTCGAGAATCTCGTCGCGCTGCAACAGCGAATCCGCCATGGTATTGAACGATTGCGCCAGCCTTTCGATTTCCTGCGCATCACGCATCGAGGCCCGCGCCGAAAGGTCCGCTTCGGCGATCCCTCCGGCCATGGGCTGCAGCCGCAACATCGGCCGGACCAAGCGCCTGGAGAAGCTCACCGACGCCAGCAAGCTGCGCTTGAGCAGCGCGACCCAGACCAGCGCCCCAAGCACGACGACGCTCATGCAGACTAAGATGCCCAGCACCTTTTTGGATGTCAGCCAACCCATCCCTTCTTTCACGACGATGTCGGCGGGTGACGCCACCAGGAAGAAAGGCGACATCGCCGGCGAACTGCCGTTGCGCGGAATGACCACTCCGGTCAACTCAAGAATCGAACCGCGCGGAAGGCTCACAATCCCATGATCTGAACCGGCATGTCGCAGAGCCGCGCGGAAACGCTGGCTTCCATCAGAGAGCAGAAAAATGTGTTCGTCCGCGTTCGTCGTCTGCTCGATCAGGCGCGCTTTAAGACGCACCACCTTCCCGTCCGGAGGACGGTTGAGCAGCTCGATCGCCGGAACAAGCGCCGGCACCGCCTTGCCCGCATTCGGTGGGCCGGCAGCCTTTCGTACTTCAGCATCGGACAGGGTGAGCCCATAGTCTCCTCCGCCCGGAAACCCCACCACATCCACGGTATCCCCGACGGGTATGGGGGCGGTACCGGTCGCCACGAAGGCCACACCCGTGCGATCTGCCATGAGGAAGCGCCCCGGCATCTGCCAGGTCACCGTGCCACGGACATGCGTGCGACGCACGAAGTGCTCGTCTGCCGCGCCGCTGAACAGTCCGGCAATGGGCTGCACCGCTGCGGCGAACGAATCCTCCAAAGCGGCCTCTTCGACTTCAATGTCTTCGAGGCGGGTCACGAAGATCTGCGCGCCGAGCCGCCTGCGATTCGGGCCTAGGCGGGCTCCAGAGACGCCACGGACCCGTACCATAGCACCCACCAGACGCCGCGCCGCCGGGCTGTCAGCCTTGGGTATGACTACCAGCGCCCAGACTCTCCCGTCGAAGATTCGGAAGCAAATGCGGTTCCAGTTCTGATTCCCGGGCCGCAGTACGCCGCGTGTCAGCACCCAGCGGCTGTCCGCTACTCCTTGGTCGAGTTCGGCCAGCGAGCATAGCTGGGGCAGCGGTAGATCTCCTTGTCCAAGGGCGTGGACTTTCGGCTTTACAAGTACCGGCGATATGTCTCCCGGCCCTGTCACCCCGTCGACCCGGAGTCGAGTGCCCGCAAGAATAGAGACACCCATTCCGTGGACATCGATGTAAATCGCCCCAGTGGCATCCTCGAGAAACAGCAGTCCCCACTCCGGGTCTGAGTAGGTAACGACCCCTTTAAGTTGTACGGGATAGGCGTGCTTGGCGTCGGTGTTGTCGAGTTGGACGATCTCGCGCACAGATCGAATCGTCCGCTGGAGGTTGCCTCGATTGGGGCCTTGTGCCATCGCCCAGACTGGGACGACCAGGACCGCTAGGAGTTGCGGCCGCATCGGCATGATGTTTTCCCCCTCGAGTTCATCGCGAGACTTACCCGCCTCACTTATCGACGGAACGTGTTGGTTACTTTAGAAGATATCTAGTGTCTCTATACTGAAATCCGGTCATTTCCGGGCAGACGGCGGATGGTGCTCAGGCAGAAGCGCCACCACCGGAATGCCGCGCGTGGCGTCGTCGTTCTTCAAAATCCGGGCGGCTTGCCAGCCGTCGATCTCCGGCAGGCTGAGATCCATCGGCACCACGTCCGGTTTCTCGCTGCGCGCCATATCGATACCCTGCCGGCCGTTCGCCGCCAGTATGACTTCATAGCCGCGATGGCTCAGCCGCCTTTTGAGCATGTCGCGGTTCAACTCGTTATCTTCGACCAACAGTATCCGGTACATTTTCAAACTCCGTCCCCACTGCGCTGGCTTCCTTGACAGGCGAGGAGGCCTGTCCCACATCGCGGCCCGCCGGCACGCGGATCGAGAAGCGGGAGCCGCGTCCCGGTTCACTTTCGACCGTAATGTCGCCGCCCATCATCTGGCAAAACTTCTTGCTGATCGCCAATCCCAAACCGGTGCCGTTGTACTTCCGGGTGGCGGAGCCATCCACCTGCGAGAAGGGCTGGAACAGCTTGCCCAAATGCTCCCGGCCGATCCCGATGCCGGTATCGGAGACGTGCACCTCGGTCCACTCGCCGTCCCCGTTGCGCAGCTTGTTCACAGCCACCGAGACACAGCCCCGCTCGGTGAATTTCAGGGCGTTGTTCACCAGGTTCAGCACGCTCTGCCGGAATTTGGACAGGTCCGCGTAAGCCATGCGGGCATGCTCGGGGCAGTCGATTTCGAGCACATTGCCCTGTAGCCGTGCCAGCGGCTGGACCGCGTTCGAAACGTCCTGCAGCACCGCGGCGACATCGAAGGTCTGCGCTTTGACCGTCTCGCGGCCGGCCTCGATCTTGGACAGATCCAGGATGTCGTCGATGATGCCCAGCAGCATCTGGCCGGAACGCTCGATTTTCTCCAGGTCGCCGCGCACCTCTGCCTGCTCCGCGCCAATGTAGTCTTCCCGCAGCATCTGGCTGTAGCCGATGATGGCATTCAAGGGGGTGCGCAGTTCGTGGCTCATGTTGGCGAGGAAGACGCTCTTGGTCCGATTGGCCTCCTCGGCCGCATCGCGCGCCGCCACCAGTTCGCCCTCGATGCGCTTCAGTTCGGTCAGCTCGCTCTGGACCCGGCTCGCCGCCTCGGCGGCCTTTCTCAGAGAGACCTCGGTTTCCAGCTTTTGCCGAATGGTTGCCGTCTGCTGATGCACCTTCCTGCGTAGAACGAAGACCCACCCGAACGCGATGAGAGCGGCCGCGGCGACCACACCGATCGCTTGCAGGGCTCGGTCACTGGTCCACCAGGGAGCGGTGACGAGGATTTCCACGTCGGAGGGTGAGCGCAGCAGGATGTGAAAGTCGCCGGTCCCGGTGCGCGTCACAGGCTGCCACGACTGCACGTCAAAGATTCCCGTGAGACGAACCTTCGAGCCGGCCTCCAATTGAACGCGCTGTCCCGCGGCTTTGTCAAATACCGCATGAAACGTCGTGGTACCAGACTGCAGTTCGAACAATTCCTCGGCAATGCTGGACGTGCTGCTGCGCACATATGCATCCACTTGGACGAGTTGGTTGGCATGGAGGCCCCGCACCAAGTCCTGTGCACTCGTCACTACCGGAGCGGGAGGGCGGCCGTGGCCGTTCGGGAATACCTCCGCGTCTTCCAGCAGCGGTACGAGGCGGTCGGCCCGCGCATAACCCACGACGTCGACCTGATCGCCCGGAGCCAGTTGGGCGCTTCTGCGCAGTCCCACACGCAGCCCGTTATCGGCATCGCGGATGAAAAGCAGCGAGGCCGACGACCGGGTCACGATTCCGCTGACACGCACGTGATGCCCAGCAGGCCGGTCGGCCGCAAAATCGAGTACGTGGTCGACAGCGACGCGCTCGCTCGCGCTTGGCGGTTCTATTACCCGTAGGTCGTTAGGGCCCGGCACGAACAGTTGAATGCCGCGGAGCTGGCGCCGGTCGTTGTACAGCGTCCCGCACACTCCAAGTATGGCGACGCGAGCGTCCAGCAGATGCTCCGGATGAATCAGACCCGGCACATAGGCGGAAAAACGGTCTCTGGCGTACACCACGTCGAGACTAGCAACACCCCTGCTCACGCTGGCATTGCGAATCACACCCTCGACATCCACCAGGCGGCTATCCTCGGCGCCCGACAGGATCCGATCCATGGACGTCCGGCGGTGAGGCAACGGGACATTCCGCGCAACCACGCGCACGTGCGGTTGGCCAAGAATAGGCGCAAAATTACCTGCCTGGGAGACGGCGTCAATGTCGACCAGGTCTCCAACGCGCACCCCCGCGACCGGCAGATCGTGCGGGCTCACGTAGATGCCGTCATTCCGATCTTCCACAAAGACTATGTAGCCGCCAGGATCATAGTAAGTCACGGTAGCGCGGATGTGGACCGGGTACTTTCGCATGGCCTCGTTCGGTGACAGCGACCGCACCTGATGAATAGTGGTCAGGACGACCGTAGATGCCTCGCGGCCCACCGGAATGTTGTCGGCCAGCGTCGTTGCGCTGTCCAGATAAGAACCGCTTGAGTCGCGCCGGGGAAAGCCCGCCACTTCGACATTTTCGCCGAGGCGGACGTTGCTGGTGAAGCCGAACTCGACGTTCAGCAAACCGGTCCCGTCATGAATGCGGAACGCTCCCGCCTGTCCGGCGGCTTCGAGCCTTCCGCGGATTCGCACGCGACGCTCCGGAAGACGATCGGTGGGCATGCCCAGCAGACTGGCAGTGGTCACCAGCGGCGCCGATCCAGGTGAGCGCACCGGATCGAGATGGACCGTGTTGGCCCACGAGGTGCTCCAGAGAGTTCTTCCCACCGGCTTCAGCTCGACATCGAGGTCCGACGTCGCAACGCCCGTGACGCGAACCCGCCGGTCGAGTTCGTCCCCAACTATCCCGCTGTAGTCCTGACAATAGACGTCGACCGGCGTGCCGCCCTGACTGATCCTTACCACCAGGGCAATGCCGTTCTGCTTAGTGTCGGCGCGCTGCACCACGCCTTCGACGGTGACCAGACGGTTTTCGACCTCCCGCGTTCCGAACGACGCCACCGTAACTCGGGGCGCCAAAGGAAGGGGCCCGACGCCATGAACCACGATTTGCGCGTTGAGAATGACCGGAAGAAGTTCTGCGTCGCTGACAACACCCGAAACGGTGACTCGCTGACCAGGCGAATACCGTTGTCCGTCGTCGCCGGCACTCACGCGCACCCCGCCCGTGGCGTCCTGGACGAACAGCAGACCGTTCGTCGGATCGAAGTAAGTCACCACCCCATCGATGCGTGCGGCCGGAAGGCTGCCCGATTCCGCTGCCTTCCGATGAGAGACTTCCTCGGCCGTGGCCGCAACGCGGCGTTGGGGCCATAAATCCCGCAGGATAACCGTGAGCAGGGCTGCCACGATGGCTGCTGCAAACAGGTTACGGCTGGCCGGTCGTGTTATTCCGGGCATGGAGTTGAACCAATCCCGATAGTCTTATCGGCCCGCTTGTTTCATTACTTTAGCCGTTTGAACTGATGCCGGTGCTGCTTGAGAGCCGTTGCACGGGGTTCCCAGGGCCGCGCCGCTACACGTATAGGCAAGCGCGCCGGTCGCGGCGGAAGGTCCGCCGGAACGAGTGAAATCGCTGGTGGCGCAGATTACTAAATGCGAAGGATTTCGGGCGTCGAAAAAAAGCGGAACGGCGTGCCAAACGCGAAGGTTTCCGGCCGCCAATCACCGAATCGCTGGCACGCCGATCCCGCCGTGCGCCGTTAACAGCGTGGACGCTACGGGGAAGCGGTCGCCGACCCGGGCGGCACGGCATTTTTCTTGCGGTCGCCACCGTCTACTCGGCCGCACGTGCCGTAACGCCGTCCACCCCGCGACGACTCCGCACCCGGGCCGCCCCCAGCCGGCGGAATAGAATTGTTAGAGCGTCTCATCATATGTTCGATATGGATATGCGCGCTCCGCCAACAGCCACGCGACGAAACGCGAAAGTTTTTGAGGTGCCGATTTCATGCTCCCGATTCCTTAGCGGACTTTTCGTTCCTAAATTACCAAGACCCCAATTGCGTTCCCTGCGCAATCCGGGCTGGCGCCCCGGGAGGCAAAGTGGAAATTCTGGATGATTTGCGGGGGCGCCCAGCTTCCGCCATCGCGACGCAATTCCTGCCGGCTTGTTTGGCGCGGTAGAGTGCGGCATCACTCGGACATTGGAGAAATCGGAGTTACCTGCAACTTTGGAGTAGCCTGGACGAAAGACGGCATCAACGAACATGGGGCAACTGCTGCCGGAGGCGGAAAGCGTCAGTTCATGCGCCAGGAATTGCGCCATGGACTCGCCCCGCAGCTCCAATGGCCGCTCCAGCGCTCGGCCCTGGACGAATAGAAACACACTCAGCAGCAACAGCGACCGCCTGCGGGTCGATCACCGCCACGCCATCCTGCGTGGGAAACCACAGCTTGCCATCGCGCGCCTTCACGCCAGCCGGCCAATAGCCGCCGTTCGATTCCACGTTCAGCATGCCATCGCTCCGGCCATACGCCAGGGACGTAATCGTATCCCGCGCGCCGGCGGCGAACTCGTTCAACTCCCGCTTACTCACCCGGTAGATGCCGCGGTTGCAGCTCATCCGAAAGTTGCCATGCGCATCTTCGAGAATCTGAAAGACGCCGTTATTGAACAGCCCTTCGCGCACGCTATAGCGGGTAAACTTGCCGTCTTTGAAGCGGCCCAGGCCGCCGTCGTAGGTTCCGATCCAGACGACGCCATCGCTGTCCTCGTAGATCGACCGGACGCTATTGCTGGGCAGGCCATCGTGTTCCGTCCATCGGGTAAACTGGCCATCGCGAAGCCGCGTCAGGCCTCCGCACCCGCCGATCCGGATGCCGCCCGGCGATCTCTCCACAATCACGCGGACGTCATCCGCCGCAAGGCCGTCTTGCGCGTCCCTTCGCGGTCTTGATGAATGGCTCGCACGACGGCGCGCTTCGGGAGAGTGGGACCGGCCGGGCTTCCTGAACCGTCCGTCATGGAAGATGCTTAACGCGCCTTGCGTCGCGGCCCAAAAGCGGCCGTCTAGCTGGTGAATTTTTCTCCCTGGAGGCGGCTGAGGCCGGTCTGCCAAGCCCCGATCCAAATGGCCCCGGAACGGTCCTGGCCGATGGGATAAACATTCCTGTCGATCAGGCCTTCTTCCCTCGAATAGACCCGGATGGATTGACTCCGCAACCGGCACAGCCCCTGTCCTTCGGTTGTGAGCCAAAGATTCCCTTCCCGGTCTTCATAGACGGAAGAAAACGAGACGGTCTCAACCCGTCCTGAGAACGAGCGATTGACGGATCGGAGCAAGCGGCCGAGAACAGAGAACGTCCAGGAGTGGCCGTTGCGATCCCGGTAAGCAGCGGTTGCGCCCCGGCCGGCCGTCACAGGCTCGATCTGGGTGCGGCCTTCCCTGATCTGATGCGGGCTTGCTTGCCATCGACGCTTTCCAGCCAGATCGTCCCGTCCCGAATCGCGTGCCGCGCCCCAAATCGACGACGCCGGAAACCCGCGCGGCAGCGGGTACGTGACAAAGCGGCCTGCGATGAAGCAGTGCAGGCCTCTGGGATCCCATCCGCAAAAACCAGGCTTCTCCAAAAGGAACGAAGCAAATTGGATTCTGAGGTCCTGCGGCGTGATATCCACGAACCGGCCGGCCGCCTTCGCGCCATTGCGCGATGGCATCGGAGGAGGAAATCCACAAGTTGCCGGACTCATCGCCCGTAATGGCGAGAACGGTGTTGCCCGGGACCCCGTCCTTGGTAGTGTAAGTGGTGAACCGTCCGTTGTGGCGCCGAGTTACGCCGCCGCCTTCGGTGCCGAGCCACAGGTCGCCATTTCTGTCTTCATAGAGCGAACTGAACCGGTTCGAATCGATTCCGGGGGAATTGCTTTTATTGAAGACCGTGAAACGCACGCCCTCGAAGCGGGCCAGGCCATCAAGTGTGGCCAGCCAGAGATACCCGTCCGGGGTTTGACAGATACCGCGAATGATGTTTTGCGGCAGACCGTCGTCCGCCGTCCAAACATCGAACCGGTACTGCGCACCGGCCGGGGAACTGAGGCAAAAACAGGCCAGCAGCCACAATCGACAGAGTGGATTGCAGGGGGCTTTTGCCACTCATCGACGGTAGAATACCACGGGCAGGCTCTACCGCGCGGCTTCGATCAGCTTGCGAAGGGGCGGCTCGACGCTCAGCAGGAGCTCCGCCTTCGGCTGTTTGGCGCGGTCCAGCAGCGCCCTCTTCTCCGCGATCCAAGCCGCGTCGCGAGGCTGGGTGCTCTGCAGACGATCGAGCGCCTGCAAACCGGCTTCAGCGATAGCCGACAGGTTCTTGGAGATTTCCGCGTCCTCGGCGAGCAGCGCGGAATTCGCCATCACCGGCGGCAGGCGCGCGTGGTTGTCGCGCCACAGGGTCAGCCACTCGCGGATCCGCGGCAGGTCCTCGGCCCCCATCCGGTCCACCAGCGCGGCAAACCGGCGTACGGTTTCGCTGTCGGCCCGCGCCGCATCGATCAGCCGGTTCAACGGGGCAAAAGCGTCATACGGATGCGCCTCTTCGCGCGCATAGTCTTTCACCGGCTCGACCACCTCCGCCAGCGTGCGCACGGGCGCCACCTGACCGCCGCCCGCCAGCCGCGCCAGCATCTTCTCGTATTCCGAGACGTGCGTCAGTCCCAGCCATTCCAGATCGCGGCTGACCGCGCCCAGCCTGCGGTACATGTCCGCCACGTCCGTGACATTTTGCGGCGACCAGAAGCGCTCGGCGATGGCCGCCATGCGCGGCCAGACGCGCGTATCCAGCAACTCCGGAGTCACGAATTCCGACCACATGCAAGCTTCGCCGCCCAGCACGCGCTGCTTCTCGTCCGCGCTGAGATCCGCCGCGCCGTCGCCCAGCGGATCGACGGCGTAGTGATGCGCCGCGGAGTAACCGAGGTCGAGATAATATCCGTTCGACAAGATGCCGCTGACGCCCTGCCGCGCCGCATCGGCCAGCGCTTTCGGCCCGCGCCACGATTGCACCAGGATGTTGTGCGGCATGTCCTTGCTCAGAATCTCGTCCCAACCGATCATCTTCTTCCCGTGCTTTTCCACGATGCCCTGCACGCGGCGCGTGAAATACGCTTGCAGGTCTTCGTTACCTTTGATTCCGTGCGCGCGCATGAATTTCCGGATACGCGGGTTGGCATCCCACTGTTTACCGTTCACTTCGTCGCCGCCGATATGGAAATACTCGTCGGGGAACAGTGCGGCCATCTCGCCGATGAATGCGTCCAGGAATTGGTAGGTCTCTTCGCGCGTAGGGTCCATGGCGGGATCGAAGATGCCCCACTGGCGCTCGATCCGATACGGTCCGGGCGCGCTGGCCAATTCCGGATAACCGACAAACCAGGCGGTGGTGTGGCCGGGCATGTCGAATTCCGGAATGACGCGAATCCCGCGATCGCGCGCGTAGGCGATCGCCTCGCGCACCTGATCCTGCGTATAGTATTGGCCATCGGAACCCATTTCCTGCAGCTTCGGGAAGCGTTTGCTTTCGATACGGAAGCCCTGGTTCTCCGAGAGGTGCCAATGGAACACGTTCAACTTCACGGCGGCCATGCCGTCCAGGGTGCGCTTCACGTCTGCCAGCGGCATCCAGTGGCGCGCGACATCCAGCATCAGGCCGCGCCAGGGGAAGCGCGGGTGGTCCTCGATGGTCACGGCCGGCACGCCGAAACCGGCGGCGTCCAGATCGACCAGTTGCAGAAAGGTCTCCATGCCGCGCAACACGCCGAGCGGATTGGGAGCGTCCAGGCGGGCGCCCAAAGGTGTGACGGTGAGACGGTAAGATTCATCCTCCTGCGCGGACTGTACGGGCGCGCTCGAATGATCGCAATAGACCACCAGCGGCGCGGCGGGAGCATGCACTCCGATGCCGGGCGCCATGGGAATTCCGGTCTTGCGCGCCACGTGCTCCACCAGCCGCGCGGCGGCGGCCTCCAGGCGCGGCTCGCGATATCCGTTCAACTGCACGAATGCGAAGTTGCGGTCGATGCGCAATCGTCCCGCGCCCGGCTGGAGCTTCGCCGGCACGGGCATCAGGTCATGGGCAAACAGAGCGAAAGGGGCCATCAGGAGAATCGGAGCTTTAGGCATCATTACCAGACTACGCCGTTTTCTACCTATACTGTGGGCATCATGAAAATTCTACGGAGAACCGCGATGTTGGGCCTGCTGCTGGCGTTGTGCACGTTGTACATGGTTGCGGCGCCGCCGGCGGCCTTCTATTTGCACGATGGCGATCATGTGGTCTTCTACGGCGATAGCATCACGGACCAGCGGCTGTACACCACGTTCATCGAGACGTACGTGGTCACCCGCTTCCCCCGGATGAAGGTGAGCTTCGTGCACTCCGGAGTGGGCGGCGACCGCGTGAACGGCGGCGGGGCCGGCGCGATCGACGTGCGCCTGCCGCGCGATGTGGTGGCCTACAAGCCGAGCGTGATGACCATCATGCTGGGCATGAACGACGCCAGCTACCGCGCGTTCGATCAGAAGATCTTCGACCAGTATGCCTCCGGATACCGGCACATCGTTCAGAGCGTGAAAGAGGCGCTGCCCGGCATTCGCATCACCGCGATCCAACCCTCGCCGTACGATGACGTGACCCGTCCGCCCACTTTCGAAGGCGGCTATAACAAGGTGCTGGTGCGCTACGGCGAATTCGTGAAAGAGTTGGGCCGCGATGAGAAGCTCGCGGTGGCGGACCTGAACGGGCCGGTGGTGGCGGCGCTGGAGAAAGCCAACAAGCTGGACGCGGAAACTGCCAAGAAGCTGGTACCCGACCGCGTACATCCCGCGCCGGCCGGCCATTTGCTGATGGCCGAAGCGCTGTTGAAGGCGTGGCAGGCGCCGGCCATCGTTACGGCCGTCGAGATCGATGCGGCCGAGCCCGCAGTTACGAGCGTCACTAACACGCAGGTGACCGATCTTGCGGTGGGCGAGCGCATCTCCTGGACGCAAGTGGATGAAGCCCTGCCCATGCCGATCGATACAAGAGACGAAGTGGTGGCGATGGCTCTGCGCGCTTCGGATTTCGTGGAAGCGATGGACCAGGAGCCGCTAAAGGTCACTGGATTGACCGCCGCGCGCTATACCTTGAAGATCGATGACGAAGTGGTTGGCACTTTCACCAAAGAAGAATGGGCCAAGGGCGTGAATCTGGCGACGCTGGCGACGCCCATGGCGAAGCAGGCCGCTGCGGTACACGATCTCACGCTGAGGCACAATGTGGTGCACTTCGCGCGCTGGCGCCAGGTGGAGGTGAATCTGCAAAACGTTGCGGTAGATCCTGCGCACGTGAAGGCGGCCGCGGATGCGCTGGACGCGCTGGAAGCGGATGTTGTCGTGCAGCAGCGCGCCGCCGCGCAGCCCAAGAGCCATCGGTATGAGCTGGCGCCGGAGTGAGCATATGATCGGACCTGTGACTCGCCGGCGATTTCTTTCAACCTGCAGCGCGGCCGCCGCACTGGCCTCCACAAGCGCCGCGCAGCAACGCAAAACGAAAAGTCTGATCCTGGTCACGGCCGACGGCCTGCGGTGGCAAGACCTGTTCACCGGCATCGATCCGCTCTTGATGAATCAGAAGGACGCCGGCATGACCGAGACCGGCGCGCCGGAGTTGCGCGATCGCTTGTGGAAGCCGCAGCCCGAGGAACGGCGCATGGCGCTGCTGCCGTATTTCTGGGGCACGCTCGCGCCGTCCGGCATCGTGCTCGGCAACCTGACCAAGGGCAGCTCCGTGCAGGTGACCAATCGCTATCGCGTGTCGTATCCAGGCTATTCCGAAATCCTGACCGGACGCGCACAGGATGACGTTATTCGCGGTAACGATCCCGTACAGAATCCCACGCCGAGTTTCTTGCAACTCGTGAAGGACCGATGGAAGCTCCCCAAGGAGAAGGTGGCGGTGTTCGCGTCCTGGGACATGTTTCACTACATCGCCGAGAGCACTCAAGGAGGGATCTTCGTGAACGCCGGCTACGAGGCTTCCGCGCTGCCGGCGGACAATCCGCGCGTGGCGGAGTTGAACAAACTGCAAATGCAGGCGCGCTACCTGGACGACAGCGCGCGGCACGATGCCTTCACGTTCGGGCTGGCGATGGAATATCTGAAGAGCGTGCAACCGCGCGTGCTCTACATCGCCTTCGACGAAACCGACGACTGGGCGCATAGCCGCCGCTACGACCGCGTGCTCAACTCCATCCAATTCCTGGACGGCGCGCTACAGGAACTCCGGACGTGGGTACAGGGATCGCCTGCATACCGCGATTCCACCACCTTGATTGTGACTTGCGACCACGGACGCGGCAGCACTTTGGACGACTGGCATGACCATGGCGAAAACGTAAAGGGCGCCGAACAGATCTGGGTTGCGGTGATTGGGCCGGACACGCCGGCCAAGGGAGAAGCCACCAACACCAGTACGTATCACCAGCGCGATATCGCGCCCACGGCGCTGGAGTTACTGGGCATCGGAGCCGGCAGCTATCCCGGCGTGCTGGGGAGGCCGATCAGCGCGGTGATTGATTGAACGTGGGGCAGGACTCCAGTCCTGCGGCCGACGTCCACGTCGCCCTGTTCGCGGCCAGCGGGTCCTGGAGGACCCGCGCAGACCTGGAGGTCTGCCCCACCTAACGCAAGTCCAGCGCCATCAGGCTGTGACGATCGCGCACATACAACGCAGTCCCCGCCAACGCCGGCGCGGTCCAGGCATTGCTCCGCAGCAACTCCGCTCGCGACAGCACCTTCAAACCTGTGGGCGAGACGGTGGCCAGGGAGAGATTGCCGTCTTCATCGACCGCAATCAGCTTGCCGTCGGCGTAGAGGAACGCGGCCTTGGGGAACGAGCGATCCTGCCAGAGCACATTGCCCGTTTTCGCATCGAGCGCGGTGAGCGGGGCCGGTCCGAAATCGCCGCTCGATCCATAGAGCGTGTCGCCGATGCGCAGCAGGTTCCCGATGTGCACCCGCAGGCGGTTCGTATTCCAGAGTTCCTTCACCTGCGTCTTGCCGTTTACCACGTGCAGTTCGAGCGCCACCGAGCCGCCGTTATAAGCCGAGGAGACGAACAGCGTATTGTCGCCGGTCCACAGCGGCAGTGCGATGTTGAGTCCCCAACTGGTGCTGTGCGGGTATTTCCAGAGCAAATCGCCGGTGTCCGGATTGAGGCCGGCCACTTCATCGCTCATCACGGCGACCACCTGGTCCTGGCCATCCACTTTAATAAGGATGGGCGAAGAGGGCGAGTTCTTGAAATCCTGTTTCTGCCAGACGACTTTGCCGTCCTTCTGGTTGAAGGCCATCAGCGCGTGACCGGCGCCGCCAACCATCATGATGACCGTGTCCTTCCAGGCGACGGGGCTGCCCGAATATCCGCGGTCCATGGGAGTGCCGTTGAATTCGTGCCAGAGATCGTGCGACCAAAGCACGTGCCCCGTCTTCTTGTCCAGGCAGAGCAGGTGGGCCAGGATGCCCACGGCGTACACGGCGTCGGCGGTGACCAGCGGCGTGGCATGCGGGCCGGGACCATTCTCCATGGCCATGCCGCCGCGGAAGGAGGCGTTCTCCGTGTGTTCCCAGATGGTCTTGCCGGTGGCGGTGGCGGCGGCCAGCGTGACCTCATCGGAGCCGCGGCGGTACATAGTGTAGAGGACCGCGCCATCCACGGCGATGCCGGAGTAGCCGTCGCCCAGGTCGCGGCTCCAGAGCTTCTTCGGTCCCGAGGCAGGCCAGGAGTTGGCCAGTCCTTTGGCGTCGGATGTGAAGTTGCGATGCGGGCCGGCAAACTGGGGCCATTCGAGCGATCCGCCTTGGGCCGTGGTGCAGGCGAGCACCGCGGCGAACAAGCGAGCACGGTGTTTCATGACGGGTCCCATAGCGCCAGGTTGGTCGCGTCTTTGATCAGAATACCGTGGCCCATGACCACCGGATGCGCCCAGGTGGGGCTGTCGGCGACGGAGTATTTTCGCAGCGGTTCGAACGCTTTGTCGCTTTGGCGGGCCACGATCAGGTTGCCGTCGGATGTGAGAATCAGCCAAACGGAACCGGCCGCCACGATGGCGGCGTTATCCGCCTGGCGGCCCTCGGAAGTCCACAACGTCGTGCCGTCGCCCGGCTTCAGGCAGAAGAACTGTCCGCTTTTGCGCTGGGAGAAGCCGAACAGCAGGTCGCCGCTCACCACCGGCGAGCTCATGTACATCGAAAAATCTTTGTTCTGCCAGACGGTCTCGGTGGTCCACTCCGCACCGTGCTTGAGCAGCTTGACGCCTATCACCGGATTGCCGATGCCCGAAAAGATCAGCGAGTCGCGATACAGAACCGGCGTGACGATGTTCTGCGCGTACATCGTCTTGTATGGAATCTGCCAGAGCAGGTCGCCCGTGGCGGCCGAGACGCCCACGATGTTGTGGCGGCTTTGCGTCACCACCTGGCGAGTTCCGGCAAGCTCCACGACGATGGGCGATGCATACGCAGGGCCGTCGCCTTTCCAGCTCCACTTTTCGGCGCCGGTGGCGGCGTCGAAGGCGGTGAGCGCGCCCTGGGTGTTGCCGCCCACGTGTACGATTACCAGGCCGCGGTCGACCACCGGCGAGGTGGCCACGCCGAAATCGGGCGAGCCGAATTCCTTGCGCCATTGCGGCTTGCCGGTCTTGGCATCGAAGCAGGAGAGAGTGCCGTTGATGCCGAAAGTGAAGATGCGGCCGTCCTCGACCACGGGCGTCGATTTCACGCCTTTGCCGTGGCTGGTTGCCGCGGGATTCATCTTGTAGGGCTCGTCGTAGCTTTCCTGCCAGATCGTGTGCCCGGTTTCGGGGCGCAGCGCGGTGACCACTTCGCGATCGCCTTGGCGCGTATGGACGTAGACCCTGCCATCGGCCACCACGGGCGATGAGTGGCCTTCACCTACGGCGACTTTCCATTTGAGCGTGAGTTTTTCCGGCCAGGCTTTCGGCTCCGGGAAGCCGACGGCGGTCCCGTCGCGATGCAGACCGCGCCACTGCGGCCAATCCTCGGCCCAGGCGACTACCAGGAGACCGGCGATACAAAGGGTCAAGCGGCGATGCATGATTCAGGTTACTCCGATCTCAACGCTGCCAGCAGCGGCGAGCGCAGAGCCGCGCGCGTGGCGGCCAGCGATGCGCCGATTCCGGTCGCCAGCACCGCCGTCAGCAGCAAGCTGAGCGACGCGACGGGGAGTTGACCGCCGCGCAATGAAACCGCGGGCGCAATGGCCAGCAGTGCGCACACCGTGCCGGTGGCCAGGCCCATCAGCAGCAGGAGCAGATTCTCGGCCAGCACAATGGCAGCCAGGTGCGACGGACGATACCCGACTGCGCGCAGCAGCGCCAACTCGCGGCGGCGTTCCAGCACGCTGCGCAGCAGGATGGCCGCGAGGCCCACCGTGCCCAACACCAGTCCCAGAGCGCCCAGGCTGCGGAAAGTCGAGAGGTAGGTGTTCTCGACCTTGTGGAAACCGGCGAGGCGCGCTGCGGTGGATTGTATGTCGAATCCGTAATCGGACAAGGCTTCCTCCAATCGACCGGTCACCTGCTGCGCTCTTTGGGGTGAGACGTCGAGCAGGAAGAAGCGGTAGCCTTCCACATCCGGAAACAAGCGCAAAAAGTTCTTCTCGGAGATCAGCAATTCGCTCTGGAAGAGGCTGTCTTGAAGGGCTGCGACGATGCGGAAGCGGGTCTGGTTCAGCACGAAATCCTCGCCGAGCTTGAGGTGCAGCACGTACGTCATGGAGTTGGCGTCGGCGATGGCCGGGACGGCGCCATCGGCGGGCTGCGATTCGAGCAGCGGCGTCTCTAGCAGCAACCAGGGATTCGCCGCGTGGGGGACCGAATCCTGGAATGCGAAGTGGGCACTGCGAAGGAACGCCGCGGGCGGCGCCAGGATTCGCGGATTGCGCGGCTGGTAGAGGTTCAGACAACTTGCGTCATCGCCGGGCCGCAGGCGGAAAGGGATGAAGTGGACGCCCTGAAGCGGCGGGATGTTGAGGGCATCGCGGCCGGCGGCGGTGTTGGGGTCGTGAATGAGCGGCAGGACGGACTCGGCCATCAACGGGTAGCCACCTGTGCCTGCGGAATCGCCGGTCTGGCGGAAGGCGTCCACCGAAACGATGAGGAACGTGGCGCAGGCGATCTGCGCAATGCAGAGGATGCTGCGGCCGGGCCGGTAAGCGGCGTTGCGCAGCGCCAGAGTTTTCAGGCCGCCAATGTTGACGAATGCGCGCGCGTTTAAGAAGGCGGATTGGAGGGCGAGAGCGGCGATCAACAACAGGGTCCCTGCGCCGAAGAATGCGGCGGTCTGGTCCAGGGCGCGCAGCAGCGCGGCGGCGATCAGTGCGAACGCCAGGATGGCGGCTGCGATTCCGATTAGGACGCCGCGTTTGGCGGAGCCGTGCTTCGTTTCGCCCGCCAGCAGTCCGCGCGGCGTGACTGGCTCCAGCTTGCGCAGGGTCCAGGCGATCGCGCCCAGGCCCGTCACGATTCCAGCCAGCGCGCCCGTAGCTAGCGATGCGGTCGATGGGTGCAGGGTGATCAGGCGGGTGCCGACGGCGCCGATCCACCAGGTGCGCAGGCCGAGCACGATGATCTCACCGTATGCCAGCGCGCCCGCTAAGCCCAGCAGCGATCCGGCGACGGCCAGCGCTGCGCCTTCGAGCAGGAACACGGCGCGGATTTTTGAGATGGAGAAGCCGAGGGCGCGGAGGACTCCGATCTCGCGCATGCGCTGCTCGATGCCGAGCTTGAAGAAAAGCCCGGTGAGCAGGAGGGCGGAGACCATCAGGAAGAAACTGAAATAGACGAAGTACTCGCCGAAATCGGTGGCGCCCTGGGATGATGCGAGGCCGCGCGCTTTCACAGGGATGACGGTGAGGCCCATTTGGGCGGGGTCGAGCGCGGCGCGCAGCGCGTCGGCATAGGCTGGCGACGGCGGAGAGATGCGGATAGATGTCAGCCTGCCGAAGCGCGTGCCCCAGATCTGTTGGCCTCGCGCCAGTGCGATGAAGGCTTTCGGCGTGGTGCGGTATTGCTTCCAGTACTGCTCGTCGGCGGGGCGGACGCGGTGCAGGTCCAGCGGGAAGGGCGGGTCCCAATCGCGCAGGCTGTTCGATTCAGTGATGCCCGGATATTCCGGCGCGTAGCCGCGATCGGCTGCCGCGCCCGCGATCGGGACGATTTGCGCGAGGCGGAATTGGGCGCTTTCGGTGTGGAGGCGGCCATCGGACTTCCACACGTAGTAATCGAGGGAGACGGCGTCGCCGAGCTTTGCGTTGAGGTCGTGGGCGGCCCATTGATTGAGGGTGATGCTGTCGGGCTCAGATGGCGCGGCGGGCGCGGGCGGCGCGGCGAGCGCGGTCACGACCGAGTAGGGGATTTCGCGGCCGTTGGCGCGGATGCTGTTGGCGAGGTAGGTGAGCACCGGTTCGGTGCTCAGGCCGAGGGATTTCGCGGCAGCGGTGGCATGCTCGGCGAGTGCATCGGGGACGAGGGTTGTATCGGTTTCAAGCGAAAGGCCATTTGGCAGCGTGCGTATTTTGATGCCGAGGTCTTCGAGAGTTACTGAGCCGTGACCGTCAGGGAGCGGTCCACCCGCCACCAGGATCGTGTTGACCTTCCCCACCTCGCCCAGTTCCTTCTGCAGGCGCGCGAGCGGCACGAAGGCCGCACGGACATCACCCTGTTGCGGATTCAGCGAGAACTCGCGCGGCGCTGCCGCCCCGAGCGTGAGCCGAATGGTCTTGCCGACGTCTTCTTTCCGGCCATGCAGCGATTCGAGCGGGATAGCCGAAGGTTTCTCCACCCGGACCAGCAGCGCGTCGCCGGGCTTGGCGCCCAGTTCACTCGCCAGCGCGGCGCTCAACAGAATCTGCTGCCCTTCGGGCGCTCGGCCGAAGCGCTGGTCGACTCCGTAAATTTGCACGGCCAATGCTCTTCGCCCGCTGGCTTGATGGGCGACCATGCCGTCGATAGCAATAGTGGGACAGGCCTCCTGGCCTGTCTTGCCGAACGCCGCGGCCAGATCCTCGCGGAAGAAACCGTTGCGCGCGACGACGTAATCGGTATTGCCGAGCCGTGTCAGCACCAGGTCGCGCAGGCTGGTGCGCACCGAATCGCCTACCAGCAGCGCGCCGCCCAACACGCCCGCCGCGGTCGCGACGCCCAGCAGCACCGCCAGGTTCGTGCGCCAATACCACGTCAGATTACGCGCCAACAGGGTGGAGGTTCGCATTTCGCAATTCGTACCGCAAGGGGAACCGGGCGGCCAGTTCCGCGCTGTGAGTCACCACCATGAGGATGGTCTCCTGCCGCTGGTGCAGTTCGAGCAGGAGCGAAGCCACCACGTCGGCGGATGCCTGGTCGAGATTGCCGGTGGGCTCGTCGCACAGCAGCAGCAGCGGCTTGTTGATGAGGGCGCGCGCCAGCGCTACGCGCTGCTTCTCGCCGCCGGAAAGCTCGGCGGGGCGATGATCGAGGCGATCGCTCAGGCCCACTTGCGCGAGCAGGCCGCGCGCGCGATCGACGTAGCCGTCGCCATCCCTCGAAACCAGCGTCGGCACCAGCACATTTTCGAGCACGGAGCATTGCGGCAGCAGGCAGTGGTCCTGAAAGATGAAGCCGATTGCCCGATTGCGGAACGCCGCCAACTCTTTCTCGGAGAGCGTGAAAGGATCGCGTCCATCGAGCGTGACCGTACCGGAAGTGGGCTGTTCCAGCCCGCCGAGGATGTAGAGGAGCGTGCTCTTGCCCGCGCCGGAAGGGCCCATGATGGCGGCTGCGTCGCCGCGCTGAAGGCTGAACGAAACGCCGGAGAGAATGGAGAGCGGCCCGCGTGGGGTCGGATATTCCTTGGCGAGGTTCGAGACTTCAAGCATGCGCGCTGGCGGCCGCGATCGTTCCGTACACTTCAAGCGCGCGCGCGGCCATGCGCGCGGCGCTGTAAT
>OCZU010000938.1_pt1 | contig 19671 bp, 15 predicted proteins | sample 1539001 | NCBI WGS metagenome assembly OCZU01 (sample SAMEA3539306, study PRJEB22396) | soil metagenome | biome: tundra; feature: field; material: soil | place: USA | collected 2010-05 | depth 0.15 m | reverse complement strand
CGCCGGAAGGGAGACCGATGGTGCAGACAGTGACCCAGAACCCGTGGTGGCACGGCGCGGTCATCTATCAGGTCTACGTCAGATCCTGGCGGGACACCGACGCCGACGGCTACGGTGATCTGCCCGGCGTGATCGAGCGGCTTGACCATCTGTCCTGGCTGGGCGTGGACGGGATCTGGCTCTCGCCCACAATGCCGTCGCCCGACGCGGACTGGGGTTACGACGTCAGCGACTACACCGGCGTCCACCCCGAACTCGGCACGCTCGACGACCTCGATGCCCTGATCGCCGCTGCGGCCAGCCGGAACCTGAGGGTGCTGCTTGACCTGGTGCCCAACCACACCAGCTCGGCGCACCCCTGGTTCGTCGATGCCTCGTCGGCACGGGATTCCGGTCACCGCGACTACTACGTCTGGGCCGACCCGGCGCCAGGCGGCGGCCCGCCGAACAACTGGCTGGACGCGACCGGGCAACCGGCCTGGCAGTGGGACGCACGGACCGGCCAGTACTACCTGCACAACTTCCTGGACAGCCAGCCCGACCTGAACTGGTGGCAGCCGGCCGTACACGAGGAGTTCCGCCGGGTCCTGGAGTTCTGGTTCGATCGCGGCGTGGCCGGATTCCGGATCGATGTCGCGCACGGCCTGTACAAGGACGCACAGCTCCGCGACAATCCGCCGGCCCCGCCGCAGGACAGTCCGCTGCACAGCCGGTTTGGCCTGCGGCCGGTCTACAGTGCTAACCGGCCGGAGGTGCACCCACTATTCCGGGACTGGCGGGAGATCGCGGAGCGGTCGACGCCGCCGCGGCTGCTGCTCGGAGAGACCTGGGTGGGTGATCTCGATCGGCTGGCGGCGTTCTACGGCCACGACGACGAGCTGCAGCTGGCGTTCAACTTCCCTTTCGTGTTCGCCGGCTTCACGGCGGCTGAGCTGTCCGCGGTCGTCGCCGGGACGCTCGCCAGCCTGCCCGCCGGTGCATGCCCAGTCTGGATGGCCTCGAATCACGATGTCGGCCGGTTCCCGGCTCGCTGGTGCGGCAACGACGAGCGCAAGATCAGGCTCGCGCTGCTCGTGCTGGCCACCCTGCCAGGCACCACCGTCCTGTACTACGGCGACGAGATCGGCATGGCCGATGTCGACGTGCCTGCGGAACTGCAGCAGGATCGGATGAGCATGGGTGACCGGCGCCCGGACGGCAGCCGCGACCGGGCCAGGACGCCGATGCAATGGGACGCCTCGCCCGGCGCCGGATTCACCGGCCAGGACGTGCCCCCCTGGCTCCCGGCTGGCGATCACGCCCGCCGCAACGTCGCCGATCAGAGCCGGGATCCAGCCTCCACGCTGTCGTTCTGCCGAAGTCTTCTTGCCCTGCGCCGCGCTGAGCTGGGCGGCCGGGTGGCCAGCTGGCAATTGCTGCCAGCACCGCCAGGTCAGTGGGCTTACCGGGTCGGCGACCTTGCCGTGCTGACGAACTTCTCAGATCAGCCAGCCACCATGCCCGTCCCGGTCGGGGAGATCCTCCTGGGCACCGCTGCTGCGGGCCCGGACGGCACCGTGCTGCGGCCATGGGAGGGCATCGTCGCCAGGGCGCGCGGGTAGGCCCAGCCCGGTCCGGCCCGAAACCTGGCGTTCACCAGGTCGTCACTGCCCGGTGCTACGCTACGGCACGATCCAAGCTGGCCCGAGTAGAAGCAAGGCCCAAGCGTGAAAGCAGCATGCTGGCTCCTGACGATCTCGGGCTGCGGGTTCATTGCTCTCGCGATCGTGCTGCCCGCCTCGCTACCGGCCTCTGGTATCGCCGCTGTCGTGGGGAACGGCGTCGCCGGCATCCTCGCCGGGTTCTGGTGCGGGGTGGTGGCCTGGCAGCGCGACCGCCGGGCCGCCGAGTACGCGCGGGTGACAGCGACCGGGCTGGCAGGCACCGGGATGATCACGTCGGCTGAGCTGGCCCGGACATGCTGGTGGCACTCAGAGTCCGCCAATCCTGTCCGCACGTTCCGGCTGGACGTCTCGGTCGCCAGTCGGCCCGGCTACCAGGCCACCGTGACCAAGCTAGTCGCGCACAGCGACATGCCGCGCTATCAGCCAGGGTGCAGCTTCCCGGTGCGGGTCGATCCGGATGACTATGCGGCGGTCGCCATCGTGGACTCCGCCGATGTCACCTGGGCCGCTGGCGCCGCGGTGCTGACTCCGACCGTGCCGGGAACGGCCGTGGTCACCGGGCTGTTCGACCCGCTGGTGCCGGGCACGGAGGCATCGGTGTGGGGGCTGATCCTGCGGGTGCAGGCAGCCGACGGGCGGCCGTCCTACGATGTCCGGCTGAGCATTGTCTGCCCGGAGGGCCTGGTCCGGCCGCGCCGGAAGGCGCGGCTGACAGTTCGGATCGACTCCGACGACCCGCGCCGGATCGCGGTCGACTGGGCCGATCCGGACAGACGCCCTGACAGCGCCGGCGTCGAGACCGGGCCATACCGCGATGAGCAGCCGTGGTCGGACCAGAGCCTGGCGACACGCCCGCCGGGACAGGTGGTGGCCGGTCGGCGGGCACGGCCAACGCGGCGGAAGAGGCCAGAGCGCAGCTGGGCGAAGACTGCGAAGCGCCTGGCGGACACGGGGCTCACCGCGTTCGCGACGGTCACCGCGCTTGAGCAGGACCGCTACTGGACCCGCGAGGACCCCAAATGCTGGATCAAACTGAACATCGCCCTGCCGGGCCGGGCTGTTTACGAGGTCCGCGTTGTGTACTACATCTGGGCGGATCAGATGCCGCTCTACCAGCCGGGGCGCACCTTCCAGGTGCTCGTCGATCCAGATGACCTGGCGACGGTCGGCCTGATCGACCCCGATCGGCACATGTACATGGACGATCATGAGCTCGTCAGCGATCATCAGGCGGAGACAGACCCGCACGTAAGCTTGGCCGATGACGCTGACCAGGGTCGATCTTCGCGGTGAGCCTGCCGGGAATCTCACGAGAACGAGGCTGGCCGGAGTGCTGCCGCGAGCCGAGCTGGATGTCGAGGCCGCGCTGGCGGCCGTCCGGCCGGTTTGCGAAGATGTCCGCCGCCGCGGCGCCGGCGCGGTTCGGGAGCACACGATCCGATTCGACGGCGTTGATCTGGCCACCACGCTCGTCCCTGATCAGATGCTGGCCGATGCGCTGGCCCAGCTCGATCCAGAGGTCCGGACGGCGCTGGGCGAGGCGGCCCGCCGGGCCAGGATCGTGCACGAGGCGCAGCTGCCACGGCAGACCGTCACTGTGGTCGCCGACGGGGCCTCGGTCACCGAGCGCTATGTGCCAGTGGCGCGGGCCGGCGTCTACGTGCCAGGCGGGCTGGTGGCTTACCCCTCGTCGGTCGTGATGAACGTGATCCCGGCACAGGTGGCCGGAGTCGGCCAGATCGCGGTCGCGTCGCCGCCGCAGGCCACCTCGGGCGGCCTGCCGCATCCTGCCGTGCTCGCGGCCTGCGCCCTGCTGGGGATCACCGAGGTGCACGCCGTCGGCGGCGCGCAGGCGATCGCGATGCTCGGCTACGGGACGCAGGACTGCGCTCCGGCCGACGTCGTCACCGGGCCCGGCAACGTTTACGTAGCCGCAGCCAAGCGGCTGCTGCGCGGCACGATCGGCACCGACGCGGAGGCCGGGCCGACCGAGATCGCGATCATTGCTGACCACAGCGCCGATCCGGTCCTGGTCGCGGCCGATCTGGTTGCCCAGGCCGAGCATGATCCGCTTGCCGCCTGCCTGCTGATCACCACGGACCCGTTGCTGGCCGGCCGGGTGCAGGCCGAGGTGACCCGGCAGGCTGCCGCCGCCAGGCACAGCGGCCGGATCCAGACCGCGCTGGCCGGCCAGTCCGCGTGCGTCCTGGTGGACGACCTGGACGCCGCCCTGGCGGTCGCCGATGCGTGGGCACCCGAGCACCTGGAGATCCAGGCCGAGCAGGCGGCTGAGCTAGCCGACCGGGTACGCAACGCCGGAGCGATCTTCGTCGGGCCGTACGCGCCGGTCTCGCTCGGCGACTACCTGGCCGGCTCAAACCACGTGCTTCCGACCGGCGGCACCGCCAGATACACCGGTGGCCTGTCCGTGCTCACCTTCCTGCGCGGCATCCACGTCGTCAACTGCACCGCCGCCGCGCTCGCCGACGTGGCGCCGCACATCGACGCGCTCGGCGGTGCCGAGGATCTCGCCGCGCACGTGAATGCGGTCCGCGCCCGCATCCCGCTGCCCACCCCGCTGCCGCCACCGGTGATCACGCAGGATTAGCCACGGTTTTTCGTGGCCGATCCTTCACGATCACCCTGACCCCGCTGCCGACCCGGTGATCACGCAGGATTAGCCACGGTTTTTCGTGGCTAATCCTGCACGACGTTTGGGTGAGAGTAATGGTGTAGTTGACCGGGCCGACGTTCCGGCGCTTGTTACGGGTAGTTGATCGGGCTGCCGAGGCCGGTCACCAGGTCGTAGCCGTGGCCGGCGCCGCAGTCAGTGCCGCAGGTGCCGTTGCTGCCGCTGGTGATGTCTCTCAGATTCGTTGTGTAGCCACCTGAGTAGATCGCCCCGTTGCCTTGCAGTGCCGTGCTGCCGGCCGCCGCGCCTGCCGCCAGAATGCCCGCCCAGTTCGGCGCGCCGACGCTGGTCCCGCCGACTGTCCACCAGCCGGACTGGCCTTCGAATGCGGTGCTGTCGTAGATCGAGACTCCGGTGCTCGGGCTTGCGTCGAAGGAGACGTCAGGGATGCCGCGCTTGCCGCCGGTGAGGGCCGTGATCGTCGCAGCTCCGAACACCGGGCCGGTGTAGCCGCTCTGGTAGCCAGGGATCGGCTCGAAAGCCGAGATGCCGCCGCCGCCGTCGGACCAGGCAGTCTCGCTGGTGAAGCCGGAGCAGGAGGTGCCGCTGCAGCCGTTCAGCATGGTGCCCCCGACCGAGATCACATCGGGTGACGCCGCCGGATAGGAGGCACCGTGCCCGCTGTCGCCGGCCGACACGGTGTAGAAGGTTCCTGCGTGCGTGAAGTCCTTGTCATTGCTCTTCTCTGAGCTGCTCTCGCTGCCGCCCCAGCTCATCGACACCTCGGTGGCGCCGACGCTGTTGGCGGCAACGACTGCTGCGAACAGGTTGGCGTTACTGGACGTCTCAGCCTCAACCAGCACGACCTTCGCGCGTGGGGCCTCCGCGTGCGCCCACTCAATGTCGAGCGACTCCTCGACCACCCAGTCCGCGTTGCTGGCGGGCTTTCCGGACGGTTCCTGCACCTCGAAGCAGGCTCCCGCCTGGGTCAGCGAACTGCAGGTGGATAGCGCCGGGTAGCCATACTCCGCGTTGAACACGTTGAGGTCGGCCAGTGCGTTCGGGTCGTTGTAGGCATCGACGATCGCGATGATCTGGCCAGCGCCCGCGTTCGAGTTCGGCGACAGGCCGGACAGATGGTAGACCGATCGGATGGCACTCGGCGGCAGACCAGTCGGCGCGGCGCTGGTCACCTCCGGTAAGCCGTTCCGCAAGGTGCCGATCCGGTGGATCCTGAACGTCGGCTTGATCATGCCCTGGTGCTGGCCCGCGGCGGGCTGAGCGGCCATCGCCGTGCCGCCCGCCGACATGGCCGTCGCGACCGCAAGGGCGATCCCGGCCGCTCCCGCTGCTAAACGTCGCTTCCCGTTCATGCGCTGGCTCTTTCCCGCTCGGCCCGCCGGACACAGGCTGTTGTCCGCATCGTGAAGCGAACTGGCGGGCCAGTCAAGATGCCCGCGGCTGGTGCCATCCGGGCTCCGGGCATAGCGTTCAGGTAAGAGACCAGTGCCCGGTGCGGGTAGGTAGCCTGTTCGGGGTTGGTCTGTGGCGACCCTGACCGAAGGGCTGGCTGATGAATCCCCTGTCCCGCATCGCTGGCCTGGCGGTTGACCGCGCGATGGGCCTTCCGGCCAAATCGACCTCCTACGCGGTGTTGCGCGATGTCGCGGTTCCGATGCCAGACGGGGTTGTCCTGCTCGGCGATCACTACCGGCCCGCCGGCGATGATCGGCCGCTCCCGGCGGTATTGATCCGCTCGCCGTATGGCCGGGCCGGGGTCACGGGGCTGGTGTTCGCCGCGCCGCTGGCGCGCAGGGGCTTCCAGGTGTTCATCCAGAGCACCCGCGGGACGTTTGGCTCCGGCGGGCAGTTCCGCCCGTTCCTGTCCGAACGCGAGGATGGCCTGGCCACGGTGGCCTGGCTGCGCGAGCAGCCGTGGTGTGACGGCCAGGTGTCGATGACCGGCGGCAGCTACCTGGGCCATACCCAGTGGGCGATCGCCCCTTACGTCGATCCGCCACTGCAGTCGGTGTCGCTCAACATCACGGCAGCGAGAATCACCGCCGCCTTCTACGAGCACGGCACGCCGGCGATCCAGAACGCGCTGGGCTGGACCGGGGTGATCGGCAGGCAGGAACGGGTCAGCCTGCCCGGCCCCATCCCGAACCCGGTCCAGATGGCCAGGACGAAACGCGCCCTGCGCAAGGTGCCGCTGCAGGCAGCCGATGTCGATGTGGCCGGCGCACCGGTCGCATTCTGGCGGGACTTCCTCGGCCATGCCGGTGCTGCCGACGAGTTCTGGGCTGTGGCGGACCATGACGGCGCTGATCTGACCCGGTTGCCGCCGGTCAGCATGGTGACCGGCTGGTGGGACCTCTTCCTGCCCTGGCAGCTCCGCGACTACGCCGCGATCCGGGCCGCAGGCGTGCAGGCGCACCTGACCGTCGGGCCCTGGCTGCACGGCGAGCCAGCCGAAGTGAAGGCCATCACCCAGCAGGACATTGCCTGGCTGGACCGTCATCTCGGCGCTGGACCGGCGCCGAAAGGCGCGCCGGTGCGGGTCTTCCTGCAGACCGCGGGCACCTGGCTCGACTTTGAGCAGTGGCCGCCGCCAGCTGCCACGGACACGGCTTACTACTTGCGCGCCTCCCGCGGCCTGAGCGAGGACGGCGAGCCCGGCGATGCCGAGCCCGCCAGATTCGTCTATGACCCGGCGGACCCGACGCCATCGGCCGGCGGTCCGCTGCTGCAACCGCCGGGCAAGCAGGTCGATAACGCCGCGATCGAGGCCCGGCCGGACGTACTGACCTTCACCACCGGGCCTCTTCGCGCTGACCAGGACCTGGTGGGGCCAGTGAGCGCGCGCATCTTCGTGCGCACCGGTCGCCGGCACGCCGACCTGTTCGTTCGGGTCTGCGACGTCGATGCCGCAGGCGTCTCGCGCAACATCGTCGACGGCATCCGGCGGCTCTCGCCGGAGACCGTCCCGGCTCCCGACGTCACGGTCGGCGATGACGACGTCCTGGCTGTGGATGTGGATCTCTACCCGACCGGCTACCGAGTTCTAGCCGGGCACCGGATTCGCGTGCAGGTCAGCGGAGGGGCGTTCCCGCGGTTCGCGCGGAATTTCGGCACGCCGGAGCCATTCGGCGGGGCGACCAGGGCACAGCGATGCCGATTCGAGATCTACCACGACTCCCTGCACCCCAGCCGCATCGTGCTGCCTGTGCTGCATCACTCCTGACCAGCGGTGGCTGGCCCCGCGCCGACCATCGCGCCCGGCCCGCTCCGGCCGCAGCGGGGCCGACGGCTCAGGCGTTAGTCCACTGCTCGCTGACGTAGCTGGCGTGGCAGGCGTACAGCTCAAGCGGAGCGCCGTTGGTCAGGTGCGGGCCCCGCAGGCACTTTCCTGAGCGGGGGTTCCTCCACTCGTGCGTAGCCGCGCTGTAAACCCAGAGCTGGTTCCACAGGCCGTCACAGCTCAGGAGGTCTAGCCTCGCGCCGTTCGCCGTGCTGCGGTTGACGATATTGACGCAGGTGCCGGTATCGATGGCGCTGATACCGCCGAAGCGCCGGAGGCTGTGATTGGGAAAGACTGCCCAGTTCTGTGCCAGCGCTCCAGTGCACGCGTGCAGGTCCACCGTAGTTCCGCTGGCGAGCGAGCCTCCGGCGTCATCGGCGCAGAAACTTGTGTGCTCGCGCAGGCTGATCGCGCCATGCGGCGGGACGACCCGCCACCAGAAGGTCGCCGAGCCGGTCGCGGGCGTAGCATCGGTCGCCTTGACCGTCACCTCGTAATTTCCCGGCCAGGTTGCCTTACCCGAGATCAGGCCCGTTGTGCCGCCGATCGACAGCCCGGTGGGCAGGCCGCTCGCCGAGTAGGTGACCGGCTTCGCCTCGTTGGAACCACCGTGGATGTGCAGGCTGACGGTTGCTCCGAGGCTGGTGCTCTGCCGGCCCGGGCTGGTGACGCTGACCGTATCGATCAGGGTCGTTGACCTGACGCAACTGCTGGCCGAATTGCTCCACAGCGGCTGTATCGCGAAGATCCCGGTTGACAGCGTGACGGTGCCAAGGTCGACCCAGGCACACTTGTCGCCGATCTCGCCGCCAGAGGAGTCATTCGGATCCCACCAGCCCGAGCCGACCGACGGGTCGGTGATTGTCTCGGCATACTCGTGACCGCCGACGATCGAGAAGCCGTCGTATTGATTCTGCACGAAGTTCTCGCCGCAGCCGCTGCCGGAGTCGAGGAGATAAGGCAGGTTGGTGTAAGCGGCGCCGCGGGTGGATTCCGAATGCCAGGCGCAGTACTTACCATTTCCGCCCGAGCAGCTCGCCGCGAAGAAGCCAGCTGGGCAGGTACCTGACTGTGTGGCTACGACCACCTGGTCGTTGGCGTAGTTGAAGTGCGGGACGTTGTGGGCGATGAAGGCATCAGCCTCGGCTGACAGCTGGGTCTGCGTGACGCCGGTCGGCGGGGCGCTGGCATCATGCCAGGTGCCTGCGAAGGCGGAGCCGCTGAAGGTGGGAAATCCGGAGCCGTCCCCGTACTGGGTGGTAGTAACGGACCAGTTGTCCTGCGGCTCGACGCCAAGTCCGCCGTAGAAGCTCCCCAGGTAGGAAGCGGTCGCCGCCTGGGTCGAGTCGCTGGTCCAGTGCGGGCCCCAGAGCAGCAGGTAGAGCCTGGGTGCGTGCTGGACCGGGCCGCCGTTCCAGATCAGCGGGCAGTCCGGCTCGGTGCAGGTACTGGTCGTCTTGGCTGCCGAGGGTTGCCGGCCACGGGGGTAAACGACGCCGCCGATCTTGCCCGCTCGCTCATGTGGCAATTCCCGCATGAATGCATTGTGGAGGTTAATGCTATGCACCGGGTTAATGCCAGGGCGGGGGTTAATGACCGGCGTCGATGGCGACAATGCCGCCATGGACGCGGGAGTGAAGCCAGCTCCGATGAGGACCGGGGCAGCAGCTATCGCCAGCGCGGCAATAGTTTTTCGCATGGACCTTCTTTCCAGTACGCTCATGCGGCGCCTGGTGCCCGGGTGTCAGCGGCGCCTGGTGCCCGGGTGTCAGCGGCGCCGCAGCGCGGGGTCGGTCAGGGCTGGTGGCTCGTATCCGCGATCCGGGGCGTTGAGGTTGGTGCCCGGCGGGACGATCTCATCGATTTTGTCCAGGACATCCGAGGTCAGGACGGTGTCAGCGGCACCGAGCTGGCTGTCCAGGTGCTCGGCAGTCCGCGGCCCGATGATGGCCGAGGTGACGGCCGGGTGGCTCGTCACGAAGGCCAGCGCCAGGTGGATCAGGGACAGGCCGGCCTCCTCGGCGAGCAGTGCCAGCTTCTCGGCTGCGTCCAGCTTCGCCTTGTTACCTGGCAGGCTCAGGTCGAACCGCTGCGGTATCCGCCCGGCTCGGCGGCTGACGGGCAGGTCGCCCTGCTTGCGGTACTGCCCGGACAGCCAGCCGCCGGCCAGCGGGCTCCATCCGATCACGCCCATCCCGTAGCGCTGGCAGACCGGCAGCACTTCATCCTCGGCGCCGCGCACCAGGATCGAGTACGGCGGCTGCTCGCAGACGAACCGTTCCCGACCGCGCCGCTGCGCCGTCCACTGTGCCTCGACGATCTGCGACGGCGGGAACGTCGAGCTGCCCGCATACCGGATCTTTCCGGCCCTGATCAGATCGGTGAGGGCGCCCAGGGTCTCGTCGACGTCGGCCGCCGGGTCGGGCCGGTGGACCTGGTACAAGTCGATGTGGTCAGTGCCCAGGCGGCGCAGGCTGTTCTCGCACTCGGCCATGATCCAGCGCCGTGAGTTGCCCTGGGAGTTCACGTCGTCGCCCATCCGGGCATGGGCCTTGGTGGCGAGCACGACCCGGTCGCGCCGTCCGCGGGCCAGCGCCTTGCCGACAATCTCCTCCGACTCGCCGGCCGAGTACACGTCCGCGGTGTCGATGAAGTTGATCCCGGCGTCGAGCGCCTGGTCGATGATCCGGATCGAATCGTCGTGATCCGGATTGCCCCAGGCCCCGAACATCATGGCGCCAAGGCAGAGCGAGCTGACCCTGACGCCTGTCGTGCCAAGCACCCGCATTTCCATGATTCCTACCCTACGGTGCGCGAGGCCTCAGCCTCGTCCGGGTACAGCCCATCTAGCGGTTGGCGTTCGCCCGCCGGTCGGATCGCGGTGCCGCGGTGCCTGAGCCGGTGACCGCCCGCACCCGGGTGTTGAACATGTCGGAGAAGACGACGTCGCCGCCCCATGCCGCTAGTCCCTTGACCCTCCCGCCGTTGGCGTCGCTGGCCGGCGTGCCATCAGTGCTGAACCCCAGGCCGCCGGCGCCTGCGATGGTGTAGATGTCCGCGATGGTCATGGGCATGCCGTAGAAGGTGCCTGACGTGGCCGGCACCATCAGGACCCGGTGTGCGAATGGCTCGCCGATTACCAGGTTGCCGACGCCGTCCAGGGCTATCGGCCCGCCTTCGATCGCGGCGCGGGTGGCGGGCACACCGTCCGGCGTGCTAGTGCCGCCGCCGGCGATCGTGTAGATGTCCCCTGCGGTCATGGTTACTCCGTAGAAGATGCCGTTCCTGGTAGTGGTCAGCTGGCCGGTCCTGACGCTTAGCGCCCGAACGACACTGCCGGCCGGAGTCAAGCTCCGGTTACCCGGGCCGAGGTCGGTGAAGTACAAGTTCCCGGCAGCGAACGTCATGCCACCGGCTTCCGTCAGGTCGGTAGTGCCACACGGAGTGATAGCCACCGTCGTGGCAGGGCCCGGGCCCCCCGACGCCCCCGGCAACGGCCGTCAGGGTTCCGGCCGGCTCCGCCTGCCGCGAACGCACTGTCGCCTGCGCGGCGCCTGCGGCCGATGCCAGGGTAAGAGCTACTAATACTGCTGCTGATAACGCGCCGCGCCTGCGGTGATCCGACATCCAGCTGCTGCCCATCAGGGCCTCCTAGCCGTTGTTCCCACCGGCGGCTGCCGTGAAGCGAAACGGTGCCTCCAGCGCTAGGGACCCAACGATGGCATTCACCGCCCTCATAAGCAGACGCCCGAATGCCGCCATCCGTTGACACTGGCGCCCGCTGCGTCAGTCCGTCCGCAGTGCCGCTCGGGCCACAGATAGCCAGCGAAGTACCCCTGCGGCCAGGGCCGCTTGTTGCGGGCCGGTTCGCTGGGACACTGTAATGTCGGCGCCCGCGCCCGACCAGGGCGAGAAATCCGGGTGCGAAAATTATCGTTCGCTAAATGTCGCGAATATCGTGAACGTCGTAAGTATCGGAATAGTGATTAAAAAGGGAAATTAGCCTAAGATAGGGGAATTGCATGGCGACGTTGCACGACGACGCGGACATGGCTGCTCAGCTGCAGCGCACGCTGATCGGGGCCTACGCCGACTCCGCTGACCTGGGAGAAGCCATCGCCACGGCCAGCCGGGTGCCGGCCGGTGACTACGGGCAGTGGTATTCCCAGTGGGCACATACCGCCGAGGTCGCGCTGGCCGCGGCAAGCGACGCGAGCGACCGGGGACACTGGCTGCTCGCTCGGCGGGGTTACCTGCGATCGGCCGAATACTGGCGCCAGGCCTACTTCTTCCTGCGCCATGACCTGGCCGATGGCCGGGTCCGGACTGGCTACGAGCGGCAGCGGGACGCGTTTCGCAGAGCAGCGCCGTTCGTTCCGTTTCATATCGAAGGGGTGTCGATTCCGTGGTCCGGCGTACCGATGCCTGGCTACCTCCTCCGGCCGTCGGCGGATGCCGCGCAGCCGCTGCCGACCGTTCTGTTTCCCGGCGGCTTCGACAGCACTGCGGAGGAGATGTACAAGTACGGAGCCCAGGCCGCGCTGGAATTCGGCTGGAATGTGGTGACCTGGGACGGTCCGGGGCAGGGCGGCATGCTCGTGGAGCACCACGTGCCGATGCGGCCGGATTTCGAGGCCGTGCTGACGCCGGTGGTGGACTGGGCGGTGCAGCAGCCGTTCGTGGACCCGCGGCGGCTCATGCTGGTCGGCCGGAGCCTTGGCGGTTACCTGGCTCCACGCGGCGCCAGCGGAGAGCGCAGGCTCGCCGCGCTGGTCTGCGACCCAGGCCAGTTCGACTTCACCTCGCGCTTCGTGTCCATGTTCAGCGAGTCGGACTGGGGCAAGGTGCTCGACGCCGATCCGGCGATGGATGCCAGCCTGGAGGGTTTTGCCAGTACGGCGCGTGACCGGGAGTTCTACGGGTCGCGGATGGCGGCGATGGGCGCCGCCACGTTCGGCGAGTGGCTGCGCGCGCTGACTGGGTACACGCTGGCCGGCCGGGCCGAGCAGATCACCTGCCCGACCCTGATCACCGAGGGAGCAGGTGATTTCGCCAGTCAGAGCCAGACCTTGTTTGACGCGCTGACCTGCGAGAAGCAGTATCACGAGTTCACCGACGCCGAAGGCGGCGCGGGTCATTGCGAGGGGCTGGGACAGCGGCTCTGGCAGCAGGTCACGTTCTCCTGGCTGAGCGAGATCGTGTCCCGCTAGATATCTCGATGGGCGCCTTGTGCCATCCCATCTGACATGTCAGTCATAGATCTGGAGATCGATTATGTTCGGTGCGCCGATAGGACGTCGCCTGCTCCTGATCACCGCCGCCGCCTCGGCAGCGGTGCTCGCCCTCGTTCCGGCAGCGGGGGCAAGCGCTCATCCGGTCGCCAGGTCGCCATGTCCTTCGTGCGGCCGCAACCTCGTCCTGAACCCCGGCGCGGAGAGCGCGAGGGGCGCGGGCGGTGACATTAGGGTCAGGACCCCGGACTGGAAGCAGACTGGCGGGTTCACGGCCACCCAGTACGCATGGTCCTCGGGCGACGTGTCCGCGACGACACACGGGCCGAGACGTCGCGGCAAGAACTACTTCTACGGCGGCCCGGCCTCGGCCCGGTCCACCGGAACCCAGGTGCGGACCGTCGCGGCGGGCGGGATCAGGTCGGGGAAGGTCCGCTATATCCTGTCAGGCTGGCTCGGCGGCTTCGATGGCCAGAATGATCACGCCACCTTGGTCCTGACCTTCGAGAAGGCGGACGGGACCGTGGTCGGCTCTGTGCGGCTGGGGCCAGTGACGGAGGCTCAGCGCAAGGGCGTCAGCGAACTGCTGTTCCGCTCCGTCAAGGGCAAGGTGCCTTCGGCGACCCGGAAGCTGAAGATCGAGCTGATCATGGTGCGCGCGAGCGGAAGTGACAACGACGGGCTCGCGGATAACCTGTCGCTGGTGCTCCGGTTTACTTAGCCGCCCCAGGCCCGTCGAGGGCGCGATCTCGGCGCGGGCGGTACGAGCAGCCTGGCCCGGCCCGGAGAACCGGGCCGGGCCAGGACTGGATCAGGGTGCCAGCACAAGCCACAGTATCTGAGTGATTCCCCGCTGTAATCAAATTTCTGCAATTGCTTGTGCACGTGCACGACTAGATTCAACCCGGTCCGTCGCGCCTCAGCTCCGTGAGCCGTCGAGCGCGGCTGCTCTCGCCTGCAGCACCGGGTTGGTGATTCCGCTGGCGAGCGTGCGGGCTAGTGGCAGGCTCGCCAGGTCGCCGGCTTCGGCTTGATAGACCAGCGCCCAGGCGATGAACTCAGGCAGGTCAGCGCGCTGCGCATCGCGATACAGGCGCCGGGCTAGTGGCAGCACCAGCTCTGGCTGCTGGCGGGCCGCGATCTCCAGGTGGCCAAGTGCGACGAATCCGGACACCCAGACATAGCGATCGGGTACCCGATCGCAGCGCCTGCGGGCGTCGATGATCCACTCGCCGGCCGCGGCCGCGTCGCCCTCGTGCAGAGCCAGCAGCGCAAGAGCCCGCCCAGCCATCCCTTCCCAGCACGGATCGCCGAGCTGGCAGGCCAGCGCGTACGCCTGCTCCGCATCCTCGCGTGCCTCGTCCCATCGGTTAGCTGCGGCCAGGCAGTGTGCGCGCAAGGCCTGCGGCCAGGGCATGAAGGCGTTCCACCGGTCCCGGTCGCAGATGTCGATGCTGCGCTCAGCCGTCGCGCGGGCCTGGTCGAGATCACCGGCGAGCAGCAATGATCGCGCCATCACACCCGTCGACCACGCCTCCTGACGTCTCCGGCCGACCGCTCCGGCAATCTGCGCTGACTCGCCAAGTAGCTTCACGGCGACGCTATGACGTCCTTGGTCGGCCTCGTTCATGCCGCGAATCGCCAGGATTCCGGCAGTCAGCGCCGGGTCGGCAATCGCTTCGGCCTGCTCCGATGCCTCCCGCAACGCCCGCGCGGCCAGGGTATGCCGTCCGGCCTGCAAGTCCACGAATGCGAGCTCCCGCAGGATGTCTGCCGTCAGGCGCCGGCTGCCCGCGACTCTGGCGATCTCGATCGCGCGGTGCAGGACGACAGCTCCCTCGCCGTCGAAGCCCCGGAGCGAGTGCACCAGCGCTGTACCCAGCGCCTGCAGCACCTCGGCGAGCAGCAGTGCGTCGCTGGCGCTCTCGGCCTCCTCGGTGGCGCGCCTCAGGGTCTCGATGCCGGCGTCGACCGAACCCGCGTCCAGGGCCGCGGTACCGGCCCGGAGCAAGGACCTTGCGACAACGCCGGCCCGTAGTCCCACCCGCGGAGCTGTGGCCGGGGGGCGTGCCGCCGCCCTGAGGGCAAGGGATGGAACGAGCCCTTCCCTTCCGAAAGTAGCCTCGCACGACGCGAGATGAACGGCTGCCCGAGCCGGATGCCCGGCAGCGACCAGTGCTCGCAGGAATAGCTCCTGCGCTCCCTCATCCAGCGGATCGTGAGCTGCGGCGCGTCCCGCGACCTCAGCGGCCGCCTCGGCGTCCCCGGCCGCTAGCATCCGGAGGATTGCCTGGCGCAATTCCTCCATGGACCGGGCGTCGAACCGTCCGCGAGCCATCATCAGCCAGGTGTCGAAAGCCGGGCAGTTGCGCGGCTCCACGCCGTCCAGCAATACCCCGCTGATCTCCGAGGCAGGCAAGCACCCGTCCTGCAGCGCCCAGACGTCCAGCCAGATCGACTTGGCGGCCACGCTTACCGGATCGCCGCGCAGCAACTGCGGGTCATCGCAACAACGCCGCAGATCCGCCAGGCACCACCGCAATGCCCCGAGCGGGTCGTCGGCCTCCCCGAACAGCTCCGCTGCCAGTTCCGCTCTAGTCAGCGGTCGGTCAGCCAGGGCAACCCGGGCCAGGAGCGCCCAGGACTTCTGCCCGCGCGGGGGCTGGCGCGGCTGCCCGGTCGCGTCCTCAATACGCGGATGACCGAGCAGCCGCACTCGCAGGCTCACTGGCGTTGCTCAGCCTGCCACTGCGGCGGCCTGCTGCCCTTGCAACGCATGCACGTCGGCCGTGGTGAGGCCATTGCCGCCGATACCCCAGTCCCCACTGCGCACCTCCTCGACGAGCACCCAGGTGACCGGCCGGAGGTTCTCGCCTTCGATCTCGACCATCGTGTCGGTGATCTTGCGGATCATCTCCTGCTTCTGCGCCGGTGTGAAGACTCCCTCAATCAGCTTCACGGTGACCATCGGCATGTCAGTTCTCCCTCCATGATGAACGTTCGGAAGGCACACCGTCCCATGGCACCGTGTGAAGCACCGTGTGACAACAACCAGCCGTCCCGCTCGCAGCGGCCCAGCGGCCCAGCGGCCCAGCGGCCCAGCGGCCTGGCCCGGGTGAAACGGGCATAGATGGCGGCCAGGGGCAGTTTCCTGAGGTACGACGCCGGCCAGCACCGAGCGAATTCAGCCAAGATCGAGTACCAGCTTGGCCGTCGCGACATCGATCTCGCCGTCATAGTCCTTACCGGCAGCGGCACCGTCTGGACAACCACCGACAGAGGCCAGACCTGGCAAGCAGACCAGTTCTCGGCTGGTTCGTGACGCAGCACGGACTATTCTCAGTAACTGCTCCTGAGAATAGTCCGTGCTATCGGATCCAAGGCGGTGGCCCGCTCCCGTTCGTGGAAGCGGCAGCTAGTCCCGCTCGCGGGGCGGCTGAACCATCAGGTGTCGGGCGTCAGGGGATGACCTGCGCATCCATATGTCCCGCGCACCTGGCGCGGTCAGGGAGGCTCAGTCTTCCGCGGACCTCGTCCACGGGGGGAACAGAATCGCCTGGTTGAGCGATCTGTGTCACGCAGCTTCGCCGTTCCGCCAGCCGGGTCGCCGAGCCGGGAAAGCGGCGGAGGATTCCCGTGGCGCGGGGGAGGATCTGGATGTGGATCCTCTGGGCCTGGCAGATGCAGCGGACGCGGTCGCAGCCGTGTACGGGAGCGTGACGACCGCTGTCACAAGGCTGGGCGAAGCGGACCTGATGCGTGCTAGCCGGTGCGCGGGCTGGGCGGTGGCGGACACTGAAGCCTGGCCCTGCGCTGCTGTTCGCTGTAGTGCGGCAACCTCATTGCCATTTGTGCCATTACTCCGGTATGAACGGGTGATGGATGCCGTGGTGAGTGCGCTCAGTGACTGTCCCGAGTTCGTGCCGGTCGTCGCGCGATGGCACTGGCCGGAGTGGGGTCGCGGATCCGGGTGGGACCCTCGGCGGGTGGACAGCGGGCCTGGCCCGGCAGGCTGGCGCGAACCAGTCGGGAACAGCGATGTCTTCCACCCGGTTCCCCCGATCCGCGCCGTGACCGGAATCATGCCCCAGCCGTAGGTCACGAACTCCGAAATCGCCTCCAGCTCACCGCACTCCTCCGCCGGAACGGTGATGAAGTACCAAGGTGCAGGGCCCTTCCAGAACCACATCTCGCCGCTGAACTCCAGGTTCATCCGACCAGGATAGGACCGGCCAGCCGGCAGCGCGGACGCGTGCGTCCAGCTGACCGCACTCGCGGCAGTGCTGGCTGACGCCTGGTTCGGGCAAGATACGGGCTGCGGGGGTAATGGGCTCGCGCAGGTGGGAGTAGTCATGCCGGACAGCGATTTTACGAGCCTGGCTGCTGCGCGTGTTGAGCTGCGGCGATTTCGGCCGGAGGATGTCGATGGCTTCGTGGCGTACCGCTCGTCCGCCGGGGTGGCCAGGTACCAGAGCTGGGATGCGCCCTATCCGCGGGCCGCGGGTGAGCGTTTCATCCGGCAGATGATCGTCCGACATCCGGATACGGCCGGTGAATGGTTCCAGTTCGCCGTGGTCGTGCGGTCGACCGGAGGGCTCATCGGTGACTGCGCGGCCCGGCCGGACACCGATGACTGCCGCCAGGCCGAGATCGGTTTCACCATCGCTCCTGAGCACCAGGGTCACGGCTATGCGACCGAGGCAGTGCGCAGCCTGCTCGGTTACCTGTTCGGACGGCGGGGCAAGCACCGGGTCACGGCCTGCTGCGACGCGCGCAACGCAGCCTCGGCGGCCGTTATGGAACGGCTGGGAATGCGGCGCGAGGGCCACCTGCACGAGAGCACCTGGGCCAAGGGCGACTGGACCGATGACCTGCTCTACGCCCTGCTCGCCCGCGAGTGGGCACCGCCAGCCAGCTGAACGTCGCACCCGGCCCGAACGTCGCCGGCACTGGCTGATCCCGGACTTTCTGCGTGGCTCAGTCACCGGCTGATGCGGCAAGCCTGATCAGGTGGCTCATCAGGGGGAGTGCGGGCAGCCTGGCGAGTGTGTCTGAGATCTCGGTGCACGCGTATCGCCGGTGTTCAGGGGTGGTGCTGGGGTCCAGTGCCACGGTGGCCTGGCCGTGCAGGAAGTTCAGCCTGGCAGCGAGATACATGCCGAACGACTGCTCATCGCGGACATGGCCGGGGCCGCCGGCGGCGTGGTAGGCGGCGAGGGTGCGCTGGACTGCCGCGTCATCGGACTGGCCATCCTCATTGACGTGCCAGAACATCAGGAGCCCGGCAAGCTCGCGGTCCGGGCAGGCTGGCCCGGTGTCGTCCCAGTCGAGCGGGACCAGGTCGCCGGAATCCGTGGCCAGCACGTTGTCGGGGTGCAGGTCCTGGTGGCAGGTGACCAGCCGGTCGTTGTCGGCAGGAGTCACCAGCGCTGCCAGCTCGCGCAGCAGGTTTGCCCGCGCCACCAGCGCGTGGCCCCAGCCGGCGCCCTGGGCTCGTGCGGCGTGAGCGAGCTGGTCCCAGGTCGCCGGGTCGGGGGTTGTCTCGTACCACGGGTCGGCTGTGCCGAGTGGCGGCGGGGCATGTACATGCAGCCTTCCGAGCAGGTCGCCGATCTGGGCGGCAAGCCCTGGATCTGTCAGGTCAGGCGGCACCCCGTCGATCCACTGGTAGAGCCGCAGCCAGGCAATTCCGGCATCCTGTCCCAGCGGGACCAGGAATCGGCCGCCGGGGCCGGGCAGGCTGCGGGGCAGCCGGATGCCGGCCGCCTCCAGATGCTCAGTGACCGCCACTTCCCTGCGTACCGACTGCTCGTCGGGCTGCTCATCGGGTTCGGTGAACAATTCCTTGACCGCATAGCGCCCGGCGGCCAGATCCAGGCGCCAGATCCGTCCTGCGGCGCCCCGCGACACCGCCGTCATCGAGGCCCCCGGTTCTGCTGTCAGCCCGAAGGCGGCGCAGACTCGCCCGGCAGCCATGCTGGCACCACGGATCACGCACTCAGGCAATCATCTGCTGGTGACCACGGCAACCAGGCTGCGCTTACGAAGGTGGCGGTGCTGACTTCGCCAGCGTCCGGTACGCCGCCGCGATGAGTTCGGCGCAGGCAGCCAGGGGCAGCGCGGTGCTGTCGATTTGCAGGGTAAACAGGTCCGGGTCGTCGATGTCGGCACCGTAGAGCCGTCGCACGTAGAGTGCGCGGGCGCGGTCGACCTGGGGCAGGCGCTGGCGTGCAACAGGCCGATCGATGCTCTCGATCAGAGCGGCCTGGGCAATCCGGGCCTGCACCGGGCCGAAGAGACGTACCCGGAGCACATCGCGCCTGCTCTGGAACGCTGCGGCTCCGGCGCGGCCCAAGATCACTGCGCCGGTGCTGAGCGCGCTGGTCATAATGACCTCGGCCTGCTCGCGGAAGTAGGCAGCGTCGTCCGGTGGCGGGACAGTATCCGGCGGAGCCGCATCGGTGCCGGCCCCCAGCACGCCGCCGGCTAGCGGCGCCAGCACGGCCAGGAACCGGTCGACCAGCGGGCGCTTGACCGCGGCGCACTCGGCCTCCTGAACCGTTACCTGCAGCTGGGCGGCGACGTCCGAGCTGATCGCACGATCGAGCAGCGGCAGCCCGAGCAGCCTGGCGACATCGGGGGCGATGACGCTGCCGCCCGCACCATAACCAGCCGAGATAGTAACGCCGGGCATCTAGTGTGTCCCTCCTGGCCCGAGCCGAACGGCATCGGACGCTGACTCGGCGCGGGCGTCGCCGGGTGCCGGCCCGTCACTGGCTGCGTCCCCGCCGTCGGCGGCCAGCCCGTCCGCTGCGGCAAGCTCGCCGGTGCCAGCGTGCCCGT
>OCZU010000937.1_pt1 | contig 19685 bp, 18 predicted proteins | sample 1539001 | NCBI WGS metagenome assembly OCZU01 (sample SAMEA3539306, study PRJEB22396) | soil metagenome | biome: tundra; feature: field; material: soil | place: USA | collected 2010-05 | depth 0.15 m | reverse complement strand
GCCGGTGGCCAGGGCACCGCATTCAAAATAACCACCAATGGCACGCTGACTACTTTGCTTTGGTTCGATGGACTCAATGGTGCCAATCCCCAGTCCGCCTTGCTGCAGACCAGCGACGGCAATTTCTATGGCACCACGTCTCAAGGCGGGACGGGTTACAATCCTTCCGCCGGCGGTGGTAATGGCACGATTTTCCGCCTCACCGTGCCGATCTTCATCAGCAACCCCTTCACGGCGGCTTCGGCCATCGCCTGTCTGCCCTATTCCGCCAGCATGTCAGCCCAGGCAATCGCTCCACCAGGTGATACCCTCTCCTTTGCCAAGGTCAGCGGCCCAGCCTGGCTGAATGTGGCAACCAACGGCGTCCTCTCGGGAACGCCCACAAACTCGGACATCGGCACGAACATCTTTATAGTCAGCTTGACTGATTCGAACGGCGTGTCCGCCTCTGCAAGCATGAAGATCGCCGTGATCCCCAACCCACCGCCCTTCTTCCTGCTTAACCCATTCGCCGAGTCTTGGGCTAATGTGGACGAGCCTTATGCGGGCACGATTTCCACCAACGCCACAGACCCAAACCTTGGTTCCGGGGATGTTATCACGTTCGCCAAGGTCAGTGGTCCGTCCTGGCTGAACATAGCGGTTAATGGGATCCTCTCCGGCACACCGCAAGGGTTTAATGGTGGCACCAACACGTTTGTGGTAAGCGCGACCGACTTGGGCGGTTCTTCCAATACCGCAGCCATGTCACTCTATGTGAACAGCGCTCCCGGGTTCACTGGCCGGAACTTTTCGAAGCCGGCCGCCACGGTCGGCCTGCCGTATCCCGGCACGATTGCCACCAATGCCACCGACCCAGACCTAGGTGCCGGAGACACGCTCACCTTTTACAAGGTCAGCGGCCCGATCTGGCTCAACGTGGCAGCCAACGGCACACTTTCAGGTGCGCCCTCAATCGCCGATCTTGGCGTCAACACTTTCCTGATGCTGGTAGTTGATTCCGGCGGTCTTGCTGGCATCGGATCCTTGGGAATCATCGTCAACGCGGACAACCCGCCAGCATTCACCAGCAACCCGTTTACAGAGCCGGAGGCCAAAGCCGGACAACCCTATTCGGCTACGATCGCGACGAACGCCAACGATCCGGATTTTGGCGACCTGCTGACCTTCTCCAAAATCAGCGGGCCGATCTGGCTGAGCGTAACCGGCAATGGCAGTTTATCCGGCACACCACTCTCCACCAATGCCGGCTCCAACAGTTTCGTTGTCAGCGTGGCAGACTTCGACGGCTTGTCCAGGAACGCCACTATGTACATCAATGTGACGGCCAATCCAATTGTCGAGACGATCTCAATCCAGGGCACCAATCTGTTGCTGGAGTGGACCGGGGGGGTCGCGCCCTATCAAGTGCAGACCACAACAAATCTGGGCGTTCCCAGTTGGCAAAACCTCGGCGACCCAACCAGCGCAACCAACCTGATCCTGTCGCCGAGCAACGCGGGTGTGTTTTATCGAATCCAAGGGCAGTGATGCGCTATTCTGGACAAAGGCGACGTCCGGTCGAGAACCAGGAGAGGTGCGAGCGCAGCCTGATTGTGAATTCCGCGAGAAATGGAATGACGGCATCCGTCGCAAGCTGGAGGATTGATTCCGGCTTTATTGAATCGTCCACACCCAATCCCCCAGCGTCACATTCTGCAGGTCGCCTTTGGCCAATACGATTTTCCCTCCGTCGTCCGTTTCGTTCCAGCCGACGGAATAGAGCAGAAAACTTCCCTTCTCTATCCGGCGATAGATCAACGGTTCGCCATTGATAATGTCGCGAGGCAAATTTTCGATGAACTGTGGAGCTAGGGTGTCAAGCGCGTTGGGATATTCCCCGTGCCCCAGCCGATAACGCTCCAACGCGCAGGCGATTTGGGCTTCATTGACCAGGGTTTGAGTTCGCAACAGAAGAGGCAGACCCTCCTGGGCCCTTTTCCACGGGGCGAATGCTTTGCTGACATCGTTGGGGCGGATGATACCGTTGCCGGTACCAAGAGCGTTGATCATGTTCCGGAAATTCCTGCTCACGTTCGCGGCGTGCTCATACATTAACCCACGCGGAGCGAGCGCTAAAAGCAGGAACTCCGGGTGTTTCTGAAACCTTGTCCAGAAGCCATCGCCGCTGGCCGTGAATTGGGCCTTGAAAAGTTCGCCATCCTCCAGCGAGCCGAGTAGGAGCGCGCGTCCGCACTTCAAGGCTTCAACATGAAGGGCTATGAAATCGCTGTCCCTAAGTTGATCCTGGAGCGCAACCAGTTGCGGTTCCTGCCACGCGTGCAATTCCAGGCCCTTGGCGATCACCGACAGAGAGTGCCTGGCCAGCTCGCGCCTCATCCAGTCCCCCTCAGTCGTGATGAATCTGCCCTGGCTCTCCACCATGCGGCGCAGTTCGTGCAGCAAGGTCAACTCCTGCCAGGCCTTTTCCGGCTGGCTCAGGATCAAATGACATTTCGCGCGTTGCACCAGCGTTTTAACCACTGCGTAGAGAGTCGCGACATTCGGAAGCGTTATCGAGAATGGTTGTGAGTAATGGGCAACTATTCGCGCAGCGGAGCGTTTCATGGCTGCGCCGATAGTATCGAAATCGTCTTGAAATTGATCGCTCCAGGCCAGATAGCCGGCCGCCGCCGCCATGTTCGTGATTTCCACGGTCGAGTTGGTGTTGAACAGCCGCCGCGCGAAGTCATTGGTCATGCGCTGTTCGAGTGGCTGGTCAATAATGCTCCGGTTGTCGCCGAACCATTCGGCCATTTTGGGCGCTTTAAAAATGTTCTGGTCATCCGGCACCGGCGCCGGAGCGAAGGCGGACCAATCCCACACTTCCCCTTTCGCGGCCATTTCCCGTTTGCAATTTTCCCACATCCGTTTGCCGTGCCAGTCCGCCCTGGCATAGTATACTGCGATCAACGTGATCAGCCCGGCGACGCCAATCAAAACGCGTCGCATGATTCGCCGGCTGAACAACCAGCGGAAGTATCGTCCAAGGACGGAATGCTGCCCGCGATTGATGTTGGGTATTTCGTTCATGCGAAGGCATTCATCCCCGGGAGATTTCCGGACGCCGCTCGCTTCGGGGTGTTGGCAAGGATGGTTTTGGCGGCTCTGCCATCCGGCTTTCGCCGGTCTTGGTCAATTCAGCCAGAAAAGCTTCGCTCCTCAAAAAGGCTCTTAACATTTCCGGAGAGGGCCGCGAAGTTTTTATGGGCAAGGATTGAGTGGTGTCGCGCGTGGAAAAGTTAACGGCAAGAATCAACAGCCAGGTTGCGGCAAAGCCGGCCCATATCCGGCGACCCGGCCAGATCAGGTCGCGACACCAATCCAGAACTGAAATGCTGAGCACAAACCGGGGTTGATGAACCGGCTCGGTGGCCGCCCGAAATTCCTTTGCCCAACGCGCCTGGACGGTTTGATTCGGCTCAATGTGGGAGAAGGCCTTTTCCCAGTTGGCAAGCGGCGCGGTCACACTCTTTACCTCGTCGTAATATTTTCGGCAGCCGGCGCAGGTGGCCAGATGATTTTCAACCTTGGCGCTCCCCTCGTCCATGAGGGCGCCGCTCGCCCGAAGGCACAGGTCCGCACGGTAATGACCGCAGGCGTTTAAAGACCGATTCATAACTGTGAATGGCCTTTCATATCGGGAAGGTTCATTTTCATTTTGCGTAATTTATCGAGGGCGTGGTGCAGGCGGGATTTCACCGTGCCAACCGAACAATCCAGAATGGCCGCCATATCCGGCAAAGAGGCGTCTTCGAAAAAACGGAGTCGGATGACATCGCGATGTTTTTCCGGAAGCGTTTCAATGCACCGGTTGAGTTGGAGGGCGGCTTCATTCTGCGCCGCCAATTCCGCCGGCGAAGGCTCGATGGACAAAGTGTTCTCGTGCCGTTGACGGAGTGCCCCCGCTTCAAAGAGCGGGAGCCGGGCCAGGGAGGGCGGACGGGAACGGGCACGACGGGCGGCTTCCTGGTGGCAATGCAACAGGATGGCATAGAGCCAGGTGGAAAGCCGGCAGGTTTGATTGAAGCGCGACAAATTCTTCCAGGCCCGCACTCGGGTTTCCGAAACCAGATCTTCGGCCAAACTCGCATCGTTGGTCAGTGCGGTGGCTTGCCGAAGCACACGGGTTTGCAGCGGTTCGATCAAACGGCAAAACGCCGGCGCGTCCCCTCCACGTGCGCGTGCGAGAAGATCCTGTGCGGTGGCCGGCTCAAGCTGCTCGTCCGTAATGACCATCTGTCTATCAATTGCCGCCCGGATCGCAAAGGTTCAAAATCTTTTGTCACCTCCGCCAGCCGCGGCGCCAGCCAGCGAAGGACACGCCCCGTCAAGCCCATTAAACCCAAGCCGATGCCGACGTCCCGTTAAAGCAGCACTTTCAGAAAACTTGTTATGGGCAGTGGTATCCCTTGTCCGATGGCATAGCCCACGAAGATAGCCATGGCGATGTCCCCATCGCGGCGCCAACCGCGATGTGCGGCGATTCCGCCGAGGACGGTTCCCACGGACAGAATCAGCGTGTTGATCCACATCAGCAACGCGAGAAGAATAAAACGGTTATGATGATACAATTCCCCGGTGCCTGGCGTACGTGCACCCGCGATCACGCAGCCGATCGCGACCGCGACGGACAGCGCCACAAAACTCCAGCGTGGAAGTCGCAGTTTGGCGGCGGTGGCAATCGCCAGCCAGACGGCAAACGTTGCCGCAATCTGCACGGGCACGCGCCGCAGGTGCGGCGCCGCACCAATACAGGTACCGGTGGTGAGGGCGACGGCGGCGATGACGATGGCCGGAGGAATCAGTCCGCGCAGCCACGCTATCCGGGGAGGGAACCCGGGCAGACACAGTGTCAGGCCGAACGCGCCCAGCGTGCCGAGCACCATGCCGAAGAATCGCCAGCGCCAGCACGTTGGAGCGGCCGGCGGCGTCTTGCCGACCGCAGCACACGCCGCCTCGACGGCCGTGTTCACGAGCAGTGGATCGAAAGGTTCGAGGGCGTGGTCGCACCAGGGAGCGATCACGAGGCGCGCATCTGTTCGCGACTTGAATTCGGCCGGCGCAAAGAATTCCTCGTATTGGCCCGCCAGGAGAAGCAGTGGCGGGCCGTGCTCGCCCAGGTTCGGGATGGCACCCACGGCAATGAAGAGTTTTGGACTCAGGCCTCCGTCGCGCACGGCTGCGGCTCCTGCGCCGGCACCCATCGAGTGGCCGAGGTAAACATCCACCGATCCGAGCGCACGTGCGATCTGCTCCAGCGTGAGCGCGTTCTCGCGCAGGGAGAACGGCTGCGTGGACGCGCCGTGTCCAGGGAAGTCAACGGCGTAGCAAACAAATCCGGCAGCCGCAAGCGCCTCGCCGAAACGAAAGAGGTTCTCTTTCGAGCCGGTGATTCCGTGGCCGAGCAGCGCGACGGGATGCGGGCTCGAGTCCGCAGGGACGAATTGAAGCGCCGGAGTGTCCCCGGCGAGGGTCACCGTTTTGACATGGACGCCAGGCTCGACCCAGTGTGAGAGCGCCACACTTGCGATGAATAAACCGATGGCCACCGCCGCCATGCCCCGGTTGGCGCGCGGACTTCGTCCAGCGGGGTGGGCCAACCAGTCAATACATTTGGCAACAGGGGCGATCATACGTGGCTTGCTTGACCCAGCTTGTGGCTGGCTGAATGGTTTCACGGGACAGAATATTCTTCAATCGTGTGATCGTTCTGATCCGTTCGCCAGGATCTTCGCAACTTCCACGGCGCTGCTTCGGACACCCGGGTGACTTGATAATGATAAATGGATGAATCGCCATTTTTCAGGATATCAACGGTTCCAGAGTTGGAAGCAGAATCCATCGTCACTCTGGGCGCTCCATGCTCATCTGTTGACCAGCCGGGCAACTGGCCTTTTTCCTTCAAACCTTTCAGAAAATTCAGCACTGCTGCCACACCTCCATCCGGGAGCGGACCGATGCTTGTCCGTTTGAGATACATTGTGTGCTTCGGGAAATCCAACGTGACCAGATGCCGCGCCAGAAAGGGCAACCCGATCCCATCGGACTCCACGTTTTCCACGCGCATGGAAATTTGCGGATACGATTCTCCGCCAAACATCCCATTCGGCGAACGCGCCTTTCCCTTCACTGGCCGGGCCGCCTGATTGGTCCATTGCTGGTAAAATCTTGGCATCAGCCACCCGTCGGTATCATAGCCCGAATCAATCAACGAATGCGGACCTTGCGCCCCGAAAAGATTCTCGCCAATCGATGGCCGCGCATCGTTGGAGTTAAGCGCAACAATCGGGAATGCCCTGCCCCAGTCTTTTTTGTCCGCATGCTCGTCATCCAGAAAACGCAGTTTACCGGCGGAAAAATCCAATTGGATGCAATAGTGTTCCAGCACGTCCATGCCGAGAACCCCCATGATGGGTTTGCCGGTATGAAATGACATCCCCGAGAAATCGAAGGCTAAGACGCGGCTGCCAGTCGTCAGCAGCGTGCTGCCCAGATAGAGCTTGGGAGTCGCATAGACGGATTTTTTCTCTTTAACACCCCATCTTTGAACCGTCCATGTGCCGAGGGGTTTTCCTAATCCTGGCTCCAGGGATGCGTCGAAAACAGTGCCTCCCGCGCCGGTGTCCACGAAAAATGGCAGCTCCTCTCCGCTCTCCAACCGGAGGGTCACAATCAACTTGTTTCCGCGACCAGCATCCTTGTTGATGGTCACGTCAGCGGGAAGCTCGGACGCCGGAATAATGGCCGATGGTTCAGGCGTAGTCGCGCAAGAGCACAATAGCAGCAGGCTCAAAAATATGCCGAATGTGCGAGACATCAGGGTTGTTCTCATGGATTTAATCATGTGCTGCCGCAGCCGATCCGGTCCGCAGTTTATCTCTGAACTTACTTTTGCTCCAGAATGATGTTCACCCGCCCGGGGCGGGCCGTGGTGACCAGCGCGACCGGACTGGGTTCGAGCAGCCGATAATTTCGTGGGGCGAGGCTGCAGACGAGCCGGCTCGCGAGCACGCCCGCCCCACCGAAATTGCGGACTGCGCGAGCGGTCCAGGTTCGAGCAGCCGATAGACTTGCGACCCGGAAATGTTGTTTTCTTCATTCATGCCGGTTTACCGTTCCGCGCCGTGATGTATGACCGTTCCGATATGTCAATCGCCCGACATGTTCAATGAAGGAGTTCCAATATCACCGTCTCGTCGGATCGGATTCAGGGTCGGCAAAGGTTGTGGCTGAAAATTTGCCGACCGACGCGTCGCCTCGTCCAATTGCTCCGCAGTGAGGCTGCCGGAAATGTTTTTCAAATTGACCCTGGCCGGATCGATTCCGCCTTTGGCCGCGAGTTGAAACCACATGCATGCTTCCACCAAATCTGCCTTCTCGGAATCACCCGTTTCGATGGCGTATCCTAGATCATTTTGCGCCTGTGGATACCCATGCTCGGCAGCCCAGCGCCACCACTTGACCGCTTGCGAAGGATTCTTCGCCACGTCAATACCTTGCATCAGGCGGATGGCCAGCTTGCACTGCGCCTCGAAGTCACCGTGTGCCGCCGCCTGCTCCAACCATTTCTCCCCTTCCGTTTCATCCTTCGCGAACGGCGCCCAGGGCGACATCAATGCCTGCGACATCATAAACTCAGCTTTGGGCCAACCCCCTTTCGCCGCACGCTTCAGCCATTCCTTCCATTGAGTGAGGTCCTTGGGTGCAAAAGTCCCCTGAAGCGATGCCAGAGCATACAGCGTCTGCGCTTGACGATGTTCGAGTTGGGCTGCTTGCAACATGTACCGGCCAGCTTCAACGCGGGAAGCCTCATTCGTTTTGTCCTCCAAATACTCCACGGCAAGGTTATAGCAAGCGTCCGGATAGTTGTTCGTTGCGGCGCCGCGATACCATGACATTGCCAACTCCCGGCTTGGCGGCACATCCTTGCCAAGGCGGTAGGCCTCGCCCACGAAGAACTGCGCTTCTGCGACGCCTTGGTTGGCGGCCTTGCCCGCGAGGTAAAAGTATTTGGCAAAATCTTTCGGAACACCTTTGCCGTAGTTATAACAAATCGCCAGCCGCCAGCACGCCAGCGGATCATCGAGATCAGCACCATCCTGATACCAACCGATCGCTTTTCTTTGTGAGTTTTCTCCCAGTCGCCCGTTCTCTCCGAGCACGCCGAGGTCATACATCGCCCGCGCGATGTGCCCCTTTTCTGCGGCGAGCGTCAGCCAGTGGATGGCCGTGTCATCATCCTGGGCCACTCCAGTTCCATCCATGTAAAGCGCGCCCAAATCCTTCATCGCGACGTAATTGGTTTGGCCGGCAGCGCGGCGATACCACACGGCTGCCGTGCTGAAATTGGTTTCCACACCGTATCCCTTCTGATAGCACACACCCAAATCCCGCTCGGCTCCCGCCTCGTCTTTGTCCGCCCCAAGTTTCAGCCAATGCAGCGCCTTCTCATAATCCTGCGGAACAAGTTTCCCGTTCAAATACAAATTCCCCAACTCAGCCATCGCATGTGCAAAGCCCTGATCGGCGGAGCGCTGCAACAATTGAAGTCCTTCTTCGACGTTTTGAGGAACATGCAAACCATGAACCAGCAAATAGCCCAGGATCGCCTCGCCGAGCGCATCACCACGTTCGCTCGCCGCGCAGAGAACGGGAATCGGACTCATCGCGGTCAACCTGGTCTCCCCTTCCTGACCCGGGACAGTTACCGGGCTTTTCGCCGGCGCAGCGGGCTGTGCCGTCACTGGCCGTTTGCTGACCTCGGTCTTGCAACTGGCCAGCAGACAAACACCAAGAAACAGCGTGGAAGAAGTGATATGCGATATTTTCATAATTCAGCATGACCGACCCGGTTTGGTGGGGCGAGGCTACCGACGAGCCGGCTCGCGAGGACGTTCGCCCCACCGCAATTGCGAATTGTGCACCGCCGCCGATAGACTTGCGACCCGGAACCGTTGTTCTCTTCATCAAGGATTCCTTTCGATCGATTTCAAGCCAACTGCTGACAACGCGGCAAAAACGTGCCGCGCGATCTGGACACACCAGCAAAAATAAAAGTACGTGGTCTGGCTGGGCCTGCCTCACCAGAGGTGAGGGATGAGACGATACTGAACTTTCCGGCAATATTCTTCATAACCCGACAGATCCTGGCGGAGGAGCTTTTCTTCATCCAGAAGTCTCAGGATGATCACGACCAACCGGGCGAGGGCAAAAAGCAATCCCCACCACGAACCCAAGGCGATAGGCGCGAAGAAATCCACCACCAGAACACCTGAATACATGGGATGCCGGACCACCGCATACGGTCCCGTGGAAATAACCTTCTGTTGGGGAACAATGGTAACGATTATTGACGCGAACGTGTTTGCTTTGAAGACGCGGAACTGGATCCACAAACCGAGCAGGATGGCCACATCAGCGGCGATTACAAGCAATGCTGGAACATGCGACCAGTCGAAGCGATGATCCAGTCCGGAAACGATCATCAATAAAATAGAGCTGAGGCCCATCAGCAATATGATCACTTTCTGACTGATTCTGGTTTCCGCCGACGGGCCGCCTTTTAGGCGGCGTTGGAGAAGGTCGGGATCATTTCTCAGAAGGTAGATGCCAACTAACAGGTTTGGAATAAAAAATACGGGCAGGAACAACCAGGCTTCCCAAAAATCCAATGACCCTGCTGCAAGGAAAAGGCATAGACTGACGACTACAAGGCGCCTGATGAAACCAGGGAGGGCTTTGACGATCAGAGGGTTCATGCTTTGAATTTCATGGCTGAATTGTTCTGGAAATCCAATGTTTGGAAAGGGTTCGCGGCATTGTGTCGCCCTGACAGGGGTAGGATGTATGGTGACAGTGTGCCCGGGCCTCCACTCGTGGAACTCGTTTCAACCGGAGCTATAAAGCCTGATGACTGGACGAAACCGTCGGCAAACCAACAAGGTAGCACTCAGCAGAAGCAGCATGGGCACTTCGGGTTCGGGAACAACCGTGTATTTCACGTCCAAAGTTGGCCATGGAAAAGTATTGGGACCAGGGCAGCCGAATCCCATCAGAACATTTTGAGAAATTGCCTGGAAAAGAAAACCGCTGTAGAGCGATCCGCCATTGTTTTGGTTCTGGATGAACGAGGTAACATCGAAGCTGGTATAACCGTAGGCAGGCGGAACACCTTCCGTGAAGGTCTTGAGCAAGACCTGTTGATGGGAATAATCGTCCATGGAGGCAACCCCATCGCCGCTGTAGCCATACAAGCGAAAAGTTCCCAAATCCCCGGTCGTTCCGCCACCAGCCCAGATGTAAATGGTCAAAGTCGCCGAACTGATCAGGCTGCTCGCAGGAATCTGGTAGGTGGGGAATTCTATAACCGCCCGGTCATCATCGATCGTATTGAGGTTGGCGTAGAGATCAGCGGTGCCGTAAATATTGATGTAACTATTGCCAAAGCTATCGTGCCTCAAGTTTGCATAAGCAGCCAGCGGAAGCACCGTATCGGTCAGGGCGGCGGCGCGGTTGGAAAAAAACACAAAAGCCACGGCGGACGCAAAGAAGAGAAGCTTGCTACATTTCATGGCAATAGTATTTGATCCTTTGACAGTGCCGAATGTCAAGCCAAACCAACTTGCCCTGCGCCATGTTCCGCTGTACTCCGCCAACCATTATTTGCATTCCTGGAGCAATTCCGTCGCGGCCATATCTTGCGCTGCTCAATACTTCGGCGTTTTCAATTCAGCGCGGACAAAGCTCACAACGCGGGCATGAGATTCATCTTCTCCGGATGAAACAATCGTCAGACGAACCGTTGTGCCGGCGAGACCGCGAATCAAGTCGGCCACTTTTGCTAGCTTCATGTCTTGGACGTCCACGACATCTCCTTTGTCCTGAGCAATCGTGATGATCCGGTCACCAGCGTGGACTTCTTTCTGCGCGGCGGCAGGCGAATCGAGAACAATTTCCTGGATGATGATGTTGCCTCCCTCCGTTCGCAGCGAGACGCCGATGCCGACCACTGGAACTGGAACGACCGGCGTTGCGGGAGCCTTCGCGCTGGCTTTCCATTCCACCGCTTCCGATCCGCTGCCGACAACCTTGCTCTGTCCGTTGAGAACGATGCGTTGGAGAACAATTGCATTGGCGAACTCCAACCGATAGCGATAGACACGCCACTCTTTCTCGTCACCGCGATCCACCAACGTCATCGAGGCAAGTCCACCAAGACGTTTCATAGTGTCCTGAATTTCCTTTTGCTTGGACGAAAGCTCCTTCCACAGATCTTCGATATAATCGTCGCGACACGGGGTGCCTTCCGCCGAGTCCTGAAGCATCGCGCTCAAATGAGCGGTCACTTTCGGCTCCTTGTCGGCGATGGGTTCGAACTCATCCAGCGGAAAGCGCTTCATCATGAGAGGCAACGGCCGGGGAGCTTGGGCCAGTTGTTCCTTGATCTGAAGCATCTCGTAATAATGACTTTCCTTTTTCAACTCCGCCGCGAGGTTCAATTTCACTTCGTCGTCGCGGGCCGGAATGGGATAAAAAAAATATCGCCGGACTTCAAATCAAAGATATTGGAATACTTCGTGGAATAATCACGCTCTGACGGCAATCACTCAAAATTTTGAAAGCATCGGTCACGGCGGCTTGGGGATTTTTCGCCAGTGCGGCGTTCAACGGTTGCGATCCATAACCGAACCCGCGGCATTGGTTTTCACTCTCCACCTGCAACTGGCCGTTCGTCGCGCCGATGATGACCGAAGCGCCCGATCTGTCTGCCACCAAAATTTTCGCGCGCCAGAAACCCGCTTCCAGATGCGTCCGATAAAAAGCGATGGCGTCATCAATCGTGGTGCATGTCTCGAGCATTCGTTGGCCCGAATTTCCCTGGGCGTCCGGCAACTGAGCATCCGGCTTCCATTGTTCCGTGTATCCCGCCACCCAATCAAAGGCTAGCCCCTCCGTGTTCATGCCGCCTTGGGCATACCCATTATCGAAGCCGGCATAAACGGCTCCATAATATCCGTCACCGGCGGGCAGGAACCAGATTCTGGTCTTTGGGTCCGACCAATCTTCGTTGTTACAAAACAATGCGCGATTGGTGTCGGTCAGAACGAAGATGGTGCAGGCAAGCGATGGGATGGATACGCCTGCAAGGATTGCTAAGGCGAACAATGCAGTAAGCGGAGTTCTTTTCATACGATGTTTCGTGGGAGTCGAGGCAATGAGATTCAAGTTTTCGAATTGGATTTAAGTTCAAGCCTCTTAGGCCGTCTCCTACCAATACGGACGGACCGGTGGGCAGGAGCCACATTGACTTGGCATTCTTGCTAACCTTAGCACAATCTCTGGCACTGACGAGTTCATAGAATTCTGCTCAATCGCGAAACTCACCGGTGTGGTCCATTGCCGGATATTTGAAAATCGATTTTTGATTGGCCGAAAGGTCCCGATAAAGCCTACGCAGATACTCGTTAGTATTTATTAGGGCTGTGACAGTTCCGGTTTCTTTCTTGAATTCGGCAATCGTTATTTTTTGTGTGGTTTGGTTATGAACTACATCTAGCACGACTTCAGGGTTTTCGTATATCGGGATGAATTTGGGCTCATCTCCATAAGTCACTTGTGCGTAACTGTCGCCGACGAAAATGCCGTTCACCTGCACTTCATTTGGCGTTCTATAGAAAATCTGTAAAACAGGGTTCGTATGTTCATTGACAATTTCACAGACGTCACGGGCGCGATCGCAATTGAAATCCCACAACGCAGGACATTTGCCCGTAAATTCGTAAAGTCCCTCGTAATCCATCAACAGAGGAACAGCACGATTAGCGTAAGGGGCGCGGATGGCGATATAAAGTCTATTGCTGACAATGTATGGCCAAATCGCATCGGGTTCCTGATTGGTACCGATCCGCACGAATGAGTAATACTCTATGTAGATGTCTCGGTCACGTGGAGAATAAATGGATGAAGTTCTAAAATTACCGAACAAGTCGGGCAGATTTGTAAGTAGTATATGGCCGGTTTCAGGTGTTGTGAGTATCCACGACCGCGGCCAGTTTTGCACTTTGCTTCCATACCGTATTATTACGTTAGTGCATCCGCTGGGCAGTTCTGGAGGTATCCAACGGGACTGCTTGCCGGTTGGTGGTGCAGGCCAAGTCGCAATATACGTAAACGCTACAATTGTTCCGGCGAGCGAAGTGAAAAAGAAGCTGTCAAATAGCGCGTTATCATCTGAGACTCCTTTTCGTATCAACCATACATAGATGCTAGCCGCTAGCTGGAACGTACCCGCACATAGAAAAGCGATAACGAACCATTGGTGCCAGTTCCCGTTAACAAATTTCCAAATGGAAATAAGTGCGAGCGTGACAGCCCACGATGTGCGGAGCCAAATTCTCAGTTTCTTCTGATCCACTACCGCGTTCATTCCTAGTTATTTTCCTTCCGTCGTTTTCACCAACCGATAAACTGCCGAATCTTTGCCGTGCTGTTCGCCAGCGTTGAGTGTGGTACGACCTTGTGCATTTGCAGCATTCCGGTCCAGACCGCGTTTGAGCAAGGCGGCAAGAAAGGATTCCAATCCGTAAACGGCTGCACCCACGCCGATCTCGATGAGTTGGCCGGGAGTTCTTTTCGCAATCAATTCCGCCAGCGCTTCCGGTCCCTGATCGCGCGCGGATTTCAATTCATCAAACGTCGGTAAGTTGGGCACGGTTGATTTTTTCAGCAGATCACGCGCGGCTTTATCAAAGCCATCGAGCATTTTTTTAAGCACGGCATCGCCGCTCTGTCCAAACATTTTGGAATAGACCTCGACGGTTTCTGTGTGTTTGTCGCTCCAGATTTGCGTCAGCATTCCAATGGCAAGCGGAAACATGTCCGGCAGTGGAAAGGCCGTCGTAAGGGACTCGTCTCCGTCGGGAATTTCAGCAGCGTCCACCGGCAAAGGAACGAGATTGTCCGACAGGACGTCCTCCAAATCTTCAGACGAGGACTCCTGCGATACTTTGCGCTCCGCACCTTTGCCAACGGGTTCAAAATCGCCCGCGTCGGACAGCAGTTGTTCGGCTTCCTCAATGAAATAATTGAAGCCGAGACTCGCGCGCGCGTCTTCAATGCCAAGAAGTTTCGCCAGGTCGGTGACAATCTCTTCCGCGAATGTAGGTGGACCGTCCGGCGGGTGGAGGACTTCGTCCAGTTGCGCGCGGGTGGTGCCGTCAACGCACAGCGGCAGGAGAGCGTCCGTGCTTCCGCGCACGCGGGCACGCGCCGCATCACTCACGCGTTCGCCAAAATAATCCGGCGCGCAGTTGAACTCGTCCGTCAGCGTGCCGTTGCGGTAAAGCCAATACATAGCGATGTCGCTGTCGTGAACCATGAAGCCGAGCACGTCGGTCTTGAGCATTTTGGAAAGTCCACCGGCGATGGCATGCATGTGCTTGTTGTTTTGATCTTCTGTGGCTTCGGGATACACGGTCACCCAGCCGTTGCTCTCCGGCGAAACGTAGGCGCGGGATTGAGTCAGCTTCGGCAACGCAGCACAGATGGCCTGAGAGGAAGCGTTGCGGACCTGGAGATTGGTGAAGAACGCGCCCATAAGATCATCGGCTTAATACCCGCACCTCTGGTTGCTTTTTCATTGGCCTTGGATGCCAGCAGTAACAGAGCGCCTTTTCAACTACAAGGGAATTTTGGCAATGCCTTAACTTGGAATTTTACGGAGCGCGGCTGTGCGCAAAGCGCCAGCCGCAGTGTGTTGAAAATGCTGCGGCTGGTCTCCGACACAGCCGAGCTCCGTTCAAAGTAAGACAGTGCCGGAATTTTGGAGACTTGGAATGCGGCGGCATGACGCCACTTTCTGCGCGCACGTGACGATTTCCGGTGATTATTGTCAGATTTGCTGCGAAATTAGCGACGGCACGGTCACCGAATATCACAACCAGCCGGAGATTGTTTTAGAGTCACCGAATAGATTGAAGCGATTCAGCAATCGTTTGTAATGGGCGACGCTGAAAATTGGGACCGATCCGCCATTGAACGCCCGGGATCAGGGCAGCGCGAGGCGATAAAATATGGCGCCCGGCAAGATGGCGTTGGTCATCCGGTTCGATGCCCCAACCACAACCGGGGACTTGGACACCTTGCTCCACGTCGCCCCAGCGGAGAGATTCGTGGCCGAATACAAAACATAACCCGTCCAGTTGGTTCCCCAGGACAGGACCAGACTGCTCCCCGCCCTGGATGCGGTAATGGTGGGAGCGTCAAAAATGTGGATGAGATGCCGCACGTAATTTGGTTCTGAACTCTGATACCATGCGGTGGCGGAAACGTCCAAGCAGGAGGCGGCATGAGACGCGAGCAGGCCGTTGCCCAGGTAAAGGGTGACGTGATCGAGGTTTGCGATGTTGGTGTCACCTTCCCAGTTCCATCCGATGAGATCACCCGGGGACAAGCTGTTCAAGGAAAACACCTCGGTGGCATAACCCGGACCGATCAGGCAAGTGTTGACAAGATGTGCGGCTCCAGGTTCGCCGTAGGTTGGCGGCACCCGGCCTGGAATAGTAAGACCGCCACCCCGCTGGTGAGACTCGCTGCCAATGCAACTGGAGACGAAGTGCGCGCAATCATCGCCGATCTGGGCGGTCGGCACCGGCGAGCCGGAGACAAAGGCGCCATAGTCTGAACTATTCGTCCAAAAATAACCGTCACTGCATACATAACCGGAGTAGTTGTTGGCGTATGAAACCGTCCTGGCCCGGTCATATTGGTTGGTCGAGCCGGCTTGCATGACCACGATTTGCACGGTGTTCGTCGGGCCGAAGAAAACGCTGTTGGCGCTGTTCAACTGAAAGCTGTCGGTAACTGAACCGGAGGTTACCGGCGCGATGAAACTCATGCTGAAGGTGGCCGACGCTCCGGGAGCGACCGATGCGCCGCTGCCAATCGTCGCGGATAAGGTATGCGAGCCAAAAGTCTTGGCGATAAGCGGCACGGCTCCCAGACTATCCTTGCCAACAACATTCATCGTGTAACCGTTGTAACCCGGCGACCAGGCGGTGGTTCCGGTGTTCTTCATCGTCCAGGTCTGGGTGAACACCGTTCTGGGCATCACCGGCGTGCCGTTCGTGATCGAAACGGAAACTAACTGCGCGTTGTCCACCAGAGCCAGGGCGTCACAATTTCCCAGCAACACAACCAAACAAAAAAGGAGGGCGCTGATATGCCTGCGAAGCCTGTAGTCATGATTTTTCATGTCTGCTGTTCTGGATGGGTGGTGCCTGTTGGCGTAGATTACACCAATCAGGCGGAGGGGCAAGCGCAAAATCAAAGCTGAAATTGGAAAAGCTGAAAACAGAAATGCTGGCACTACAAAAGCTGAAATTAGAAAGTAGAAAGCAGAAATTTGAAAAAGAGGTCCGAGGTCGTGCAAAAGGAGCCGCAAAGCAGAAGTCGGAAAGCGGCTGAACTCGTTATCTCTGCGCGCGCGTGACGATTTCCGGTTGTTACTGTCAGACTTGATGTGAAAAGCTATCGTGGTGTCACGCTGATTGAGTTGCTCTGCGTCATTGCCATCATCGCCATTCTGGCCTCCATGCTTTTGCCAGTACTGTCTCGTGGCTACCGGCGCGCCAAAGCGATGGCAGAGGAAGTGGAGGAGTCAGAGGTGGCCGAGAGGCTTCGCCACGAAGTCCGCAACTATTGCGCAGGCCGTGCCCAATACCAATTCGACACCAAGGTTGACTTCGAGGATAAATGCACCCTCGCTCCGAAATGCCGCCAATGGATTGATGCATCTCCCACCGTCTTTGTTCCGTTCAACAATCTGGACCCGACGAACAAGGTTGTGGTTTCATTCCATTATGGTCGCAAATATTCCTACACTGAGGATTTTACAAAGGGAGACCTAACGCTGATGCGATAAAATCAGCTTTGCATTGTCATCTCAGAACATCGTCGCATCCTGCGAAGATTTTCCCGGAGCGCGGACAGCCTTGTCCGCGAATTCCGATCAGCGCACCAGCACCCCGCGGACAAGGCTGTCCGCGCTCCTTTGGTTGCGGTTCTGCCGCGCTGTGTCTTGGCCTCGTTGCGCCTTGGCGTTGAATTCCGATCGAATTGTTACGGCTCAGAAAATTTGGAACGAATCAGTCGGAGAAATGTCTCAATAACCATGAAACTGCGGACGGGAGCGTTCACCTTGATCGAATTGCTCATGGTTATTTGTGGAGTCTGCCGTGGCACAAAGGATATGACGTCAACGCTGTGCCGAACATTGTATTTCCCGGTTGGATGAACTGAGGGGGGCGGGAGGAAAAAGCTGAAAACTGAAATTCTGAAACGGTGAAATCAGAAGCCGGAGAACCTGAAATCCTAAAACTCTTAAAAAGTCTCTTTACGCGCACTTCCCCGCCTCGTATTCTCCGCTTCCAATGAGCGGTTATAAAAACCGATTCTCCCATGCTCCGCGCAGCGTCAAAAAATGGCGGCGCGATAAAAATGTAAATTCCCATGAGTAATCGCCGCCACCTCAACATATCCCATCATGAAAATTGCCAGCCCCACCTACTCGATCCGCGGAGTCAGTCCGCAAAACCTGCATCAACTCCAACCCACCGACCTGCGCGGTGTATTGGACTCGATGGACAAACCAACTGAGGCGACCTTCGTCACACGCTTCAACGCGGAGTGGAACAGCCTCGATCCACAAACGCGCAAACGCATGCTGGGCGGCGCGTCGGGCGGAGTGATCGCCGGCTCCGCGACCGTCGCCGCCCTCAGCGTGCGGCAGATCCAGCAGTTGATCGGCAATCGTCCGATGTTTGTTTTCGCGATGGCCGTTTTGGGGACGGGAATAGGGGCGTTGGCGCCGGACGCCATCGCAAATTTCAAATCCGGGAAGATCGACTGGGAATCGCCAGCGTGGTGGAGCTTCATCTTCGGCAAGGCCGGGACCACGGTTAACTTTAACAAGGACGCAATCCCCGCCGCGCCGAAATCTTCGAAGGCAAAAACGAAATCGCAAAAGTAGTCCACTGCGGACCAACTAGCCTCAGGCAAGGGATCAGGGGATAGACGTTTCACTTCTGGGTCTGGACCCAAAAGACAGCGCCGCTACTCGAACTACCTCTACCTTCACGGCATCAGGATGCGGTAGAATTCTTGCGCCAAAAAAAATCGGAACGTCCTTGCCTCCGTTGACCGGCTAAAATATCAACGGCGGAGGCCCCATCACCACCCGATAAAACCCCGCCGAATCCGGCGGGTTCGTATCCGTCGCGGACATCGTGTAATTCGACGAGAACGAGAAACTTACCAGCGTCGTCCAATTCGTTTGGGTGAGATTCGTCTTAAACTGCAACTCATAATTGTGCCCCGTATGCACGTATGAGGCGGTAGTCGTCACAGAAGTGCTGTTCGTGTTCCCCTGAAGGTTCCAGCCCGTCAGACTGGCCGTTTCAAATCCGCCATTCGCAATCAACGGCGGCGTGTAGGGCACGTACGTCACCACGGTCACGTTATCCAGTGCGAAGAGCTCGCCTCCGCCTGTATACCCCGCGTGCAGCGATCCGCCGAAGGAAATCAAACATCCCCGCCGAGATGACGCACGGGGCCGTGCCCCCGCCAAAGATTACGTAATTTGGGGACACCACCCCCGCCTGGTAACCGCTGGGATTCCCCGCATAATGCACCCCGTCCAGATAGGTAAATTTGCCCCAAGATAACCCGTGGTAACCCGGCGGCACCGGCAGCTCACCGGGCGGCAGATCGTCAAACTTGATTGCCGGATCACCCCGCAAAATGCCGGTCATTCCCAATGTTACAAATGCAAACAACGACAGAGTTTTCATGTACCCAGGCCTTTCCATTTGACCGCAGAACACTCCCCGCCAAGGTCACGGCGCTGGCGCGCGGGCGGGGGAGGTTGCCGGAATGTTTTAAAAACAGGATCAACGCGGCGCGAATGCCGCCCCGCTCCGGCAGAAACTGCCATTCCGGGTGAAACGTGGAGCCAGCGGGCTTGTCCTTATTCACGCGATTCACAATGTCAAGGGATAGCCCGGCAGTTCGGCATAGTCAACGCCGTTGCCTGGCGGTGCCTCCGATTTGATAGTTCACGGTGATGGCATCGCTCGCATCGCCGAAACGGCGCACGGTAAAGAGCGCATTCTTCGGCCCCCAATTGGTGAATATCTGCCAATGCGGCGGCGGCCAGTTCGTCCAAAGCCGCGGCACGTTCGTCATGCCCAGCCAGACGAAGGAATTCGTGCCGGCTATCGCGACCGGATCGGTGGCAACAGTGCTCACAATGGCGGCAGGCATAGACTCGATCCGCGCGCCGAGGAGACCCGGCACGGAGGTGGCACTGGCGTCCCGCCTGTGGTTGCCCGGCGTCGCGCCGGCAACAGTCGTTGAGGTTCTCACGCCCTGAACCGCGAGGAGGACTCAGAGGAATGGGAAAATTTCTGTGGAACAATTTGTTTCACAGCCCCAGATCGCGTGCCGACGTCTGTACGCCGATTCCCTCACAATTTGACAACTTATGACAAGTCCGCTTCGGACTGGCGCGGTTTGGAGTCGAAATTCCTGGACGTTTTGAAGGTGAAATAAAGGCAATACAGGCCGTGGAACGGTGCGTTTTTGAC
>OCZU010000936.1_pt1 | contig 19694 bp, 11 predicted proteins | sample 1539001 | NCBI WGS metagenome assembly OCZU01 (sample SAMEA3539306, study PRJEB22396) | soil metagenome | biome: tundra; feature: field; material: soil | place: USA | collected 2010-05 | depth 0.15 m | reverse complement strand
GCCGCCGCCGACCCGAGCCCGGTCAGCCCGTCCGCACGCCGACCGGACCAGTCCGCACCGGCCGGAATGCTGCCCGCCGGCGCCACCCCGGCGGGCAGGCAGCCCGCGGGCGCCGTGCCGACCGGTCGGGCTGCCCGGATTCCTGGCTGGCACAGCGTCTGGCTGGACGCCGACCAGCACCTGGCCAGGCTCGGCCACGGAGTAAGGCTCGATCTCGGCGCGACCGCCAAGGCCTGGGCAGCCGATCACTGCGCTGAGCTGATCGCGACCACGCTGCGCTGCGGCGTGCTGGTCAGCCTGGGCGGCGACATCGCCGTCGCCGGGCAGCCTCCCGCGCAGGGCTGGCAGATCAAGGTCACCGATGACCATGCCGCCCCGGCCGACGCACCAGGCCAGAGCGTGACGATCCGCTCAGGCGGCCTGGCGACATCGAGCACGACTGTCCGAGCCTGGACGACACGCGGCAGGCGGATGCACCACATCATCGATCCTGCCACCGGCGAGCCGGCGGCGTCCTGCTGGCGCACCGTCAGCGTCGCGGCCGGCACCTGCGCAGATGCCAACATCGCGAGCACCGCGGCGATCATCAGGGGCGAAGCTGCGCTCTCCTGGCTGAGCGAGGCCGGCCTGCCTGCCAGGCTGGTCCGGCACGACGGTTCGGCCCGGACAACTGCTGGCTGGCCAGCCAGCAGCTCCGCCTAGCGGCGGCTGACTGCCCCAAACGCGCGTTGCGGCCGGTTAGTTCATGTTCGTAGGATCCTTGCGGCGACGAATGTAGATTGCCCTGAATCAAGACTTCCGGACCGACCTCAAGGCGGCGGGATGTACGGACCTATCGGCGGTGGCCGCAGCCGCGGCGGGCGCCGGGGCCGGGGCCGTTCCAGGGGCCGGTCGGTGTTCTCCCGCGTGGTCACCGTGCTCTTCTCGCTAGGCCTCGGCATCTTCCTGCTGGTCGACGGCGGCATTCACATCGGGCCAGCGGTGAGCGCAGCGGAGGGTCACGGCATCCACGGTTACTTCGTGGCCCGGAACGAGAGCTGTGACTCCGGCGACGATGGCGACGACTCGTGCTCGTGGAGCGGCGAATTCAAGCTGGCTAACGGGACCGTTACCCGCACGAACGTAACTTTCGTCGGCAGCGATTCGGCCATGGAGCAGGGCACCGTCGTGCCAGCCCTGGACACTGGCGACCGGTCCAGCGTCTACCAGGTCAACAGCATCGACCAGTGGATTCAGCCGGCGCTGTTCCTGCTCTTCGGAGCCATCTTCATTGTCGGGCTGGTCTGGACCCTATTCCGGGCGCTCCGCCGCAGAGCCGCCGCCCGCAGGGCGTACGGCTAGAGCGGCGGGCCAGGTAGCTGCGCCCGGTCCTCCGGTAGCGCATGTGTCCGGAATGATGGAGGATTCCGATCATGACGGACGACCTGCCGACTGACTACCTGGCCGGGCTGCCGGAGGCTCAGCGGGAGACGCTGGCCCGGGTGAACGGCGCGGGACTGGCGGCGCTGCGCGGGTACTTAGCTGCAGGCGAGGCGGTGGCGTTTCTCGGAGCCGGGGTATCGGCGCCGCTGTACCCATTGTGGGACGGCCTGATCGGCCAGCTGGTGGAGGCAGCAGCCGACCGCCTGAGTAACGACGAGGCGCGCACCTGCCGGGTCCTGGCCGCGCAGAGCCCGGAAGAAGTCGTCGAGATCCTGCGCCAGCGCCTGAGCGTCGCCGGGTACCGGGAGACGCTGCGCGAGGTACTCAAGGTACGGATCAGCCCGGACTCCGGACGGTCATGGACGCCTGTGCAGGAACTGGTGTGCAGATGCTCATTCCGTGGCGTGGTGACCACCAACTACGACTCCGGCATCGTAGATGCCCGGATGCGGGTCCGGCCATCGGCGACCGGAACCGGATTCACGAACTGGACCGATGAGCTCGGGATGGATCGGTGGCGCACCGGGGACGCGTTCGGTGACGCTGAACTTCCAGTTCTGTACGCTCACGGCCTGCACAGCCAGCCAGACTCGGTGGTGCTGGCGGCCACCGAGTACCGCCGGGCTTATGCGGGAAAGCTGTCGGCGGTCCTCGGCAGCCTGGTGGACACCGGGCACCTGGTGTGGATCGGGTTCAGCTTCGCCGACCAGCGGATCTCGGCGATCTTGCACGAGATCCGGCAGCGCAAGGGATCTCGGTCCGAACCTGGCAGCTCGCCCCATCACGTCGCGGTCATGCCGTGGGATCCAGCCGCCGACGGCAACGATCCAGGGATCCTGGCCCAGCGAGCGACGATCGGCTACGGGGCACTGGCGGTGCTGTACCCCGCGCCAGGTGGCGACCACGCTGCCCTGCGAGCGCTGCTGTCTGCGGTGACCGACCCCAGATTCCCGCCGGCCGCGGCGCTGCCCACCCGGATCAGCGCGGCACTGACGGTCGCCGATGCCGGGACGGCCGCGGATACCGGAGCCGTAGCCGCCGCGCACGCCGCCGCAAGAGCCGCCGGCGTGCCGGTGACATGGGTGCATGGGGCTGAGCTGGCGGAGCACTTCACCGGCCGGGCGGAGGAGCTTGCCCGGCTGGACCGGTGGGCCGCCGACCCGCAGGTCGCCCTGATCGGCGTCACCGCGTGGGGCGGTGCGGGGAAGACCGCGCTGGTCACCCACTGGGTGCAGCAAGGGGGCGCCTCCCGGCGAGCAGGGCTGCGCGGGGTATTCGGGTGGAGCTTCTACGCCGATCCCTCCGCAGAACACTGGGTCGCCGCACTGCTGAAGTGGGCCGCGCAAGAACTCGGCAGCGTCATCGCGGCCGAGCGGCCGACAGCGGCAGTGCTCGGCCTGCTCCGGACGATGCCGCTGCTGCTGGTGCTTGACGGGCTGGAAGTGGTCCAGGAGAGCCCGGCAGCGGACCGGTTCGGCCGGCTACTTGACGGCATGCTGCGGGAAGTGCTGACCGGAGTGTGCCGGTTGCAGCTTCCCGGCCTGATCGTGCTGACCAGCCGGTTCCCGTTCGCCGATCTAGAAGCCTACGACGGCAGCACCGCCCGGATGCTGGACGTACCGGCGTTTACCCCGGCAGAAGGATCGGCGTTGCTAGCTGCCGCTGGCGGAGACTGGCTGCCTGACAGCGCGCGGCGGGATCTAGTGGCGGCAATGGACGGGCACGCTCTGGCGGTCGGAGTACTTGCTGGTGCGCTGGCTGCCCGTCCGCCCGCCGACGACCTGGCGGTGCTGCGCGCCGAGCTGACCGCTGCCGCGCGGACCAGTACCCGGGTCGGCCGGGTGCTGCGCTTCTACGCGGCACGACTGAGCGCGGCGGATCGCAACCTGGTCGCTGCGGTGTCCTTGTTCGTCCGTCCGGTTCCGGTCGAGGCTGTACTCGCTGTCGCCGGGCACGACGCGTTCGGCGGCAGCCTCGACGGCTGGACCCCGGCCATGATCATGGCCGCGGCAGAGCACCGGCTGGGCGGCCTGATCTCGGTGCACGCGGACGGAGCACTGTCCGCGCATCCGCTGGTGCGGGACAGCTTCCGGCCGCTAGTTCTCGGAGCGGCACAGGTCGCCGCCGATGCCGTCCTGGCTGACCTGCCCAAAGGTCAGGTCAGAAATCGGGCGGATGCGCAGCGGGTCGTTGAGGTCATCGAACTCCTCCTGGACGCCGATCAGTGGCAGGCCGCCGATGATCTGTCCTTCGGCCGGACCCAGAGCGGAAGAGCCTTGAGACGGCTGCCCGCGGCCCGGCTCGGGCAGCGGGCAGCCGGCGCTTTCGTGGCGACCCCCGCCCGCCGGGTAACCTGCGCTGCCCAGCTCAGCCGGGGCCGCAAGAACTTCTACGTGGGCGCCGTCGGCATCTACGCGATGGAGGCGGGCGACCTGGTCACCGCACGGGAGTACCTGGCACAGTCAGTCCGCGATGATCGCGAAGTCGGTGAGGACTGCAACCTGTCCATAGGCCTGCAGAACCTGGCCATCTGCCTCGGCCGTCTCGGGGAAGTCAGCCGGGCTGCGGAGATGGCAATCGAAGCCCTCAACAGAGCCGAACGGGCTGACGACTCGCTCCAGATCTGCAACTCTCACGTATGCCGGGGATGGCTGGCGGCAGTGGGCGGTGATCGTGCGGAGGCAGAGGCGCAGTTCATCGCCGCCGACCACATCGAGTTCGCCGACAATGGCGCTCACTTGATCTCGCTGCGGGGGACCCTCTGGGCCGACTGGCTAGCGCGGACCGGGCGCACCGGACCAGCACAGGCACTGACCAACCGCAATCGGGACGTCTCCGAACTGGATGGCTGGAACGAAGATGTGGCCCGGTGCGATCGGATGCTAGGACGCCTGGCACTTGCGTCCGGAGATGCCCCGGTGGCGGGTGAGCGGCTGGCCGCGGCAGCGGAATGCTTCCGGGACGGTGACTTCCTGGTCGAGCTCGCCGTGACCCTGGCTGACTTGGCCGAGCACTCACGGGTCACCGGTGACCTGGACGCGGCCGATCGGCATGCGGCCGAGGCGATCAGCATTGCTGGCCCCCGCAGGCTGATCCCCGCCCAGTCAGCCGCTATGACGGCACGAGCCCGGATCTTCGCGGACCGAGCCGCCGCGACTGCCGACCTGGATCACCTCGCCCGTGGCCGGGATGCGGCCGACGCCGCGCTTCGGCTCGCCACCTACCGCCACTTGGCCTGGTGCGAGCTGGACGCCCTGCGCGCCCACGCCCTGCTCGACCGGACGGACGGGACCGACCACCGCTGGGCTGCCCGCGCTGACGCCATGTACTCCCGGCTGGTCTCGCCTGACCTCGACCCTGACCCGCCGGCCACCGTCGAGCGGCAGGTCGCCGCCGAGGAGCCAGCCGCCAGACGCCGGGGCCGACGCAAAAGGTGAGCGCATGACCGGGACGGTCGGCAGTCGGCCGGACGGCCCGTTATGCAGGTGATCTTGATGGTTTGATGGTCTTGACAGCGCTGGCTTGCACGGCACTGGCTTGTGGACGGCACTGCCTGGAGGTGGCATGGGACCGCTGGATGGCGTGCGGGTGATCGAGCTCGCTAGCCTGGCACCGGCGCCATTTGGCTGCATGATCCTGTCTGACCTCGGGGCTGAGGTGCTGCGGGTCGAACGGCCTGCAAGCTGCCGCCCGGACGCGCCAGTTCCGGTCGACCCGCTGACCCGCGGGCGGCGGTCGGTCGGGCTGAACCTGAAGGATCCGGCCGGGGTCGAACTGCTGCTGCGGCTGGCCGAGTCGGCCGATGTGCTGGTGGAGGGGTTCCGGCCGGGGGTGGCCGAGCGGCTCGGGTTCGGGCCGCAGGTCTGCGCGGAGCGTAATCCGGCGCTGATCTTCGCCCGGATGACTGGCTGGGGCCAGGACGGCCCGCTGGCGCAGTCCGCCGGACATGACATCGACTACATCGCGGTCTCCGGGGCACTGCACCCGATCGGGCGGGCCGGGGAGCGGCCAGTCCCGCCGCTCAATCTGCTCGGCGACTTCGGCGGCGGCGGGATGCTGCTCGCCCTCGGCGTGCTCGCCGCGCTGGTCGAGCGGCAGCGATCCGGCCTCGGCCAGGTGGTCGACGCCGCCATGGTGGACGGGTCGGCGCTGCTGACCTCGTTCATCTACGGACTGCGGGCGCGCGGGGCGTGGCAGGACGAGCGCGGCGTCAACCTGCTCGACGGCGGAGCACCGTTCTACGACACCTACGCCACGGCCGACGGCCGCTATGTCGCGGTCGGAGCGCTTGAGCCGCAGTTCTATGCCGCGCTACTGGCCGGGCTCGGGCTGGCCGGTGCCGAGCTGCCCGCTCAGCTGGATCCGGCTGGCTGGCCAGTGCTGCGCGAGCGCTTCACCGACATCTTCGCGCGGCGGACCAGGGACGAATGGACGGCGGTGTTCGCGGGGACGGACGCCTGCGTCGCCCCGGTGCTGTCGCCCGCCGAGGCGGCCGGGCATCCGCACAACGCGACCCGCGGGGTGTTTACGGAGATCGGCGGCGTTGTGCAGCCCGGGCCCGCACCGCGGTTCGGCCGCACTCCGGCTGAGCAGCCCGCGCCACCGGTCCGGCCGGGCGCCGATACCGACGAGGTGCTCGGCGGACTCGGGCTGAGTGACTCGCGGATCGCGAAGCTGCGCGCCGATGGGGCAGTCGCCTGAATGAGGGCAGGCAGCAGGACGCCGAGATTCTCCGGCTCGCGATCCCGGCGTTCGGCGCGCTGGTCGCCGAGCCGCTGTTCCTGCTCGCCGACTCCGCCATCGTGGGCCGGATCGGCACCGTGCCGCTCGGCAGCCTCGGGGTGGCCGCACAGGCGCTGACCGCTCTAGTCAACGTCTCGATCTTCCTCGCCTACGGGACCACGGCCGCGGTCGCGAGACAGCTCGGCGCGGGGAACCGGCAGGCGGCGATCCGCCACGGTATCGACGGGCTGTGGCTGGCGGGAGCGATCGGGGTTGTCGTGTTCGCGATCGGTGTGCCGTTGGCCGCGCCGATCATCGGCGTCTTCGGCGCGACGCCAGCGGTCACTGCCGGTGGCGTCACCTACCTGCGGATCAGCCTGCTCGGCGCTCCGGCCATGCTGGCTGTGCTGGCCGGAACCGGCGTGCTGCGCGGCTTGCAGAACACCCGGACCCCGCTGATCGTGGCCGTCGCGGGCAATGCCGTCAACGTTGGGCTGAACACCACGTTCGTGCTCGGCTTGCACTGGGGCATCGCCGGGTCGGCCTGGGGCACGGCGATCGCGCAGAACCTGACGGCCGCCGCCTACCTAGCGATGGTGATCCGCGGCGCCAGAGCGGCCGGCGTCACGCTAGGCATCGATCTGACCGGTCTTAAGGCAGCCGCGCGGGCCGGCGGCGCCCTCGTGATCCGCACTCTGGCGCTGCAGGCGGTGCTGGTCGCCGCGACCGCGATAGCGGCGCGGGACGGCGACGCGGCCATAGCCGCGCACCAGATCGCGTTCAGGCTCTGGACGCTGCTCGCCTTCGCGCTCGACGCGATCGCGATCGCCGGCCAGGCCATCACCGGCAAGTACCTCGGCGCCGGTGACGTCGACGGCGCCAGGACCGCGACCAGGCGGATGGTCGGCTGGGGCGCGGGGTGCGGCGTCGCGTTCGGCGCGCTGCTCCTGCTGGCCAGGCCCGTGCTCCCCGGGTTTTTCGCCGCCGCGCCGCCGGTCCGACATCTGCTGCTGGCCGTGCTGCTGATCGCGGCGGCCGCACAGCCGATGGCCGGCGTCGTATTCGTACTCGACGGCGTGCTGATCGGCGCCGGTGACCAGAATTACCTGGCGCTGGCCGGGCTGGTGGCTACCGCGGTGTTCGCCATCGCCGCGGCAGTGGTGGTGGCGACCGACGCCGGCCTGATCGGGCTCTGGCTGGCGATCGTGGCCTGGCTGGCAGCCAGGTTCGTCACGCTGACCATGCGCGCCCGCGGGTCCCGCTGGCTCGTGACCGGAGCCGTCAGGCGCTGACAAGCCTGGGCTAGTCAGTACTTCCCACGTCAAATCCTGGTTTGGTAAGGTCTTGCAGCTAGTCAGCACGTCCATGGCGTAGAGGGACTGGGGGCCATCTGGTGTCCGCCATACCGTTGATCTTCACTAGTGGCTGGGCGAGTGGGATCAACTCCTACGCCGTGGTGATCGTGCTCGGCCTGCTTGGCCGGTTCGATCACATGTCGGCGGTGCCGCCCGCGCTGGAACGGACAGATGTACTCGCCGTGATGGCTGTCCTGTTCATCGGGCAGTTCGTGGTCGGGAAGATCCCGTACCTGGACTCAGCCTGGGACGTGGTGCACACCGCGATCCGGCCGGTCATGGGCAGCGCGATCGGCGTCATGATGACCAATCACGCTCATTCGCTGACACAGGCCGTCGGCGGAGCAGCCCTGTCGCACTTGCCTGGCGGAGCTTCCATGACCCAGGTAGTCGGCGGGGCAACCATCGGCGGCGGTTCCGCCCTGGCTACCCATCTGATCAAGACCGGGGTGCGGATGGGCATCAATGCCAGCCCGGAGCCGGTCAGCAACATCATCGCCAGCATCGTCGAGGACCTGACGGTGGCTGGCATGGTCGCCTTCGCGCTGCTGCACCCGGTCGCCGCAGCGGTGGTCGCGGCGATATTGCTGGTGCTTGGCCTGATCCTGGTCATCATGCTGGCCAAGCGCATCCGCCGGGCCTGGCGGCGCCGCCGCGAACGGCGACTGCATCGCCAGGCCGCTGCCGGTCAGGTCCGCCGGCAGCCGATGACCCGGTAAGGGCTGGCGACCCGGCGGCCTCCGATTAGTGACCGAGGGCGAGTTCGACGACCCGGACAACGACCAATGCGATCGCGAGGCCCAGGTAGATCCACATCGCCGACATGCCGATCCGGCGCGGCACGGACATCTGGACCGGAGCGAGCACCGCGAGGGGCGGCATCCGCCAGTTCTCCCGCGCCGCGCGGTCGGTGCGGGACGCCAGCCGCGCGCTGGCGCCGGTACCGGCGCCAGCGCCAGCGCCGGTTCGGGGAGCTGACGCGTCGCGAACCCGGCTCCGGCGGGCACGCCAGCCGCGAGCCAGCAGGCAGCCGGCCACCAGCACGAGCGCGGCCGCGAAGCTGGCCATGATCGCGACGATCAAGCCGGAGGAGACCCGGCCGAAGATCACCGAAACGGTGAGTATTACCGAGAGCATGATCAGTACGGCGACGACTCCGCAGGCGAAGATATTGGTGGCGCGGCCGTTCACCCACGGGCCGAGCACCTCGGAGTCGTTGCAGAGCAGTAGCAGGAAGACCGTGGCGCTCGGCAGCAGCACGCCAGCCAGGACCTGCACGCCCTCGGTGAGCAGGCCGAGCGGGGATCCGGGGATCAGCACGATCGCCGCCGCCACCGCGATCAGCGCCGCGTACATGGCGTAGAAACCCTTCGCCTGACGGACGCCGCGGTGCAGCGAGTGCTTCAGCCCGAGCATGTCACCGATCGCGTAGGCCGTGGACAACGAGACCGCGAACGCCCCGATCATCGAGGCGTCGAGCAGCGCCACTGCGAATACCGCGCCTGCCGCGTGACCGGCATAGGCCGAGAATCCGGCTGCCAGGCCGGCCGCGTCGGTAAACGGCACGTGCCGGCTCCCGGCGAACGCGATCGCGGTGGCTCCCATCAGCGCCCCGCCGCCGACGATCACGATCACGATGCCGATCCACAGGTCGACCTTCTCGTACCGCATGAACCTAGGCGTGATCCGCTTGTCGATGATGTAGGACTGCTGGAAGAACAGCTGCCAGGGTGCCACCGTGGTACCTACGATCCCGATGACCAGCAGCATCACCGTGGCCAGCTGCCCGGACCCGCCGGGCATCGACGGCACCAGGAAGCCGCGCACCATCTGGCCGGCCGGCGGATGCGCGAGCAGGTACAGCGGGATCAGCAGCAGCGACCCGGCGCAGAAAGCCACAGCCACCCGCTCGAACCGCCGGAAGCTCCCGGTGGATGCGGCCGCGACAATCACAAGGCCGGCCAGGACGACCGCGACGATCTTCGGGAGACCCAGGTAGCTGGCGGCCAGGGCGATCCCGATGAACTCCGTGACGATGGTCAGCGCATTGAGAATGAACAGGTCGATCACGCTGAATGCGCCCCAGAACCTGCCGAACCGCTCCAGGATCAGCCGGGCGTGGCCGACCCCGGTCACAGCCCCGAGTCGCAGCACCATCTCCTGGTTCACGTAGAGCACAGGAACGAGCAGCAGGAACGTCCACAGCAGCTTGGTGCCGTAGGTCTGGCCGGCCTGACCGTAGGTCGAGAAGGCGCCCGCGTCGTTGTCTCCGACCATCACGATCAGGCCGGGGCCGATGATGGCCAGCAGCGTCTTCATGCGCGCGGAGGCCGACGTGCGCGGCGCGGTGTCATCAAGGGAGATAGTGCCGAGCGCGCCACGGATGTCGCCGACGTGCGCTGAGTCCAGTGCCGCACCGCGGCTCGGAGTAATCAGGCTTGGGCTGGTCGTGGTCATGACAAGCGCCCCTTTCACCGCCGGGGCTACCGGCGGGATCGGGGGGCACGCGGGCCGCGCCGCCAGGCGCAGCCGGTCGTGTTACCGGTTTGGCCTAGCCCGCAGCATGAGCGAAGTTCGCTAGGGCGGCATCGTGGCGCGAGCGCGTGCCCGGAACGGGCAGGATGTACGGCGAGCAGGGCCGATTCCGGCCCGGTCTATCGTGTTCCACGACTCGCCTCCCCCCGGCCTGGTGCCGGTCGGACCGGCACGACGCGGCAGCACTACGACACCCAGCCAGGAGAAGAGCACGCCCCAAGATCTTCAGGCAGGCACCTCTCTCGTTAGAGCTTTGGCACTCCACGGCGTAGCGCGACCTGATTGCCGCCATGCGCAGCCACTTGGCCTCACCCCTTAGGCCGGGGAGAGGTGTCCTGATCCGGAGCGTCTCTCGACGGTTGGGATCAGTGGCCTGTGTCCGTGAAGACGCCTCACCGAACGAGGTGTCCTTGTCAACCACTATCGAGAATGCCTGATCGGCAGATTCCTGTCAATTCTGCACGGCAGCCAAACCGCCGGTCAGCGGCCCGCCAGCGGCCCGGCAGCCATCGGTCGGAAGCTGGTCAGCCACGAGACAGACGCCGGTCATCCGCTGTCAGCCGCCGCCGAGCTGGACCGCCTTGACGACCAGCAGTAGTACCGATACCACCAGGTAGCCACGCAGCAGCAGGACGCCGAGTTTGGTCCCCGGCGACCAGGCGACCGGCTTGAGCAGGGCGAGCGGCGGCATTCGCCATTTCATTCGCTCGCTGCGGGTCATGGCCGCATATCGTACGGTTTCTGGTGCGGCAACGCGGCCGCGGCGACCCTGGGCCACCCGCAGCCAGCCGACCGCGATCACCGACCCGGCGACCAGCGCCACCGCCAGCCCGATCGCGACCGGCCCTGCGCTGACTCCGCTGAACAAGGTGGTGACCACGAGCGTGCCCGAGAGCATCAGCAAGATGCCGACGATCGTGACGGCCACGACATTGAGCCAGCGCGCGTTCGTCCACGGGCCGAGCACCTCGCGGTCATTGCACAGCAGCAGCAGGAAGACGCTCGCGCTCGGCAGCAGGACACCGGCCAGCGCCTGCACCGCCGTGGTCAGCAAGCCGAGCGGCGCTCCCGGCACCAGCACGACGGCGGCGGCCACGACGACCAGGGCGGTGTAGCTGGCGTAGAACGCCTTGGCGTCGCGGAACTTGCGGTGCAGCGAGTGCTTGAGATTGAAGACGTCGCCGAACGCGTAACTGGTCGACAGGGTGACCGCTGCCGCGCCGATGATGCTGGCATCGAGCAGCACCAGCGCGAACACCGCACCCAGGAAGCCGCTCTTGGCACCGAACGCATCGGCCACGCCGAGCGCGTCGGTGAAGTGGCCGATCAGGTGCGTGCCGCGGACCGCGAACACGGTCGCCACCAAGATCACGGCCGCACCGCCGACCACGACCAGCGAGCCCAGCATCGTGTCGGCCCGCTCATAGCGGATGAACCGCGGCGTGATCCGCTTGTCGATCACGTTCGACTGCTGGAAGAACAGCTGCCACGGCGCGACCGTGGTGCCGACAATGGCGATGATCAGCAGCACCGCGTTCGAGCTGACCCCGCCCGCAATGCCCGGCACCACGAAGTCCCTCGCGATTGTCCCGACGCGAGGATGTGCCAGCACGACCAGCGGCACGAACAGCACCAGGCTCGCGCCGATGAACCCGAACATCGCGCGCTCCCAGCGGCGAAAACTCCCGCTCGCGGTAATCGCCACCAGCAGGGCGGCGGCGACCGGCACTGAGATGTACGGACTCACGCCGAAGTAGCTCATCGCCAGCGAGACGCCGATGAACTCGGTGACGATGGTCAGGAAATTCAGCAGGAACAAATCCCCGACGCTGAACCAGCCCCAGAACTTGCCGAATCGCTCGTTGATCAGCCGGGCGTGGCCGACGCCGGTCACGGCTCCCAGCCTGACCACCATCTCCTGGTTCACGATCAGGACCGGGATCAGCAGCAGCAGCACCCAGAGCAGGCTGTACCCGTAGTCCTGGCCGGCCTGAGCGTAAGTGGCCACGCCACCGGCGTCGTTGTCGCCGACCATCACGATCAGGCCTGGGCCCACGATCGCCAGAAAGGTCACAAGACGGCGGCGCCAGCCGCTGCGCTGCTCATCGTCGAGCCTGATCCGGCCGAACGCACCTTCAATGTCTCCGAGGTGAGCCTGGTCGAGCACCGCACTCGGCCGGTCCAGCGACGGCCGCGCGGGCGGGGTTCCCGGCGCCTGAGCCGGACTCTCCCCCGGCGTCCGGCCGTCCGGCGCGTTGCCAGCAGGGGGCCGGCGCGGCGGCGCCAGCGGCGTCAGCGACGGCGTGGTCCTGACTGGCAGTGCCGGCACCGGTGGGTCCGGTTCGGGTCGGTCAGTTACGGGATCGCCTGACTTGGACTCACCCGGCTGGAACTGATCGGGTCCGTGCTGGCCGGGCCGATGCTGACCCGGATCGCGCCCACCCGGACCGTGCTCACCCGACGCGCCCTGTCCAGGCCGATCCGGCTCGGCCCTACCGTCCCGCTCGCGCGGTTCGGTCACGGCTTTTTACCGCGGCGGGAGTCCGGCGGCTCGGCCGCCTCCCTGCGCCGCCAGTCCTCAGGCAGGGTGACCTCAAGCACGTCGTCCACCGTGATCAGCCCGATCATCGTGCGGTTCTCGTCAACCACCGGGATGGTGATCAGGTTGTAGTCACTCATCAGGACCGCTACGTCAACGACGTCGGTGTCGGCGCCGATCCTGACCGGGTCATCGTCATAGACATCGCTCAGCCGGAGCGCAGGGTCAGCCTGGAGCAACGTGACCAGCTTGGCGACCCCGCACAGCTGCCCGCGCCCGTCGAGCGCGTGCACGCTGGTCAGCGCCTCCGGCTGCAGGCTGTGTGAGCCGCTGACGGCGGCCAGCGCCTCGATGACCTGCGCATCGGCTGAGACAGCGAGGAACTCCACGCCCATCAGGCCGCCCGCGCTGGTCGGATTGAAACCCATCAAGGTCAGCACCTTGGTCCGCTGGCCGACCGGCAGCAGGTCGAGGACCGGCTGCCGCCGCCGCTGGGGCAATTCCGCGATCGCATCGGCGGCGTCGTCGGCCCGCATCCTGGCGAGGACCTCGGCGATCTCGGGATCGGTCCGCGCGCCGAGCAGCCGGGTCGCCTGGTCCTCGTCAAGCTCCTCGAAGACATCGGCTTCAAGCTCAGGGTCGGCGTGCACCTGTCCGAGGATCTCGGTCTCCTCGGCCTTGGATGCCTCCTCCAGCAGGTCGGCGATCTGGGCCGGCTTCAGCCGGCGGATCCGGCCGAACGGCCCGCGCAGCAGAGCACTGCTGGCATGGCCGATCAGCGGCTCGAAATTAGCCCAGTCCTCAAATTGGCGCGGACCGGTATCGGCCGGGCTGAGCAGCCGCAGCAGGCCGCGCGATTTGCGATGCGTGTCGACGGCACTGAGCACCCAGTCCTGGTCCTGGCTCTCTAGCTCAAGATCGGCTGCCCGGATCAGGTGCGCACTGGGCACGTCGATCAGGCGGTGCCCGAGCACGTCGGCCCGGAGCAGCACCTCACCGTGCCTCCGTTCGAACTGGCGCAGGTCAAGCCGGGCACTGGTCAGCTTGAGCACCTCGCCGTCGAATGAGCTGGCCTGCTCAAGCGGCACGAACACTTCGCGGCCGCCAACCCCGGCGACCAGGCCGATCACAAGCGGGTGCTCCGCGCCGCGAAGTCGCACGATGACATCGTTAAGCCGCCCGATCGACTCCCCCCGCTTGTCGGTGATCGTCCGCCCGAGCAGCTCGGACAGGTGCAGGGTGCGCCTGCTCTGCGACTCCGGCGCAGGTGCCGCCCGTGAGGTGGTCATATCAACGCAGCCTTTCTGCTCTGCCGCTGCCGTTCTTCTACCCAGATCACCGATGGGCAGTTCCTGGCGGCCGCCAGGTGGCGGTGACCCGGCTGGCAGCGGCGTCCAGCCCGGAGGTCCGGGCCGGATCGGCGCGTAGCCGACGGTGCGCAGGGAGCACTGTCTGTGCCGGGCATGCGGGTCGTCCGGTGGCTCACTCTGCCACTACCTGGTTAACAACAGGATTGTCTGGTAGCCGGACTAGTGATTTGCCCGCATTTACGATGAATATTGATCGAACACCCGGCCTGGGTGGCATCGACTGAACCGCCGGCGTGGCTCCCGGCACGTTTCCCACGCTGCCGTAATGGTATGAAGGGCCAGGTCCGGGGTGCCAGTTTTTGAGTGGAGGATCGCAAGCGTGGCGGCTCGCAAGGACGAAAAGCAGCTGCCCGACAGCCAAGACATGCTGGCCGAGGGCCTGGGTTACGCGATCAAGCGCCGGCTGCTCGGCAAGCCGCTCGTCAACGAGCAGCTGTCGGAGGAGCGGCTGTCCAAGCCGATGGCGCTGGGCGTGCTCGCTCCTGACGGAATCTCCTCCTCTGCCTACGGCACCGAGGAAATCCTGATCGAGTTGTTGAAGGGCGGCCTCGCCGTCACCGCGTTCGCACTGATCCTGCCGCTGACCGGGGCCGTGTTGTTCGTGATGACGCTGGTCGTCCTCTCCTACCGCGAGGTCGTCACCGTCTACACCAGGGCGGGCGGTTCATACGTGGTGGCGAGGGAGAATCTCGGCCCTCGGGTGGCTCAGGTTGCCGCGGTGGCATTGCTGATCGACTACGTGGTCACCGTCGCTGTCCAGGTCTCGGCCGGTACGGCGGCCGTGGCTTCAGCGGCCGCGCCGTATTTCTCGATCTTCAGCAGCGGCGCGTTTCTCACCGGCATCTCGATCGCCATCGTCCTGCTGATGCTCTACGGCAACCTCCGCGGCATCCGGGAGGCTAGCCGCGCCTTCGCGGCACCGACCTACCTCTTCTCCGGCGTGATGATCCTGACGATCGTGGTCGGCCTCGTCCGCGAATTCTTCTTCAACGGCCTGCCTCAGTACCACGCTGGTCTGTGCGCTTACGGCAAGGCGTGTGCGAGCCTGCACATCCCAGCCCCGGCCGCAAACCACGACAGCCTCATCACGTTCGGGCTGATTTTCATATTGCTCCGCGCATTCGCCAACGGCGGTTCCTCGCTCACCGGCATCGAGGCGGTGTCCAACGCGGTCAGCGTTTTCCGCCCGTCGGAGGGAATCAACGCCCGGAAGGTGCTGGTCGCCGAGGGCTTGATCCTGGGCACTCTAGTGGCGGGCATCTCCTGGCTGGCGCACGTGACGCACGCAACGCCCTACCAGCTGGGCGTGCCGACGGTGATTTCCCAGGAGGCCCGACTAGTCTTCGGCGCCAGCGCCTTCGGCACGGTCATGTTCATTCTGGTGCAGGCCGTGACCGCGCTGATTCTCTACACCGGCGGCAATACCAGCTTCAACGGGTTCCCGTTCCTGGCCAGTTTCGTCGCCGAAGACGCATTCCTGCCGCGCTGGCTGACCAAGCGAGGCCACCGGCTGGTCTTCTCCAACGGCATCGTCGTGCTCGCCGTGCTCGCCATAACGCTACTGGCGGTCGCGGGGTCCGTCGTCAATAACCTGGTGCCGCTCTACGCCATCGGCGTCTTCACTGCGTTCACGCTGGCTGGCTTGGGCATGGCTAGATACCACCACCGGGAACGGGAGCGGGGCTGGCGGCACAAGCTGGTGATCAACTTCTCGGCCGGGGTGACGTCGCTAGTTGTCGTCCTGATATTCGTCGTCGTGAAATTCACCGAAGGCGCCTGGGTCGTCGTGGTCCTCTTCGTCATCGGCGTCCCGGTGCTGATCCGGCTGAACCGGCATTACCAGATGGAAGCCGAGGTGCTTGAGCGCATCGGCACCAGGCGGGGCGAGGCTGCGGGCCCGCCGTCCGCGCCGACTTACGCTCGCCGCACGGTGTACGTGTTCGTGGACGACTTCGACCTTGCCACCCTGGCCGCCTTGCGGTACGCCCGGAGCCTGCGGCCGACCAGCCTGCGCGCGGTGCACTTCGTCATCGACAATGTCCAGTCCACCAAGCTCAGAGAGGACTGGCTGCGCGCCAACACCGGAGTCGTGCTCGACCTGATCGACTGCCCGGACCGCCGTCTGGCCCGAGCCGCAGCCGAGATGGTCCAGGCCGAGGCGATGCTGGCTGGCGTCGGCGTTACCGCGGTGCTGCCGCGGCGCAGCTACGCGCCGATCGTCGGCCGACTGCTGCACGACCGCACCGCTGACAAGATCGCCGCCGTGATCAGCCAGATCCCGCACGCCGCCGCCACCATCGTGCCGTTCGACGTGCGCAGCCGGGTGGAAAGCCTGGCCGCGCGGGCACGGGAACGAGAGCAGCGAGCCGCGGAGACTCCCGGCGACCCGCCGCGGGACGCTGGCCAGGGTGCCAGCCCGGACGCTGACCGGGACCAGGGCCACGACCTAAGTGCGGTGGCGAGCACGCGGGCCGGCCCGCAAACTGCTGAACCCGATGGCGACGTGACCGATCACGCTCCGGCACCAGCCGCCTACGACCCGATGCCGTCGGAACCGACTACCCCTGCGATGACGGCCAATGACGGCTCCGACTACAACCGGCCAGTTCCATCGGCGCGGGCCACGCCGATCGGGCAGCTGGCTAACCGCGGCCGGGCCGTGGTCGAGGGCAGGGTGCATGCGGTCGAGATCAGGCCGGTTGAGCGCAACACGGTTCTGGCCTGCGAGATCGTGGACTCGACCGGTCAGCTCACTGCGATGTTCTACGGCCGCTCGTACATTCCGGGGCTCAACCCGGGCGCTAAGGTCCGGCTGATCGGCCAGGTCGGAATTCGCGACCGTAAACCCGTCATGATCAACCCGGCATACGAGCTGCTCACCTACGGAGCGGATGGCCCGGCCAGTTCCTGAGGCCTGTGCCATATTCAACGTCAGGCGCTCGGCAAGAAGCCCGGCTGGGTATATACGCGGACTGACAACCGCGGCATCCTGCCGCTCCTAAGCCTGAACTCGCGCTGCCTGATCCGGGGAGGCTGCCGTCAGCACCGACGACTACGACGCGCGGAAAGCCTGCGGGGAGCCGGCCAGGCACGGGACGCCGGCTGGTCACGGACCTGCGCGCGATCACAGCGAACCCCGCGACCACGGGGAGCCGCACGGTCACGTGCACGGCCTGACCCTGACCGGTCAGCACCGCCGTCCGCTCGTCGTTGTCATGGGGATCACGATCACGGTCGCGCTCGCCGAGGCGATCGGTGCGTGGGTGACCGGCTCTCTGGTCCTCTTCGCCGATGCCGCTCACATGGCCGCGGACGCCGCCGGTGTCGGTCTCTCCCTGATCGCCGTGGTCTTCGCGGCCCGTCCGGCTACCCCACGGCGCACTTTCGGTTACGCGCGGGCAGAGATCCTTGCTGCGGTGGTGAACGCCGTGCTCCTGTTCGGCATGGCAGTCTTTATCGTGGTGACCGCGGTCAGCAGGCTCATCTCGCCGCAGCCGGTGCGGTCGCCGCTGCTGGTCATCTTCGGTGTGGTCGCGCTCGCCGCCAATGCGGTCAGCCTGCTGCTGCTCCGCCGCGGCCAGGCCGAGAGCCTCAACATTCGCGGTGCGTTCCTGGAGGTGGCCTCTGACGCGCTCGGCGCGGTGGCCGTGATCGCGACCGGCGTCGTGATCGCGACCACCGGCTTTACCCGCGCCGATTCGCTCGCCTCGCTGGGCGTCGGCGTTCTGATCCTGCCGCGGACCTGGCGGCTGCTAGCCGACGCCATCAACGTACTGCTTGAGGCCAGCCCGCGCGGCGTTGACCTGGACGAGGTCCGGCGGCACCTGGCGGGCCTGGCCGGAGTGTGCGGCGTGCACGACCTGCATGCCTGGACGATCACGTCCGGGCTGCCGGTGCTATCGGTGCATGTCGTCGTGGAGCCCGAGGTGCTGGCCGACGGCCGGAGCGCGGTAATGCTCGACGCGCTGCAGGACTGCCTGCGCGGCCATTTCGACGTCGGGCACTCAACTTTCCAGCTTGAGCCGGCTGGCCACGCCGACCACGAGCGCCCGATGCACCAGTAGCGGCCGCACGGGCTAGCGCGCCGGCCGGCCGGCTGGCTGGCTGATCAGGCAGGACGCGGGTGGGCTGGCTCTGGAACGAGTCGCTACTGACTAGTAGCATTCGGGTTATCACGTCTTCGGGGAGCCACCGTGAGCACTTATGACCAGTACGTCACGCCCGTGTCGTCAGGCACCTGGGATGTGGCCGCCGTCGGCACCTCGAAATTCAGCTGGGAGTACGACAACGGGCGCGGGCGGCTGCTCGACCTGTACCAGCGCGGCAAGGACAAGCAATGGGATGCGACCAAGCGCATCGACTGGGATATTCCGGTCAATCCGTTCAACGTGATGGAGCAGACCGAGGAACTCAGCCCGATCTACGGATCCGCGCAGTGGGAGAAACTCAACCAGGCCGAGCGGGATGAGGTCGGCCTGCACCTGTCGTCCTGGCTGTTCAGCCAGTTCCTGCACGGCGAGCAGGGCGCGCTGACCGTCGCGGCCAGAATCGTGGAGTCGGTGCCTGACATTGATTCTAAGTTCTACTCCGCCACCCAGGTGATGGACGAGGCTCGGCACGTCGAGGTGTTCTCCCGGTTCCTCACGGACAAGATCGGCCTGTATTACCCGGTCAACGACGACCTGGCGAAGCTGCTCGCCGAGGCACTGACCGACGGCCGCTGGGACTTCCCGTACCTGGGAATGCAGGTCCTGATCGAGGGACTGGCGCTGGCCGCGTTCGGCGTGCACAGGGACATTTCCAACAACGCGCTGACCACCCAGCTGCTGGCCTACGTCATGCAGGACGAAGCCAGGCATGTCGCCTTCGGCAGGCTCGCGCTCCGCGACTACTATGCCGAGCTGACCCAGCCCGAGCGCGCGGAGCGGGAGGAGTTCGTCGTCGAGGGCTGTTACCTGATGAACAACAGGTTCCGGGCTCAGGAGGTCTGGGAGGCGCTCGACTTCGACGTGGCCGAGTGCATGGAGTTCACCGATCATTCGCCCATTCAGCAGGCGTTCCGCTCGCTGCTGTTCAGCCGGATCGTGCCCTGCGTGAAGGACATCGGCCTGTGGGGGCCGAAGGTGCGGCACGCGTTCGCCGATCTCGGCGTGATCGGCGCGGCCGATGGTGACCTGGAGTCACTGATGAAGGCCGACGAGGACATGGCCGAGCGGGTAGACCAGGAGAAATACGCGGCTGAGCTCGCTGCCCGGCACGCCGAGGTCGACGCCGCGATCGCGGGGGGCGCCAGCGCGGCCTGACCGTACACCGTCAGTGACCGACCACGACAGGGCGGTCGGTAATCTAAGCCCGCGCACACCCACGCACAATTGTGGCGGCAGGCCGTGCAGGAAGGCGGGCGAGTGAGCGAACTCAGAGTCACATTCGCTGGCCAGACGTACTGCTTCGCGCCCGGTCAGATCGTCAGTATCGGGCGCAGCCCGGACAACGCGATAGTGATCCCCGATCCGATCGTCTCCCGCGAGCACGCCCGGATCAGCTGGGACGTTGACGGCTGGACGCTCGACGATCTCGGCAAGGGCCGGACCTTTGCCGGCGGGCTCCCGGTCGGCTCGGTCGGCCTAAGCCGGGCGCTGGATGTCCATCTGGCCTCTCCGCTCGGGCCGGCCCTGCGAATCGAGCTCGGCGAGGACCAGCAGCAGGGGGCACCGGGGGCACCCACACCCGCAGCTCAGGACACCAGATCGG
>OCZU010000935.1_pt1 | contig 19696 bp, 14 predicted proteins | sample 1539001 | NCBI WGS metagenome assembly OCZU01 (sample SAMEA3539306, study PRJEB22396) | soil metagenome | biome: tundra; feature: field; material: soil | place: USA | collected 2010-05 | depth 0.15 m | reverse complement strand
CTGGCGGAGGCGGCCGGGGCGGAGGCGGCCCGGGCGGAGGCGGCACGGGAAGGGCCGTGCCGAGCTGGGGAGCGGCCGGGTGGCCAGACCCAGCAACCGGGTTCACGGGTACAGTAGCCGCCCCGCGGTTCCCGCAGCCAGGCCCGTCGGCGCTCGCATCACCCGGCTACGACTATCCCGGCCCGGGATATCCCGTCCAGGGATACCAGGATGTGCCGCACCCGAGTCAGCCTCAGCCAGCTCAGCCGTATCCGTGGCCGGGTTACCCGTCGTACTCGGGTAAGCCTCAGCCAGCCGAGCCGCAGTACCTCGCCCAGCCTTACCCCGCCCAGCTCCAGCCAGGCCAGCCGCCGACGCAGTTTCCGGTTCAGCCGCGGACGCAGTTTCCGGCTGAGCCGCCGACTCGGGTCCCGGCTGAGCCGCGGACGCAGTTTCCGGCTGAGCCGCCGACTCGGGTCCCGGCTGAGCCGCGGACGCAGTTTCCGGCTGAGCCGCCGACTCGGGTCCCGGCTGAGCCGCGGACGCAGTTTCCGGCTGAGCCGCCGACTCGGGTCCCGGCTGAGCCGCGGACGCAGGTTCCGGTTCAGCCGCAGGTTCCGGTTCCGGTTCAGCCCTCGACGCAACTCCCGGATCAGCCCCCAACTCAACTCCCGGATCAGCCCTCGACTCAACTCCCGGATCAGCCTTCGGCTCAGCCGCGATGGGATATCTGGGCGCCGCGACCGCATCCGGAGACGCCGGATCGAGGCGACCCTGAGGACGAGACCAAGTGAGATCTGGGTCTGCTCCTCCGGCGATCAGTGATTTCGCCAGCCGGGTGCTCGACGTCGCTGAGTCCATTCCGGCTGGCCGGGTGATGTCCTATGGCGACATCGCCGAGTACCTGGGCGAATGCGGCCCGCGGCAGGTCGGACGGGTCATGACGCTGTGGGGCGGTGGCGTGCCGTGGTGGCGGGTAGTGCACTCGGACGGCCGCCTGCTGTCCGGTCACGAACGTGAGGCGCTTGGCCATTACCGGCGCGAGGGTACTCCGCTCCGGGGCGGAACCAATGGGTCGCCACCCAGGCTGGACATGAGCAAGGCACGCTGGGCAGGTGAGCCAGTTCCCCGCTGACCGCGCCGCTGGTGGTCGCATCCCGGTAATCGGCGCCCCGTGCAGTCGCCCGCTGGCAATCGCGCCAGGACATCGCCATAGGAACATTCAGCTCCTGCCCTGACCTGAACCAGCCAACTCGGCCAAGTCGCCAGCGCGATGTCAGTGTCCTCTGCTGGAATGCGAGACAGCATGGACAGGAACCCGCCCGCGTACCGACTGGTTCGGCGAGCCGTCAGGGCCGCCGAACCGCCACTCCTTGACGCCGCCCAGCGGGAGGTTGTCGGCCACTCCGGCGGGCCGTTGCTGGTACTGGCCGGCCCTGGCACCGGCAAGACCACCGCGATCGTGGAGACCGTGGCCGACCGGATCCTGCGCCGCGGCCTGCAGCCCGGCCGGGTCCTCGTGCTCACGTTCAGCCGCAAGGCGGCCCAGGAACTGCGAGAGCGGATCACCCTGCGACTGGACCGCACGACCACCGAGCCGTTGGCGCTGACCTTTCATAGTTACGCCTACGCGCTGGTCAGGCGCGAGTTCGTGCTGGCAGGGGACGAGCCCCCGATTCTGCTGTCCGGCCCGGAGCAGCTGGCCGAGGTCCGGCGGATGCTGCGCGGCGAGGCAGTCGATGGAGCCACCCAGTGGCCGGACCGGCTCCGCCCGCTGCTCGCCACTCGCGGTTTCGCCGCGGAACTGCGCGATTTCCTGCTGCGGGCGGCAGAGCGCGGTCTGGACGGCCCTGAGCTGGCCAGGCTCGGCGGGGAAGCGGGCCGCGACGACTGGATGGCGGCCGGGCTGTTCCTGACCAGGTATGCGGCCCGGTTCGACCTGGCGCCGGTGCCGGCCTATGACTACGCCGAGATCGTCAGGATCGCTGGCCGGCTGCTCGGCCAGCAGGCGGTCAGGCAGCGTGAGCGGCGCGCCTACGACGCGGTGCTCGTCGATGAGTACCAGGACACCGACCCCGCGCAGGAACATCTGCTGCACGCGCTGGCCGGTGACGGCAGGGAGCTGATCGTGGTCGGCGATCCCGATCAGTCGATCTATGCCTTCCGCGGCGCGGACGCCGACGCGATCAGCCGGTTCCCGGCCAGATTCCGTGCCCCGGACGGCAGTCCGGCCCGAGTACTCGCGCTGCGCACCGGCCGTCGCGGCGGACCGGCCCTGCTGGATGCCTCGCGCCGCGTCGCAGCCAGGCTTCCCGCCGTCAGGGGCATGGAAGATCCATCAGCGAAACGCGACCACCGGGGCATAATCCCGCTGCCCTCAGCCGGCCCCGGCGACGTGGCGGTGATCATCGCCGCAAGCGTCAGGCAGGAAGCTACGCTGATCGCCGACACGCTGCGGCGAGCCCACCTGATCGAGCACCTGCCGTGGTCGTCGATGGCAGTGCTGGTGCGTTCGGCGACGCGCCAGGTGCCGGTGCTGCAGCGGGCGCTGGCCAGCGCCGGCGTACCGGTCGCGGTGGCCGGTGACGAGCTGCCGCTGACCGTCGACCCGGGCACCCGGCCGCTGCTGCAGCTGATCGACTGCGCGCTGCACCCGCAAGCGCTGACCGAGGAGATCGCGGTTGACCTGCTGACCGGACCGCTCGGCGGTACGGACGCCCTCGGCCTGCGCCGGCTCCGTCGGCTACTCAGATCCGATCCCGGTGAATCGGATCCGGGTGAAAAGGTGTTGCCCCGTCCACACCAATTCACCGGGATCATGAGCAGCGAGCGTGCCAACGCCGAGACAGACGAGGCGACCGGGCCAGACGAGACAGACGAGCTGACCGGGGCAGTCGAGACAGACGAGACAGTTGAGGTGACCGGGATAGACGGGCTAGCTGGGTCGGCGCAGGCAGCTGCGCCGACGGCGGGTCCGCCCGAGGCCGGTCCGCTGGCGGCGGCGCTGTGCGACCCGCGGCTGCTCACGGCGGCTGGCTTTCGGCCCGGACCGGGGCTGGCCGTGGCGCAGGAGGCGCTGACCGCCGCCGGACGGGTTGCCGGGCTGCTCGACGCTGCCAGGAACGCCGCGGCCGACGGCACTGCACAGGAGGTGCTCTGGGCGGTCTGGAGTTCCTCCGGGCTGGCCTCGCAGTGGCAGGCGGTCAGTGCCGCTGGCGGGACCCGCGGCGCCGCGGCCGACGCGGACGCCGATGCCGTCATGACCTTGTTCGACGCCGCGGCCAGGTTCGATACCCGGATGCCGCCCGGGTCGATGTCGTTGTTCCTGGACAGCCTGACCGGCCAGGAAATCGTCGGCGACACGCTGGCGCAGCGCGCACAGCGTGGCGACGCGGTGGCCATCATGACCGCGCACCGGGCGAAAGGCCTGGAATGGGACCTAGTGGTCGTGGCCGGCGTACAGGAGGGCAGCTGGCCCGACCTGCGGCTGCGCGGTTCGTTGCTCGGGGTGGACGAGCTGGTGGAGATCACGGCGGATCGGTCGCCGGCGAGCCGGCCAGATGGTCCTGGCGCGCCCGCCCGCGACGCGGCCGCGGTCGCGCTCAGCTCCAAGCTGCTCGATGAGGAGCGCCGGCTGTTCTATGTCGCCGTGACCAGACCGAAGCACCGGCTGGTCGTGACCGCGGTGGGGGGCGAGGACACTGACGACCGGCCGTCCCGGTTCCTGGCTGAGCTGGCCGGCGATGACATCGCGATCGAGCAGGTGGCGGGAGTCGGCCGGCGATGGCTGTCGCTGCCGGCACTGACTGCCGAGCTTCGCCGGGCGGCCGCTGACACCGCGCTTGCCGAGCCCGTCCGGCGGGCGGCGGCGAGCCAGCTGGCCAGGCTGGCCGCTGCCGGAGTCAGCGGGGCGAGCCCGGAGCAGTGGTACGCGCTGACCGCGTGGTCCGGCACCGGGCCGATCAGCGACGGCGAGGCCCGAGTATCACCGTCCCAGGTCGACAAGTTCGTCACCTGCGGGTTCCGCTGGCTGCTTGAATCTGCGGTCGGCGCGAGCCCGCCATCGTCATCCGGTCATCTCGGTATCGTCATCCACGCCGCTGCGGCGCTCGCCGCCGAAGGACTGGACCGGGCCGACATCGCCAAGCGGATCGACGAGATCTGGCATCAGCTCGACTTCGGCAGTGCCTGGTACGGCGTCAGGCAGCGGGAGCGGGCCGAGCAGATGATCGCCAAATTCCTCGACTGGCAGCGGCAGAACCCGCGTGACCTGGTCGCTGTCGAGCAGCGGCTGCGGGTCAGGATCGAGCAGATCCTGATCACCGGCCAGGTAGACCGGCTAGAGCGAGACGCTGACGGCAAAGCGGTCGTGGTCGACCTGAAGACGGGAACGACCAAGCCGTCCGCCAGCGACCTGCAGCGCAATCCGCAGCTCGGCGTCTATCAGCTCGCCATTTTGCTCGGCGCGTTCGCCGAGTTCGGGATGACCGAGCCCGGCGGTGCCGAACTGGTCCAAGTCGGCAAGGCCAGCCCGGCCGCTCTGGCCGGCGTGCAGAAGCAGCGACCGCTGGCGGAGGATCCGGATCCGCGCTGGGCGCTGACGCTGGTCGAGCAGGTCGCTGCCGAAATGGCGGGGCCGCAGTTCAGCGCCACCGTCAACGACCGGTGCCGGACCTGCGCGGCTGCCGTCTGCTGCCCGGTCGACGAGCGTGGCGGCCAGGTGAGCCCGTGACCCGGTTCACCCCGGCTCAGTTGGCCCGCCTGCTCGGCGTCCCCGAGCCAACCCCCGAGCAGTCCGCGGTCATCAGCGCCCCGCTAGCCCCCATGGCAGTCATAGCCGGCGCCGGCTCCGGCAAGAGCGAGACCATGGCAGCCCGCCTGGTCTGGCTGGTAGCCAACGAATTCGTCCGCCCCGAACGTGTCCTCGGCCTCACCTTCACGCGAAAGGCGACCGCCGAACTATCCGACCGGGTAAGAGCCCGGCTGGACGGACTGCGCCGGGTGGGCCTGGCGTTCGGCCCGCCAGGGCAGTCGGCCCACCCGGCACGGTCCGGCCAGCCAGCCCTGCCGTTCGAGACGCCAGATCTGGACGGCGATCCTGTGATCTCCACGTACCACTCGTACGCTGGGCGGCTGATCAGCGACCACGCGCTCCGCGAGGCGCTCGAACCGACCATGCGGCTGATCACCCCCGCCGTCGCCTGGCAGCTCGCCGCCCGTGTCGTGGCCGCGTACGACGGGCCGATGGACGCGGTGGACTGGGCGCCGGTCACCGTGACAGCGGCAGTCCTCGACCTGTCCGGCGAACTGGCCGAGCACCTGCGCGGCCCGGACGACGTGCTCGCTGCGGGCGACTGGCTGCGTGAGCGCCAGCAGCAGGTCCCGCCGGCCAAGCGGCGGCTGGCTGACGCCGCGATCGCCAGCCAGCGAGTCCGCGAGCAGTTGCTGCCGCTGGTGCACGCCTACACCAGGGCCAAGGCCGAGCGCGAGGTGATCGACTACGGCGACCAGATGGCGCTGGCCGCCAGGATCGCGGTCGCCCATCCCGAGGTCGGCGAGGCCGAGCGAGCCCGTTATCAGGTCGTGCTGCTCGATGAGTTCCAGGACACCAGTCACGCGCAGCTCGTGCTGCTGCGGGCACTGTTCGGCGGCGGGCACCCGGTCACCGCCGTCGGCGACCCGTGCCAGTCGATCTACGGCTGGCGCGGCGCGAGCGCCGGCAATATGAAGCGCTTCGCCGAGTACTTCCGGCCGGTCGGGGCCGGTGCAGGCCCCGAGGGTGACCGGCGGCCCGGGCTCAGGGCGGGCGAGCCGGGATCGGCCGACCCCGAGGGTGACCGGCGGGCTGAAGTGCGGCTGCTGTCGACGAGCTTCCGCAATACGGGGAAGATCCTCGACGCTGCCGCGGCCATTCAGGAGGAGTTGCGGCAGATCGCGCCCGAGGTGCCCAGGCTGATCGCACCGTCGGACCGGGCCGGGCGCGGCGCGGTGCTCTGCGCGCTGCTCCGGACCAGCGCGCAGGAGGCTGCCTGGGTCGCCGACCAGGTCGCCGAACTGCTCGGGCTGCCCCCTGGGATCGCACCTGATGGCCGTCCCTGGCCTGACGGCAGGCCCGATCAGGTCCGGCCGTCCGACATCGCCGTGCTCTGCCGCAAGCGAGCCCAGTTCGGCGTGCTGCGCAGCGCTCTGGAAGCCCGTGGCATCCCGGTGGAGGTGGTCGGCCTCGGCGGCCTGCTCACCGTGCCCGAGGTCGCCGACATTGTGGCCACGCTGCGGGTGCTGCACAGCCCGGCCGCTTCCGACGCACTGGCCAGGTCGCTGACGTCGCCGCGCTGGCGGATCGGCCCGCGGGACCTGGTGGCTCTCGGCGCCAGAGCGCGCGAGCTGAGCCGGGGCGACGCGGGCGGAACCAGACCGGCGCACGATGCCGGGACCGGCCAGGACGACGCGGTGCGTGCTGGCACGGGCGACGCTGGCGGGGCGGGACGGGATGACGGCGAGAGTCCCGTTATGCCAGATGATTTTCTGACCAGGGCGGTGGCCGACTTCACCGCTGAGACCGGCAGCCTGATCGAGGCACTTGATGATCTCGGCGGGCCTGACGCCTGCTCGGCGCAGGGCCATGCCCGACTGTCTGCCCTGGCCGTCGAGCTGCGCGGGTTGCGCCGGCATGTCGGCCGGCCGCTGCAGGAACTAGTGATCGAGGTCGAGCGGGTGCTCGGGCTCGATGTCGAGATCGCGGCTCGGCCTGGCATCGACCCGGTGGCGGCGCGGGCCGATCTGGACGCGTTCGCCGACGCGGCAGCGGCCTTCGCCGGGGATGCCCAGGAGCCGACGCTGGGCGCGTTCCTGGCCTATCTGGCGGCGGCCGAGACCGAGGAGTTCGGCCTGGAGGCGGGCCGGGTGAGTGACGCGGACTCGGTGAAGCTGGCGACCGTGCACTCGGCCAAGGGGCTGCAGTGGGCAGCGGTCGTGGTGCCCGGCCTGTCAGCAGGCTCCAGGGCGCAGAACTTCCCGGCCAGGCCGAGGCTGGCGACGCGGTGGACGGACAATCCGCGGCTGCTGCCGTTCTGGCTGCGGGGCGACTCCGCGGATCTGCCGGTGCTGACCGGACTGGACGCCGAGTCGATGGCGGCATTCAGCCGGGACTGCGCCGACCGGCACCTGGCCGAGGAACGCAGGCTCGCTTACGTGGCCGTGACCAGGTCCGCGTACTGGCTGGCCTGCAGTGGTTACTGGTGGGGGAGCGGCAAGTCGCGGCTCGGCCCTTCGGTGTTCCTGTCCGAGCTCGCGGCGGCCTGCCAGGCCGGGGCTGGCCGGACGGACGTCTGGGCGGAGGAGCCAGAGGCGCAGGAGGAGAACCCGGCGCTGGCCGAGCCGCTGACCGCGTCCTGGCCGGTGCCGGGGACCGCCGCGGGCGCCCGGTATCAGGCGGTGCGCGAGGCGGGCGACCTGGTTCTCGCCGCGATGGACGGCGCCGGTTCGCACCCGGCAGAGATCCCGGCTCGGTATGCGGCGCTGGTGGCCGGCTGGGCGGCCGACGCCGATCTGCTGCTCGCCGAGCGAACCCAGCGGCGGCATGACGGGCCGGTTCCGGTCGAGCTGCCGCATCGGCTCGGGGTATCAGCCCTGGTCACGATGGCCAGGGATCCGGCTGAGCTGGCCGCGCAGGTCCGGCGGCCAATGCCGAGGCCGCCCTCGCCGCGAGCGCAGCGGGGCACGGCGTTCCACCGCTGGCTGCAGGAGCGGTTTGGCCAGATCAGGCTGATCGATCCGGACGAGCTGACCGGGGCGATCGACGCGGACCTGGTGGCCGACGACGCGGACCTGGTCGAGCTGAAGGCCAGGTTCACCGCTGGTGCCTGGAGCCAGCGCTGGCCCGCTGATGTGGAAGTTCGGTTCGAGACCAGGGTGGGTGACCGGCTGGTCCGCGGCCGGATCGACGCCATCTTCGCCGACGACCCCGGCGGTGGCTTCGACGTCGTGGACTGGAAGACCGGCAGGCCGCCCCAGCCAGGGCCGGAGGAGCGGGCGGTCGCCGTGCAGCTCGCGGCGTACCGGCTAGCCTGGGCGGCCCTGGCCGGGGTGCCGGTGGACCAGGTACGGGCCGCGTTCTACTACGTGCGGCACGATCAGACGGTACGGCCGGCCGACCTGCTGGACCGCGTCGGCCTGGCCGCCTTGATTGACGCCATCCCCAGCGTCCCGCTCGATGCCTGACCAACGCGACCTCTGTCAGGTGCAGATGCGCGGCGAATTCGCTGAGGCCCAGGAGGTCACGCCGCATAGAGGGGGCCGGGCCTTGGCGAGCACGGCGGGCTTGAGCCGGGGATGGAGCTGCCGGCCAGAACAGTGAGTGGTTCGCTGCAGGCGCTGGCTTGCTGGCGGGATGCTCTGGCCCTCCGGGCACTATCTGTTCGAAAAGAGTTGACGTCTGGCGGATGCTTCTTACATGTCAGTAATTCTCCGCCCGCTGATGCCGGGCGATGTCGAGCAGGTAGTCGCGTTCTCCGTTGAGGCGTGGGCGCCAGTCCATATGTCTTTCGAGCAGGTGCTCGGCTCGGCCATCTTCCGCAAGCTCTATCCGGACTGGCGAGCAGCTCAGGCTGCTGACGTCCGGAAAGCATGTCTGGATGACGAGACGAAAGTCTGGGTCGCGGAGGCAGACGGGAGACCCGTTGGATTCGTCGCGGTCACCATGGATGAGAAGGACAACGCCGGCGAGATCGACATGATCGCCGTGGATCCGGCTCACCAGCGGCGGGGCATAGGCATGGCTCTGACCGACCGAGCCCTCGACCATCTCCGGTCCTCAGGCTGCACCCTGGCCGTCGTAGCGACCGGCGGAGATCCCGGGCATGCCCCCGCCCGCCGCACCTACGAAAGGGCTGGTTTCACGGCGCTGCCTCTGGTGCGCTATTACCGGACTCTCTGACCGATAGCGGGTCTCCGGCCTGGCGCCCACCGTGAGAGTGCAGCGATCTCGATCCAGTAGCGTGCGGTCATGGCGATGCAGAGGCGGCCGCTTGGGCGGACCGGAACGGACGTGACCATCCTCGGCTACGGGGCGATGGAGCTGCGCGGACAGCCCCGTGGACCGGCGATCGAGGACGCTGACGCTGGTCGGCTGCTCAACGCGGTACTTGATGGCGGGATCAACCTGATCGATACGTCGATCGACTACGGCCGGAGCGAAGAGCTGATCGGGCGCTACCTGGCCCACCGCAGGGACGAGTATTTCCTGGCGTCGAAGTGCGGCTGCCCGCTCGGCCTGCGCCCGGATGCCGTGCCGCCCTACCAGCACGATTACGGCGCCGGCAACGTACGGGCCGGGATCGAGCAGAGCCTGCGCAGGCTCGGCACCGACCGGCTTGATCTCGTGCAGGTGCACATGTCGCCGAGCCAGGCGCAACTGGAAGCGGACGAGACCATCGCGACGCTGCAGTCCGTCCGCGACGAGGGGAAGGTCCGGTTCATCGGGATGTCGGGCATCCTCCCGCATCTGCCCGATCACCTCGCGATGGACGTCTTCGACGTGTTCCAGATCCCGTACTCGGCGGTCCAGCGCGAACATGAGGACCTGATCACCGCCGCGGCCGCCGCGGGTGCGGGGACGCTGATCCGCGGCGGGGCTGCCCGCGGTGCCCCGGCGGAGGAGAAGGGCTGGCGGCACGGGCCGCTCGGGCAGGACGCGGGCGAAGGCCAGCGCCGGTGGGAGTCCTCAGGGGCGGAAGACCTGCTCAGTGAGATGAGTCGGCTGGAGTTCGTGCTGCGCTTCACGCTCAGCCATCCGGACCTGTCCGCCGCGATCGTCGGTACCTCGACGCTGGAGCACCTTGAGTCGAATCTGGCCGTCGCTGAACAGGGACCGCTGCCGATTGAGGTATATGAAGAGGCTAAGCGCCGCCTGGGGTCAGCGGGCGAGGCCGCATGACGCGTGCCGCCTGGCGGTCTCGCGACGCGCTGACCGGCCGGTCCGCCGCCTCCGGCCAGACGCTGATCACGCAGGCCGGAGCGGTCACCGCGACCGCTGCGCTGTTCGGGCTAGCCGCGCTGCATGCGGCCTGGGGAGCCGGTTCCGCGTGGCCGTTTGCTGACCGCAGCACCCTTGCCGACGCCGTGATCGGCGCCGCGCAGGTGCCGCCTCCGGCGGCCTGTTTCGCCGTCAGCGGTGCGCTGGCCACCGCCGGAACGCTGGTCGCCGGCTGGCCTCGCGACCGGCCGTCGATCCGCCGGGCCGGCGTCGGCGGCGTGGTAGTCGTGCTCGCGGGCCGAGGCGCCCTCGGGCTGGCCGGCCGGACCCAGCTTGTCTCACATTCGTCGGTCTCGGCGCGGTTCACGCGGCTCGACCGCCGGATTTACTCCCCGCTCTGCCTGGCGCTGGCCGCGCTGTCAGCACTGTCCGCAATGCCGCATCGGCCGGCGTAGCGGGCATTAGAGTTTCCATCCAGGATCAGCGGCCACAGTCGCCACATGAGCACAGCACACGAGCACACCATGGCACCGCACAGCGGACCTTGATCACGGCCAGTAGCTAACCGGAGGGTGACACGCGCATGGACACAGACGTCCTCGGCTATATCGACGCACATGCCGGTGAGTTCTTCACCGCGCTGAAGGAGTGGCTGACGATCCCGTCGATATCGGCCGATCCGGTCGGGCACGGCGCCGATGTGCGGCGGTCGGCGCAGTGGCTGGCCGAGTACCTGCGAACGTGCGGTTTCCCGATAGCCGAGGTCTGGGAGACCGGGACGCCGGACGAGCCGGGGCTGCCCGCTGTGTTCGCGCAGTGGCCGGCCGCTGACCAGGGGGCACCGGTCGTGCTGATCTACGGGCATCACGACGTCCAGCCGGTGGAACCGCTGGATGAGTGGGACTCGCCCCCGTTTGTCCCGGTCGAGCGAGCTGGCCAGCTGTGGGCCCGTGGCGCCTCTGACGACAAGGGGCAGGTCCTGCTGCACACCCTCGGCACCAGTGCCTGGCTGGCGGCACATGGCGCGAGCGCTCCGCCGGTGACACTGAAGCTGATCATCGAGGGCGAGGAGGAGTCCGGGTCGCCGCACTTCGCCGACCTGCTCCGGCGCGAGCGGGACCGGCTGGCCTGTGACGTGGTCGTCGTGTCCGATACCACGATGTGGGCGGCGGACGTCCCGTCGATGTGCACCGGGATGCGCGGCCTGGTCGCGGCGCAGATCGATCTGCATGGCCCCGAGCACGATCTGCACTCCGGTTCGTTCGGCGGCGCCGTGCCGAACCCGTTGCACGTGCTGGCCGATCTGCTGGCCGGACTGCACGATGCCAGCGGCGCGGTCACACTTCCCGGGTTCTATGACAAGGTGATCGCGCTGTCGGCCAGCGAGCGCGAATTGTTCGCCCGGCTGCCGTTTGACGAGAAGGCGTGGCTAGCCACGGCCGGCAACAGCGGGGCGGCAGCGGGTGAGGCGGGTTTCAGCACGCTGGAGCGGATCTGGGCGCGGCCGACCGCCGAGGTCAACGGAATGTGGGGCGGGCACACCGGCCCCGGCGGGAAGACGATCATCTCCCGCGACGCCCATGCCAAGCTGTCGTTCCGGCTGGTGGCGCACCAGGAGCCCGGCGACGTTGCCGGCATGCTCAGGAACTACTTTGCGGAACGCACACCGCCGGGGATAGACGTCGTAGTGACAATGGAGGGTCCCGGGGTGCGGCCCGCGTTCTCGCCAATCGACTCGGCAGCGGTCGCGGCCGGCCGGCGGGCAATGGAACGCGCTTTCGGCCGTGAGGTGCTGTTCACCAGGGAGGGCGGCAGCGGGCCGGAGGCGGATCTGACCGAGATCCTCGACGCCCCGCTGGTCTTCGTGGCGGTCGGGCTCGACGAGGACAGGATCCACGCGCCGAACGAGCGGGTCGATATGGCGCTGCTGCTGAAGGGCGCCGAGGCAGCCGCCTATCTGTGGGACGAGCTGTCCGGCATCAGCGCTGACCTGCCGGGGTAGTGAGCGGCGCCAGGGCCGGGGTTAGTCGGCGGCTGAGCCATTCCAGTGACTGCGGCAGCTCACGGCGCCAGGTGTAGTAGTTGTGCCCGCCGTGGGGCAGGATCAGTTTGTAGCCGCGCATGGGCGGATGGATCAGGTGCAGGAACGCGATTGTGCCAGGCAGGTTCTTCTCGCCGCTGGCGCTGGACGCGACCAGGACCGAGATCGGCGGGGCTGGTAGATGCCGCAGCCGCCAGTCCAGGTCATTCTCGTTCCGGTAGCCCTGGCTGCCGCCGTAGAGATTGCCAGTCGTCCGGTCCCGCAGCGCCACGTAGTAGCCGGACATTCCGACGGCGGCCGAGTACTGGTCGGGGTACAGCATGGCTAGCTTCGCGGCGCAGTAGGCGCCGGTCGAGTAGCCGATCACGGCCCAGCCGGACCGGCCAGCCCGAACCCGGAACGTGCGTTCGATGGCAGAGGGCAGGTCACGGCCGAAGAAGGTTGCCACCTGCAGGCCGGCCGGGATGTTGGTGCACTCGGTGTCCCTGGGCAGCGCCACGGACGGGTTCGCCAGGACGTAGACGGTCGGCGTGATCCGGCCGGCCGCGGTCAGCCTGGCCGCGATGGCCGGGAGCTGGAGCAGCTTCATCAGATTGATGGTGTCGTTCGGATAGCCGGTGAAGGCGAGTATGACCGGGAAGCGGGCCTTGGCATATGCGGGCTGGAAGTACTGCGGCGGGAGGTAGACGTAGTCGCTGTCGGCCTCGATGCCGGTGTACTGGCCGAGGATGTTGATCCGGATGACCGCGCCCTTGGTCGCTGCCGCGCCGATGCCGCTGGACCGTGGGTACTCACCTGGGCCGGAACTGGACAGCCAGGCGGCAAGCTGACTGCCAGTGCGGGGCAACGCCGGGCCGCCGCCGTACATCGTCCCGACGCTGCTGCCCGTGATCGTGATCGGCTGGCCAGCCAGCTGGCCGGCCGGCGCCGAGGACGGCGTAAAGACCTGCTGCGGGGTCCCGGTGCCGAGCAGGTCTGACCAGGAACCGAAGAATACGAGCGAGTCATTGAGGTAAACGAGCATAACCGCGATCACCAGCGCCTGGCTGAGGGCGATCAGTCCGAACCTGGCGGCGATCTGCGGTACGCGCTGGCTGGCCAGCCGCCGCCAGACCACTACCGTGCCGCCGATCGCCTCTGCCGCTGCCACGATCAGCAGCCACAGGAACAACCCGCTGGTTAGTCCCATCTCCTCAACTCTGCGATCGTTCGGTAAGCGCCGCGCCAAGCCAGTCGAGCACCGGTGCGGCGGGCGCCGGCCCGGCCGCGACCTGCGACCTGGCCGCGTGCATCGGCGTGCGGATTAGGGACAGCAGCGGCTGCGCTTGGCCAAGTCCGGTAAACAGTACCGAGATCGGCTGCATGGGCTGGTGCTGCAGCAGCCAGAGCAGGCTGTCCTGAGTACGGAGCTGTGGACTGTTCCCCCACGGAGCCGGTCCTGGTGGCGCCTGGTAGTTACCTGCGGGCACCGCGGCCGCGGAGTACCTCGAAGCGTTGGTCATGGCCAGCTGGAGCGCGCAGTAGCCGCCCGATGAGTCGCCAAGCAGCGCCCAGCTATTCCGCTGCGTGCGGATCCGGTATCCGGACTCCATCGCGGCAGGCAGGTCCTGAGCGAAGAAGGCCGCCCCCTGAACTCCGCCGGGCACGTTGAGGCAGCTCTGGTCCAGGCCGGGGCCGGGCGGCAGTTCTACCAGGATGACCGGGCGCAGGTGCCCTTCGGCGATCTGCGTGGCTGCGCTCGCTGCCAGGCGGCTGGCGTCATACGGCGAGCTTGCGCTGGCCTGGGCGCTGGAAATGACCACGATGACGGGATACTGCTCGCCAGCCCGGCTGGCCCTGGCGTAGCCGAGCGGAAGGTAGATGTGCCCGCTGACGGTTAGCCCGGTCAGCTGACCGTGGAACCTGACCGACTGCAGCGTGCCTCCTCGCTTCCTGCCGGGCAGTACGACCGGCGTGAGCGCCAGTACCGAGATCGAGGCATTCGGATGCGCGGCCCCGTGCTGCAGCACAACCAGCGAGCCGCCTCCCGTGTACCGGCCGAAGAGATCCGTCCAGGAGGAGTAGAAGTCGTTCGCGCGATTGACCACGACGAAGATCAGGCTGACCATGCTTGCCTGCAGGGCGCACAGGGCGATGATCCGCAGCGCGACGGTTCGCCAGCCGGGCCGGGCCAGCCGGGGCCAGCCCCAGAGCATGCCGCCGAGCAGCACCACCACGGTTCCGGTCAGCAGCCAGACCAGGTCAGGGCTGGTCAGGCCGGGCACAGGTCACCACCCATCGCATGTCAGCATCTGTGCTGATACGAACATTATCTTGTCCTGGTGACGCCTGAATCGTCGCGGTAAGTCTCGTTGCTCCCGTGCCCGGCGAGATGGATGGCCGGCAAGCGCGATGTCGTGACGCTTCGGCCTTTTTTATGCTAATTACGGCCGGGAATCATGCGTGCCGGAAAAGCAAGCCCTTCCATTATTTACCTGCCCGTCCTAAGCTATTAGATGAGCAATCAAAGAGGCCTCCTAGTAATTCGAAAGGGGAGTCGTGAAGTTTAATGTTCCGGTATCTCCATACGTAGGCGCGATCCATGGTGAAGACGATGTTGTTTTCTCGCTGGTTAATCTCGCGCCAAGCAAGGACATCAGGCTCAGGGTTCCGGCCGGGCCGCTCAAGCTAACCGAGGCTCGCCTGTCGTATGCGTCAACCTCCGTAGAAGCGCTCGCAGAGCTAGGCATCAGCAGCGCGGTTACCGTGACCAACAAGTTCAGCGGGAACACGATCTGCTTCAACGTCGAGCTCATTGCCAGCGGGGTCGTGAAGAACGAGATCGCCGGAGGGCTGATCGATACCGCGACGCTCGGCGTCGGGTTCCGGATCGGAGTGATCGCGTTCAATTTCAAGAACGAGTCAGAGGTCGCTACGCCGGCGCTGCTGGCGGCATCGTCGACGCTGAGCATGTCCTCGTCGCTGTTCGAGGTGTCAGTGCTCGGCGCTGGGCTCGGAGCGCTCCCTGCCGTCAAGCCGCTGATCCTGGCATCGATCAGCGCGTTCGATATGTCGACATTCCAGACGCTCGGCGCGGTGGAGGTGGCGCTCAACGAGTATCTGATCAACAACGTGGCAGCGCTGACACCAGTGCTGCTGTCCGTGTCCGTCGAGGCGGATCGCATCACGAGCTACGCGTATCCGACCGGTACCAGCGACTTCAAGGCGGACGCGCTGGCTCAGACTTACGCATTCGAGCGGGCCTACCACGACGCCACCCTGAAGCAGGCACTCGCCGACAAGCGAGTCAAGGAGCGGAATCTCAATGTGAGTGTGATCGAGCACGTGTACACCAGCTACCTGAAGCTGACGCCCGACCAGAAGCCGACCGCTTCGGCGAAAGCAGATGCGATCAGGGTTCTCGATGCCGGCCGCTGGTAGTCCCAGAACAAAGAAGGAGATCGTGCGATGACGCTCGCGTGGCAGCCCATCCATCCCGACAAGAGCCGCTTGCTCAATGCCAATGAAAGCGACGTACGGTTCGCAGCGGCCCCGGTCTACTCGGGCCTCGCTGTCACCTGCTATCACTTCGGACTCGACGTGATGCTAGACCTGCAGTTCCCGTTCGGTAATACCAAGGGAAAGACCAACGTTCAGTATTTCGTGCTGGAGATGGCGGCCTACACGCCGGGTGTTTACTCGGCGGAGGTAATCGGCGGCCGGCTGTTCTTCTTGCGCAAGGGCGTCGGCTTCAGGGTCGGGGTCGCTAGCTGGGACGTCGCCTTCACCGCCGCCTCCAACCTCGCGTCGGTAGCCGCGTCCGGAGCGGTCAAGACGGCAAAGACCAACATCAATGTTCAGGCGTTCGGCGGAGACGCGATCACGACGCTCAAGATCTTCGAGCGGATCCAGACGATGGGTGGTCTGTCGCCGGAGACGCTGCGAGCGATCGCGATGGCGGGTGAAGAGGTCGCGGATGTGATGAGCAGCGGCGAGCAGATGGATCCGAAGGAGTTGCTGGTCGCAAACGTCGACGTGGGCGTGACCGGGGGCTGGATGGAGGTCGCATACTCGCTCCAGTTCGCCGTCGAGAGCATCTTCCGGCGCAAGTCGCTGCTGACCGCCTATCAGTCGTTCGCGAAGAAGAACGACAGCAAGCAGCGGGAACTGTTCAACTTGCTGATCCCCCGTGCCGCGTACGTCGACTTCGGGCTGGTCAACGAGGCCAAGGAGCCGACAGAGAAGGACAAGACCGAGGCTGAGCTGATCCTGAAGTACGGGCGGTGACCGATGCGGCAGACGCTCTGACTGCCGCTCCTACCAGTCAGGGTGCCTGCAAGGTCTGTCATTTGTTGAGCGGGTCGGATGGCTGATTCGTGTTCTTGCTGGTCATCCGGGGCTTGCCGGGGTGGGTGCGGCGGAATGGCCGTCCTGGGGTGCGGGGGGATTGTCGCGTTCAGGTCACGGCTTGGTTTCTGGTTAGCGGCATCTGGGGCCTGGTGAGGCCGAGGAGCTGCAGCGGGAGCCGGTAGGGGTCGCGGTGGCAGCTGCGCGGCGATGTTCGGTACCTGGTGCAGGTGCAGGATCCCGATGATCGTGTTGCGGATGGCGGCCATGGCCTGGTGCGCGCGGCTGACGCGGCTGGCGTCTTCCCCGAGGCAGACATCGCGCGGACGTAGTGGTGCATTTCGATGGCCCAGTGGCCGCGCAGGTACGCCAGCAGGTCACCGGGGCCGGCCTGGCCCGGGGGCAGGCTGGTGATGCCGAGAACGGCGACCGCGCCGAGCAGGTTCCCGTCCGTGGCGTAGCTGTAGCGCTCGACGAGGAAGACCTGCGCGACGTGCGGGAACAGGGCGGCGATGCGCGCGGGGGCCGGCATGGTCTTGATCGTGCGGACGTCGATGCGGCCGTGGCCGCGGTCGGCGGTCCAGTCCCCGGCGGCTACTGATTTCCAGCACAGCGCGTCGGCGGCGGGGGCTGCGAGCGTGATTACCCGCCGTTACCGCCCGGCTGGATTAGCCGTCTCCCCCGGCGATCCGCCGGAACCCGCATCCGCTACAGACCGTGACCAGAACCGGCCGCAGGCCGCTGCCCGGCAGCCTCAGGCGCGCAGCCCGCCAGCGTCAGGCCGCTTCACTTCAGCGCCCTGCTGACTAGCAAGAACGACTTTGCGCTTCACCCTGGACTGGTTACACGGCACGAGCTTTAGGTATACCGCACGCGAGCTAGCGATGACCGTGGCCGAGGGCACGAGCTACAGCGGCTGGTCTGAAACGACATTGTCATGGAGCGTGACCGCCGCTACGGAGCGGTGCTGCGCGCTCTCACCCCACTGAGCCCTGTTAGCAAGTGTTTGTCACTCACTGGGACTTGCGGGCGCGCCATAAAAAGATTGGCCTGCCAATACCGCAGGATTGGCCTGCCAATACCGACTGTGCCAGTTGACACGCATTTATCTCACCTGTAAGATCGGAGTACGTAGGGCACCGGAGGTAAATTTGCATTGAATAGACTCATAGTTTCTAAGACAGCTTTTGCGCGGCTGGCTGTACTATTCGCTACCCTGCCCGCAACGATCGTGCTGGTCGGCCTGACAGGGATAGTCTCAGCAGAAGCAACAGGGATGGTCTCAGCAGAAGCAAACGTGCCGACCTGCTCGCTCAGCTCACACTGCCACGGAATTGCAAAATGGGCAACCTCACCGCATACTGCCGGCAGCGCAGGAAGCATCAATGCAACCTGCCTCTGGGCCGGAGATCCTGCTAATAATTTCGTTGACGCGGAAATGTGGCAAGGCACTGACAATGCACCGTATGCAGACTATTGGGTCGAGGCCGGTGAGAACTACGGGAATCCGAACGGGGGAGTTCGAACCTGGTTCTGGGCACGCAATCGGCCGAGCGACGGATATCAACAGTTCTTCCCGTCAGGGACCGTAGATCTTGGCACGTGGTACGAGTTCCAGTTTTCCTGGGTGAGTGGAACCAATGAATGGCAAATTACTGCTCCCTGGGGCACTTCAACTGCCAATTCCAATCCGCCATATGGCGAGTGGCTACAGGCTGGAACCGAGATTACGGAGAACAGCAACCGCGTCCGGGGAGACGTCGCCGGCCTCGATTATCTGGATACCTCATTTAATGAGCATCAGGGTTGGTCTGGCGCTGTACCGACGGATCTCGGCGGAGGCACTACAACCACATGGGTCGGGTCAGGAAACGAGCAGATTCACTTTGTGTCGTCGTGTTAGTCGGACTCAAGTGATCTAATCCAGGCAATAGTCGCCAGCAGAGGAAGTTGGAGTTATGTACAGGCTCGTGCAATCCGTGCGCAGCAGCCCTCGGATATCCGTTCTCCTACTTGCCGTAGTTGTCACAACGGTATTCACGCTGCTCGCTGCGGCACTCGCTCCATCGGCGTCCGCAGGCGATCACGGCAAGCGCGGCCACCCTGAGCTAGCGAGCACCAGGCGCGCGCCACGTGTTCAACGGCGTGTTCAACGGCAGGTTGACAAGCAGGTGTTCAGCGCGGCGGCGGTAGCCCGACTCAGGGTGATCGCCAGAAACCTGGCGGCTGACAATGGCAATCGTGCACCCACGTCCGTGACTGCGGTAATAACCAGCGGCGCCAAGGCGATGCGGTCAGCAACCCCTGGCGGCAATGAGCGGAGTTTCGATGGCGTTACGGTATATCTGATTACGATGGTCGGGAAGTTCAAGGGCTACGGGTTCAGGACTCCGCCTGGTGTCGCAACACCAACGGGCACGGTCCTCTCTATAATTATCAATGAGAGAACTTTCCGGATCATGGCTATGAGCCTGAACCCGAAGCAGTCCGCGATCAAACCTACATCTCTGGGAAGATCGATCGTTTTGCATTGGAAGTAGTGAATGGCGAAATTCAGGCTATATGGGTCGGGTGGCCCGGGGCATCTCAGCTAATAAATAACCCCAGAGTTTCCTGAAGTCTCTCCAGCTCGTCCAGCCCCAGGACCTGGGCCTTTCCGCTTCGGCGGTGCCGATCTCGCTGGTGAGGAAATCTCAGTAATCATGCAGGATCATCACCCGTGCTGACTGTCCTGCAGCCCTGGTGAAGGCACGGAGACGCGCGCCGGCCGGGGCATCAGGCAGCGGCGTTTACCCCATTCCCCTCCCTGCCCCCGATAGCTGCCAGCCCTGCGAGCGGACGGGCATGTCAAGGGCCGCCTGGCTGAGGACCAGCCAGCTCACCGGACCCGCCGCCTCAGCCAGCCTCCGCTGGACACCCGCGCCCCGACTGACACCATCCCGCCGCACCTGCGCCGCGCCGTGATCCGCCGCGACCGGCACTGCGTGGCCAGGCGGCTGCAGCCAGCCACCCGGAGCCAGGCAGATCCACCACATCATTTCCCGCAGCCATGGCGGCCCTACCACTCTCACCAATCTAGGCCTTTTCAGTATATTTCATCATCTGATCATGATCCACCGCTGGGGCTGGAGCCTGGTCCTGCACGCCGACGGCACCTACACCGCGACCAGCCCCGACCGCACCCGCACCCTGCACAGCCACAGCCCTCCAGCCATCGCCGCCTGACCGAGGCGGCCGGGACTCGTTAATACCAACGCCAAGTTCACCAGCAAACGACGCCAACGTGTTCATCGCGCATGACGGCAACAGGCGGGCGGCGGCACGCGGCGCGGCGCGAGCGGTGGCTGGGCAGCGGGCGGCGCGGAGCGGCTGGTCGG